>ERZ1643250.1465-NODE-1465-length-20059-cov-6.919816_pt1 | contig 20059 bp, 17 predicted proteins | sample MGYA00579262_ERZ1643250 | MGnify/ENA primary metagenome ERZ1643250 (study PRJEB29033, sample SAMEA4952265) | chicken gut metagenome | biome: Broiler Chicken; feature: Gastrointestinal Tract; material: Caecum | place: Ireland | collected 2018 | study: Broiler... | reverse complement strand
TCAACCACCTTTCGTGGAATTCCCTATATTTGTATTATACAGGAAGCTCCTGTGTTTCAAAACAGGAATATGCGGGAAAGAACAATGTCCTCCCCGCATATTCCACTGTTTTTTAGTTAACCCTTTTATAAGCGCCCCGGTTATTCCGCATACTCATCCAAAAGCGCCTGGCATTCTGCATTCAATTCATTAAGTCCTTCTTCAACCGATGGATATTTACCCTGGATAATATCTACAAGGTACTGCGCCATTGTTGTCTGCACTTCTGTCACTCCGCCATATGACGGTTTCGGTTTTACGCCTTCCATAAGAGTACCTTCGTCATACATTCTTACAAGATCCGGCTGAACTTCTTCTGTCTCAGCTCTGAGTTCCGGATCTTCATAAGATGCGATGTCCACCGGTGTTCTTGCCTGAACATCTGTTACCCATCTGTGCCAGAAATTATTGTCGATGAGATACTGTAAGAACTCTCCTACAGCTTCTGTCTGCTGCGTCAGAGAAGACACGCCGATCTCCATATTGGAGCTGACCATTCTGTAAAATGCATTAGCCTCATCAATTTCCATTCCTTCATCCGGTACCGGCATATCAGCCATAATATACTCAAAATCTTCCGGCACTTCCATATCCGTAAGGATACCATTGATATAGGTATAACCGATATTTGTAGCACATTTTCCGCCAAAGAACTGCTCATGCCTGTCCATATATGTCTCGTTTGCAGCACTGTCAGAGAATGTTCCTGCATCATACATTGATTTCAGGAATTCAACAGTTGTGATAGCGTGATCATTGTTCATCGTCATCTCTGTTGCGTCATCATTCATCGGCGCCCCGCCCAGCTGCCAGTTCCAGTAGTTAAACTCGTTGTTGACATCCGAGTAGTTATCCATACTCATCGGAATGGAATATCCGGTGTATCCGGCTTCCTTAAATTTGATCGCTGCATCTTTAAATTCGCTCCATGTCTTCGGAACAGAATTCTCGTCCAGACCGATCGCATTCAGCGCCTCGATACTGTACATCATATACGGCGAAAGGTCGACCCATGAAGGGATTGTCCACAGTTTTCCGTCTTTAGATGCTACTCCTTCAACAACTTCCGGAAGCATCAGTTCTCTTACCTGGCTTGCAATATCAGGAAGAACATCTTCCAGTGGCGTGATAACACCCATCTTTTCACCATAATCATCAATACACGGACCAAGTGCATAGAGATCAGGAGCAGTGTCATCTCCAGCCTGGAAAGCAGTTACGATTTTTTCCTGACGGCTTCCCCAATCCTGTGCAGTGACTGTAACATGGATCTTATCCTGGGAATTATTGAATTCTTCCGCCATATCCTGGAATACAACCGGCTCTGCTGCAAGTCCGCCGAATACCCACATGTCAAGGTTAATAACGCCGTCTTCCGATTCGCCCTGAGCCTCTTCGCCTCCGCCTTGTGCGTCTTTCTGCGCACCGCATCCTGCGATCATCGAAACCGCAAGGACACCCGTCAACAATAAAGATACAACTCGTTTTTTCATAAGAAACCTCCTCCTTTGATTTTTTAGGTCAGCTCTTCCACCGCCTTTTCGTTCTATATCAACGCATCTTTTTGCGTTAATACCCTTATCCTTTTACCGCTCCTGCAGTCAATCCTTCGATCAGATTCTTTCCGAGAAGAAGGAAAAGTATCAACGTAGGGATCGTCACTATGATGGACGCGGCACCCATCTGGTTCCAGTATGTTCCGAATTCTGTAATAAATCTTGATAATCCGATCGAAATCGTATAATTTTTCTCACTTGTCAGAAGGATCAGACTATACAGATATTCATTCCATGCAACCATAAACGAATATACTCCCACCGCTGCAACACCTGGTTTTGATATAGGAAGTATCACTTTTGTAAATATGCCAAGCGGTCCGCACCCGTCTATTCTGGCAGCCTCTTCAAGTTCCATCGGCACTCCCCGGAAATACCCGTACATCATCCACACGGAAAACGCAAGGCTGATCGTTGTATACAGAAGCATGAGGCCGATATGCGTATCGTACAACCCGTAATTCCTGTATGTAGAAAACAGCGGGATGATGATCGAAGTACTGGGGAACATTTGTGCCACAAGCACAAACATAAGGATTGCCTTTTTTAACGGAAATCTGAATTTAGCAAATCCATACGCCGCCATACTCGAAACGATCATGCCAAGAAGCGTTGCAACGATCGAGATTTTCAATGAGTTGAAAATATATGTAGGAAACGGCTTTTGCACCCATACCTCGTAGTATGATTCAAAAGAAAAACTTTCCGGCCATAAGGTTACGGGAATTTCCAACAATTCCGTCATCGTCTTCCCCGAAGTGATAAACATCCAGAAAAGAGGAAACAGTGCAACAAAAAGAATCATCGCAAGGCCCAGCGCCTTCAATACAAATATTAATTTCCTGTTCATGTTCACGCCTCCTCTTCCTTAGTCGCCTTTGTTACCCTGAGATAGATCAGCGCAAAGATCATGATGATCACAAATTGTATAACCGAATATGCCGATGCCTCTCCAAAGCGGAATTTCTGAAACGCCGTTTTATATATTGTCATCGGGAGGGTCGTACTTGAAACTCCCGGACCACCGGCTGTCAGGATATTAATGATTCCAAATCCGTTCATTGTCCATATCGCCGCCATCAGAGAGCAGATCGATAATACGTATTTCAAATTTGGTATTGTAATATACCAGAATCTTTTTATGCCATTACATCCGTCAACTGCAGCCGCATCATACAGTCCTTTGTCGATCCCCTGCAGTCCTGCCGACAACATGATCGTCACATAGGGATAAGTCCTCCATATGTATACAAAACAAACAGATGCGAGCGCCGTAGCTTCGGAAAAGAACTGTATATGCTCCGGCAGGATATGCAGATATTCAACCAGAACCGAATTGACCAGTCCCTTTTCTCCATCAAGGATCCATCTCCACAAAGCACCGACCACTACCTCCGGGAGAACCCATGGCATGAATACCAGTGCCCTGATAATATTCTTGCCGTGTCTTATATTATTGAGGAATACTGCGATCAGCATTGATATAACAACAGTAATAACTGTTACAACGACAGCAAAAATCACTTCATTTTTCAGGATTATCCCGAAATCTTCATCCGCTATTACTTTTTTGAAATTATCTAAGCCTATAAAATTGTAATCCCAGCTCTTTAAAATATTGAAATCAGTTACGCTGTACCAGAATCCCTGCACCATTGGAATAAAAAGCAATCCGATCAGCAGAATAAGCGCCGGTGCAATGAACAGATACCCCCGTACTGCCTCCCAGAATAAAAGCCGGGACATTTTTTTCGTTTTCTTCATACGCTACCTCCCTGCACACCAAATTTCACAAAATGATACTTATCGGACCATACATTTCTCTGATCCTCTTTAAATTCATGCGGTGTATCTGTAAAATCCGCCGGCCAGACCGCATACAGTTCACCGTCAACATGGTGGAGAGGTCCCAGTAGATTTCTGTTCGATGCATAAAGTTCCCACACAATCTCGTTTTCTCCCAGATGAACATAGTCTGTGATATCATACTCATACGGCTGCCACAAAATATCTTTCACCCACTGTCCATTGATAAACAATCTGGCAGCCATTGCATTCAGCCGGCCAAATCGATATATATATCTTTTGCCTCTGTTGCTTACAATCTTCACTCCTTTCGAATCATCATACTCATGCAGAAGAAGTTTCTGTTTTACTTTGATCTTTCCTGCAAAGAAGCAAAATCCCTGGGATGTAAAATCATCTCCGTATACACAGTCCGGCAACTCTTTGAGATAAAACGAGTCATCACAGATCAGTTCTTTTCTCCATGAATACTGATATCCGTTGCGGTTATACACTCCAAAATCACCAATGATATATATACTTTCAATTTCTGTATCATAAGTAAGTTTGTTTATTTCTGTCTCCAGCACATCTTTTCCAAACAGGACATCATATACTTTCTGCTGCTGCACAAAATCAATCTCGAGAATAATTTCATTCTGACCTTTCTTTAAGTAAGGACGGATGTCATATTTCCGGAATGATTTATCTTTCCACCATCCGCACTCACCAATCTCCACATCTGTTCCGTTGATACATGCCTTCAGGATTTCCGGCACCTCAGCCGCCAGGTATATTTCCCCATGCTGCAGCGGATCATCTTCAATACAGAATTCAAATTTCAGTGAAACATGAACCGGCCTCTTTTCTTTTAAAAGGATATCCATCAGCCGGATCACCGGAACCCGATCCATCCATCGTCCGTTTTCAATCCGATAAGAGCAGTAATCCAGCGTCAGCGAATTTGCCTCTGCTTCAATAATATCCCATCTCCCGCCGGTCCCGATAAACACACGATCCGCTTCTTCAGCCATACATCTGTTTTCATCCCGGCTTCCCGGCTCCATAATATATACCACCGACTGTGCCCCGGTAAAATCAAACTTCAAAGTCGTTGTTCCATTGACATAATTTGTACCGCAGATGTTTTTCACATTTCCAAGAGGATCGTAACTGTATATTCTCCATTCTCCCGGCACCATCAACACGTTGGACGTGTTCCGGCAGCGATCCAGACTGACTACATACAAATACTTGTTCTTCCCGTCATTCCGCAGCTGAATATGGATATTGGGGGTTTCTTTCCCATTTTCCGCAATGGATACCGGGAACTCCTGCATCTGTTTAATCCGGACTGCAGCATTTTTCGATTCCAGGAATGTAATCGAGTTCTTCAGTCTGCCCGTAAGCTCTTCATCCGCCTCACCCTCAACCAGCTCTGGAAGTTTTCCCATGGAAAATATCTTGCCGCCTGACTGTGCAAATTTTAAAAGAAGTTCAGCCGTAGATCTCTCGATCGTTACCATATCCGGAATAAGTACTGTTTTATAAGCACATTTTCCAATCCTGAAATATTGACCGTCAACAGAGCCGTATTTTTTTATAATTTCTTCATCACCGTAATGATGTTCAATATGATTGTCCGACAACCACTGTGACAGATTCTCAAACGCCTGTCCGAAATCTGTGATCTTCCCTTCAGCTTTCCCGTTATACAGAATCCATCCGCTTCTCATAGGATGGAGCAGCAGGACTTCCGTTCCCGCGCTTCCCTCTGTCAGCAGTACTCCGAGACGTGCGAAATAATCATTAAACTTTCTGTATATCTCCCACCAGCTTTGCTGATAAAAAAGTGACGGAGGGAAATCTCTTTTCCGGATGCCTTTAAGTGAATATGCTTCCAGATGCTGACACATTCTGGTCACTCCATTAACATATTGCCACTGGGCAATCCACTTTAGCTCCTCCGGCGTACAGTTCCAGCCAACCATCGCAAACATCTCTGAAATAACAGCCTTTTTGCCCAACTGTGCTGCCACGCTTCCCGCCTGTTTTGGGGTAAGCGGTGATGATATCCGTCTCCTCAGCCAGTCAATCCCCGGCATATCGATATATTCATACGACGGCATTACACCGGCCGTCGCCTGCATCTGCATTAACAAAGAGTCCTCACGCATCAGATGACCGGTCAGAGAACAGCCATGCTTCTCGCACCAGTCATGGATTGTCCTGCAGAAACTGTTCGTATACATCCGCGATATTGTTTTCCAGAAATCATACCGGTATTTTTCATATCCTTCAGCTTCTCTGAACAGAGCAGTATAGCACTTTTCAACCGGATATCCGTTTTCTTTTTCAAACTGTTCAGGAAGGCTCAGCGAATACGGTATCTTTAACTTTGCGAACTGCGGTTCGTCTGTAAAAAACCCGGGAATCGTTTTCCCCAGTTCATCCGGAAAATATTTCAGATACTGCTCATGTGTAACTTCAAGAAATTTTTCTACTACTTTCTGATTTAAAATGTCAACATAATAGGGATTGATTTTCTCATATACGACATACACTTTGTCCTGCCCTGACGCTGCAAGGTCATCATTCCCCAGATATCCGCCGTCTTCCGCATAGATCCCCAGTATATTCTGCGACCAGTCTATTTCCTTCGGAGAGAGAAATTCCTGTTCCATCCATCTCATATGATAGTATGCCCCGAGCGCAGTCACTCTGCCTCCGGCAAATCCACTGGGCCAGCCCTCTTCGTCATAAAGCCACGCCTCCATACCCAGTTGTTCCGCTTCTTCTGCCGACGTCCTGATACATTCCATCCATTCGTCGTCCATATACCGTGTTTTCAGTCCGCCTCTGGCGTGCATGAAAAAGCCGCCGATCCCCTTATCATGCATCTCATTGATCTGCCACTTCAATTCTTTCGGATCGAGCTTGTCATTCCAGGACCAGAATGGAAGAGCACGATATTCATTTGATGGATTTTCCAGTTTTTTTTCTAAGGGACTCAATCGGTTCACCTCCTGCATATTTTCTGTATCGCAAGTTTAAGATATTCTCTGTTATCCTGCGTATCTGTTACAAACTCAGTTTCCAGCAGATACCTGTATATCAGTTCCGGTGTTTTTTCATTTCCACAGATCCCTATTTCCTCAAGGCTTGTCGGCATTCCTGTTGCTTTCATAAAATCTGAAAATTCATCCGTCAGATCTTCCTGCCGATTGTACACAAGCTGAAGCAGAAGAGCCATGCCTACAATTTCCCCGTGGAGAAAACCCGCCGCTTCTTTTGTGAAAAATTTTCTTACAGCATAATACATCTCATGGGCCAGAGCCGTCTGCCCCAACGCCTTTGAACTGCCGCTGATAAATCCCGTCAAAGCAAAATTAATATAAAGATAATCGTGAACTTCCTTACTGAGGATATGATTCTCAATATCATGATATATGGTCGAATAATTCTTCTTTAAAATCTTATAAATATATTCCGATAACGTATATGCTGTATATAATTCAAAGTTCATCGAATCCGCTTTTACCTGCGGATGTCCATTGCACATTTCTATGCACTTCGCCATTGAGTCAAGCATACCGGCGGCTGCATATCTGGGCGGCTGATGGACCATAATATCCTCATCAATGATAACTGCACTCACTTCATAATCATGATAAAGATTTCCGCCTGCCGTTCCCAAAGCCCGTCCGTCATCCTCATACATCACGCTCATAGGCGTATACGCAGCACAAGTGGCTGAGCATGTCGGGATCAATACAACCGGAAGGCCTGCAATATGAGCTGAAGCTTTGGCAAGATCCATTATCCTTCCGCCTCCGACTCCGACTATGACGTCTGCATTTTTCTCTTCTGCACGTCCGGCATATGTTCTGGCAGCATTCCAGCTTGTATACCCGTTATACACTTCAATATCATATTTTAATGACTGAAGATCATACTGGGATTTGAGTGTATTCTGCAGAATGGATATCGCCGTGGGACCTCCGAGCACATATATCTGTTTTCCATACCTGGCAGTCTCTTCACCGATCACCTCTACCGCTCCCGGCATCTGAATATAGCGTCCGGCCCCCAGTTTATAAGCAATATCCATCCTGACATCTCCTCCTTATGATTAATTATCGTTTTCAGATTTTCCCGATTTCCTCAAGCACACTCTTCGTCACTTTCATCTCATCATCCGTAGCCGGCGCCAGCGGTCCTCTTGCCGGTCCGATTTTAATTCCGGTGCAGAGTTCGATCGCAGGTCTCATGATCGAATTGGGAAGAATGCGTCCATTCTGTCCCGTAGTCTTGCAGAAACGATAAATCGGAACGAACAGTTCTCTGGCTTTTTCATTGTTCCCTTCTGCAAATTCTTTGAAAATCTGTCTTATCTCATGTCCGAAAATATGAGCGCCGCCGCTTACAAGTCCCATCGCGCCCTGAACGATCGTCGGAAGCAGCATCACGTCATCGCCATTATATATAGCGAAATCCGGATCCACTTTTTCAGTTGCCAGGAAGAAGTCCGTCACCTGTGTCGGATTGATGCCCGCCTCATCCTTAACTCCGATTATATTCGGGATCTCAGCAAGACGACCTACTGTCTCCGCTTCGATATTTACACCTACAAAAATCGGGATGTTATACAGCATGATATTGCATGATGTGCTTTCCGCGATCCGTTTAAAGTGATTATAAATGCCTTCCTGCGTTGGCTTATTATAAAACGGACACACGATCAGACACGTTTCGATCCCCAGCTTCTCCGCCTCTTTTGTCAATGCGATCGTTTCTTTCGTTGAAGCACATCCGGTACCTGCAATAACCGGTTTCCTTCCCGCAGAAGCTTTAACTGCTGTTTCAAAGAGTTTTACACGTTCGTCAAATGTAAGAAGACTTGCTTCTCCTGTCGTTCCTGTCACGATCAGAGAATCGCACATATCCTTCTCGATCAGATATTCGATCAGTTCCGCATATGTATCATATTTAACATTCTCATTCTCATCATACGGTGTTACGAGTGGTAATAAGATCTGTCCATATTTTTCTACAAATTTATTCATTGTTTGTTCCTCCAATTTTAACTGTTTATGCTAAAAAGCTTTCTCTGATTCGTTTCTTGTCTTCTTCAGGAAGATAAGTGATCGGACTTCTACAGTACCCCGTATCTCTTCCTAAAAGTTTAAGCGCATACTTGATGCGGATAGGAAATTGGTTACCACCCAGACTCTGCCACTTTTTATAAAGCGAATTCTGCAGCCTTATTCCTTCATCATGCTTTCCTTCCCCGGCATATTTCCACATCATACAGCTTTCTTCAGGGAATACAGAAAGAATTGCACTGATAGCGCCTGCAGCACCAAGTTCAAAGCAGGAAAAAATCATATCATCTGTTGCAGCAAAAACTTTCCCCTTATTGTCCGAGACCATAATATCTCTGTATAAAGCCTGGATCCCTCCGACACTTTGTTTGATGGCTGCAACATAATCCGTCGTGTTAAGCAGTCTCGTATAAAGTTCTGCACTGATCGTGTTCTGTGGGATCACATTATAAATAATGATCGGAAGCTTTACTTCCTTTGAGATCGTACTGTAAAAATCGTACATTCCCTCCTCATTCGGAACCAGAACGTTATACGCAGTCGGAGTTACCATAATGGCGTCAGCCCCCGCATCACGTGCAGCGATCCCTGCTCGGACAGCCGCCTTTGTACAGGTCCGCATGATCCCGCATACCAGCGGCTGCGTATCGTCCATGATGCTTTTTGCTATTTTGATCAGTCTGACAAGTTCGTCATCTTCCAAAGTAGGTCCTTCACCAGTACTTCCAGCCACACTAAGACCATCCGCTCCTGCATCCAGGCAGATCTTCATTTCCTGCCTGAGAAGCTGCTCGTCTATATCTCCATTTTCTTTAAATGGAGTAACGATCGGCGGAATAATCCCTCTCAGTTTTGTTTCCATGAGCCTAATACCTCCTTTTATTTGTATGATTGTATGATGTCGTACTGCCTAACTAAAAATTATCACTTCGAGTAAATATTGTCAATATTGAATGTTTAAAAAATAGTTTTTTAGACATATTGCTATTATTTCATTTTTATTATTGTTTAATTTGCATATATTTTTTATATTTTCTTCCATTCAATTGACACAATATCTTTTCAGTCTTATTATAATGTTATATTGTATGATGTCGTACAATATAGTCAAAATCCAATGCCCGAAGGAGGTTATTATAATGAATCATATTTCAGCATTAAAAGTTGGATGCGGGAAATTTTTTCACGGCAAAAATGTCCTTTGTCTTCTTCCTGATGAAATCCGGCGTCTTGGCGGAAAAGCCCTTGTAATAGGCGGTAAAAATTCAATGAAAGCCTTTTGGGATCAACCCATGACCGGTGATCTGCTCATTTCTCCCAATATCGAATGCCAGATGATCGAATTCAGTGGCGAATGCACCGTTGCACGTGCGAAACAATATGCTGATACTGCATTAAAAGAAAAAGCAACCGTCTTAGTCGGCATAGGCGGGGGAAAGTGTATTGACACAGTTAAATGCAGTTCTGTTTTTTCTGCGCTTCCCATCATTACTGTACCGACCTCAATCGCAACCTGTGTCGCCACTTCCATGACGGCTATCATGTATAACGAAAAAGGGCAGCGTGCACCGGCAGTCAATCTGGAAAAAGAAGTTGATGTATGTATCGCCGACAGGGATCTCATTGCTACAGCTCCCGAAAGGACTCTCGCAGCCGGCATTCTTGATTCCATTGCCAAATACCCGGAATGCCTTCACCAGAAAGATCCTTCGTCTTTCGACAGTTGCAGCCTTAAGGATCTTATCCAGATCATTAATGGCAGAAGCATCTACCATTTTCTTCTGGAAAAGTATCCTGCAGTATACCAGCAGGATAAGAACACAACTGTTTTTGACGATATAATTCTCACTAACCTTCTCCACACCTCGATTGTCAGTGGTTTTGCTGACGGATCAGGCCAGCTTGCGATCGCACATGCTACATATGATTTTATGCGCAATTACAATACCATACATTCCGCTCCATTCATGCACGGAGAAATCGTTGCTGTGGGACTGCTTGTTCAGATGCGCTATAACGGTTTTTCCAAAGACGAAATAGAGCCGGTACGTTCTGCCATGAAATCAATGAACATGCCCTGTACATTAAAAGACCTGAATTATGAACCTTCAAACGACAACCTGCTCTTTTACATTGATCATATTGCTGAAGATTCAAATATTCGTACACCGGCAGAAAAATCCCGGCTTGCTGAAGCAGTGAAGGAAATATTATGAAATATCTTGAACAGCTGACTATAATCCTGCTTTTCACCTGTGCAGGTGATGTACTGCATTATTTACTTCCTTTTCCAATACCCTCCGGAATCTACGGAATGTTCCTTTTGTTTTCCGCTCTACTTTCCGGTCTGGTCAAAAAGGAAAAGATTAAACAGACCGGCAGATTTTTGATTGCGGTCATGCCCGTCTTATTTGTCGAGCCGGCCGCATCCGGTCTTCTCAGCAACTGGCAGCATCTACGGCCGCTTTTGCTTCCCGGATCTCTCATAACAATCCTTTCAACGCTTTTCGTTATGACTGTATCCGGACGTTTAACACAGCACATAATCATGCATAAGAAAAGAAAGGGCGATACTCGTGACTGAATTTGTAAGCCAATCATCACTGGCATGCATCCTGATCACTTTTCTTTCATACTGGATCGGAGATGCCATCCACAAAAAATGGCCTTTGCCCGTATTGAACCCGCTGCTGGTGGCGATCATACTGTCTGCAGGCTGCATATATGTACTGCATTTATCCCCCGATGAATTCAGTACGCAGAATAAGTCCTTAAATCTTCTTCTTACACCTGCAACCGTATGCCTTGCCCTTCCGCTGTATGAACAGTATCAGCTTCTGAAAAAGAATTTCAGAGCTCTTTGCATCGGTATAACAGGAGGTGTTATAGCAAACGGATTTCTGATCTTTATCCTTGCGAAATTATTTCACCTTGATCAGACACAGTTTATAACCCTGCTTCCCAAATCTGTGACAACAGCAATCGGTCTGGGAATTTCCGAAGAACTTGGCGGCATCGTCCCGGTTACTGTTATCATAATCGCCTTCACCGGCGTGCTGGGAAATGTTTCAGCCAGGGCCGCATGCAGACTTTGCCGGATTACCGAACCGCTTGCCCAGGGCATCGGCATCGGAACCGCCTCTCATGTAATAGGGACTTCAAAAGCGCTCGAAATAAACGAAACAGCCGGTGCAGCCAGCAGTCTGTCGATCGCACTTGCCGGAATACTGACTGCGCTTTTCGCCCCGCTGCTGGCAGGATTGTATTAATATACTTTTTCCAATTTTGTATTAATTTTGTAGGCTATTATAATTGAAAGATAATGTTTATAAGTGGTATAATATGGAAAGATCATAATTTACTCTAGGATGGGGGGTTATATGAAAGAAATTCAAAGAATGTCTATTACTGATTCTGTAGTAGCCACTATCAAAGAACTTATCATTTCCGGTGAATATTCAATAAACGATAAACTTCCCACGGAAATGGCACTGTGTCAGGAGTTAAAGGTGAGCCGCACCTGTGTACGCGAAGCGCTTCGGGTCCTTCAGGCTCTGGGATTTGTGGAAATCCGCCCCGGAAAAGGGGCATTTGTCGCTGACTTTGAGAAAAAATCCGAACGTTCCCAGGGCGTTTTCAGCAACCTTGATGATGCACGTTTTCACGATTTTATGGAAGTACGAATGGCTATTGAAACGCTTTCCGTACGTCTGGCGGTTGAAAGGTGCAGCGATACAGAGCTTCAGTCGCTCAAAGAAATACACGAAGCTTTCCTTGAAGCGAATTCATCCCACGATATGATCAAACTCATAATGCTCGATGAACTCTTTCACAAACAGATTGTTGAATGTACCAAAAATCCCCTACTCGTAGATATCAACAAGCAGGTTCTGGATGCTTTCCGTGTATACAGGAGCGATTCATTTTCCAACAACACTGTATATCAGAACGCTGTCGAGCCTCATTCGCGCATCCTATTATGCTTTGAAACACACAATCCTGCACTTGCTGTGGAAGAAATGAAAAAACATCTGGACATCACCACAAAAGATATGGAAATGATCAACAACACCTACCATAAGGGTAAGTAACTTTTCAACAGGAACAGAACCGGCCCCCTCACGCTGTCAAAGCATCAGGGAGTTCCGGTTCTGTTTCTTTACACCGCTTCCGGCCAGACTGAATAATTTCCGTCCAGTTTCACTTCTATCATAAATGGCTTTCCACAGGCCCGCGCTTTCTCAAATGCCGCCGGCAGCTGTTCGGCTTTCTCAACTATGGTTCCGTCTATACCAAAGGCCCCGGCCATATTTACATAATCAATATCCGGGAACTCCACGCCGGTATATCTTCCCTCGCCCATTTTGTACAATTCTTCCTGTTTAATATTTCCATATGCAGAATCATTAAAGAGAAGAATAATGACCGGTTTTTCTTCGCGGCTGATCGTTTCAAGCTCTCCCAGTGTCATTCCAAGCGATCCATCGCCCAGTAAAGCAATCACTTCTTTATCACTGCACGCCTCCGCACAGCCAAGCGCTGCTCCCAGAGCAAATCCCATATTTCCATAGTTAACCGGCTTCATGTAAACAAAACTATCCGGAAATTCCAGCATATGCGTCCATGCGCCCGGATTTCCCGCATCAACTACCAGAACACTGTTTTCTCTGAGTATTTTCTGGAGTTCGATCTGAACCGCTACAGGAGCTGCCGGTTTTGCATGAATATCCGATGCGGATCCGCTGCATAACTCCGTATACCATTTTTCTTTTTCACTAAGGATATAGTTCAGATAAGACGCATCACCGCGGTATTCTCTCCGCCGGAGCATCTCATTCAGTCTGCCAAGTGATCTGCACGCATCTCCGGGAACTCCGGCTGCGACCGGATAATGTCTTCCGATATTCTCCGGGATCAGGTCAAACTGCACAACATTTCTCGCCCGGATTCCCCACCTGTTCGTGCTCACCGCTGTAAGGCTGGATCCGATCACAACCACGCAATCCGCCTCCTCCAGTGCCATTTTAGTCACGCGGCTCCCATGCCTCGATCTTGGTCCTATCAGATTTTCAAATTTACCGTTAACAGCAGCCATTCCGTTATATGTCGTAACGATCGGCGCGTTTAAAATGCGCGAGAGTTCTTTTACCTCTTCCTCTGCCCCTGAAATCTTCACTCCGTTTCCGATCCACAGACAGGTCTTTTTACTGCCAACGATTACCTCATACGCCGCCTTCAGCGCATCCTCATCTGCTTCACAACACGGCATTACACAGTATGATTCAGGAACGCAATGCACATATTCCGCACTCTGCTCTTCGATGACATCGCGGTAAAAATCCACAACAACCGGTCCCGGCCGGCCCGTTTTAGCTGTTCTGTACGCTTCTCTCATCGCCCACTGGATCGTCGCTGCATCTCTCACCGGAATGTATTTTTTACATATGCTCCCAAAAAGAAGTTCATGGTCGCTCTCCTGCGCATCTCCTTTTCCTGCATCTGCCAGCCTGTTCTGAAATACAAGCGCAATAACAGGACTTGAATCTCTGAACGCTCCTCCCAGACCGGTGATGAGGTTAGTCGCTCCCGGCCCCGTTGTCGCCAGACAGATTCCAGGTTCTCCTGTCAACCTGCCCCAGCCGTCTGCCGCACACGCCGCTCCATTCTCATGCCTGGTATGTACAAATCTGATATCTGTGTCCTGCAGGGGATCGGTCACAAAAAGCGTCTGACCGCCCGGCACTCCAAACACTACTCTGGCTCCGAATTCTTCCAGAACCTTTACAACCAGCTCTCCGCCTCTGTAAACATTTCCCATTAACAATCCACTCTCCCTTCCGGAGGCACAGTGCATCCTGCCCATCCAACAACTGCAAGTCTCTGGTCGGATGATCTGCGCACCCATATATCCAGACCGTAATATCTGCTTCCATCTTCATTTTCCTTAATTTCAGTAACAATTCCTTCCGCCTCAAACGGTTCAAAGACTTTCACCGGAGAAATAAATTTCGCTTTTATCCATCCGTTTTCAAAAAATGCCGGGCCGAATATCTTTGTCATGAGTTCGCCAAACGTACAGAAAAGCTGTGCCCCCTGAACGATCGGGATGCGGAGATTCCCCTCCCTGGCTCTTTCCAGATTGTTATGAATGTTAACAACAAATTCTCCCATACGCGAAAAAACAGCCGCCTGTTCAGCCGTGATCGTTTTTTTCAAAGGTCCCACAACATCGCCCTTCCGGGTATCAGGCGTAATAGCATCAATATGAACAGATCCGTCAGGTATCTCGCCTGTAACGCGTTTTTCCGGCTGCGCGGCTGCCCGCCCCGCAACTTTACCCGGACAGGTTTTCAGGATTTCCACACCACGGTATTTCACAATTTCTTTCCCGCCATTTCCGGTAACTTTTGCATCCAGAACCACATATCCCTGCCCTCTTTTTACATAAGATTCTGTATATGCCCCTTCAAGTTCAACTACCTCATCAATTTCAGCCGGATGCTTAAACCACATTTCCAGTTCCGTATGCAATCCGATGACCTGACTGCCCCTATACGCCAATGTAAACAGCTGTACAATGTCGTTCGTAATAAGCGTTGCATGCGCAATACGCTTTTTTCCAAACGGATTCTCCTTATTGCACATCGCCCACGGCAGATAATCATCCATTTCAAATGCATATCTTTTAATTTTATGGTCATCAATAATTTCTTTTACCGGCCCAAATTTTTCTGGTATTTGCACATTATCGAATTCCGGCTCTTTAAGTCCTTCTTCAAGGTCATCTAAATATTCTGCCCTTCGCGGATCCGTCAGATCTCTCCACACAGCATTTTCCGGTTCTCTGTTCATCTCGCCCCTCCTTTTTGTATTATTATTGTATTGTTTTTAGTAAATATTACATCTTCATTCCAAAACTGTCAAGCCTGTATATTACAATTATAATACATTTTTATATATTTTTTCGAGTTGCTCATGAATTCTAATGTATTTTTTATATAACCATTCGTATTCTTCTGTGTGCTTTACATCTGGATAGGCGCGATCACTCTCCATGATCGCAGGTAAATTCCTGACCTCTTTTCCTTCTCCCAGCATGCATAAAAACAGTCCGCCATTTAAAGTCGCTTCCGTATCCTCCCCTCTCGCAATCGGAACACCCGTTATATCAGCTTTGATCTGCATCCATAATTCATTTTTGGCTCCTCCCCCTATTACACGGATCGTATGACATGGGATTTTCATCCCGGCTGCTTTTTCAATCATATTTTTTACTCCATACCCCTCCGCTTCCATAATGCCCCTGAAAACATGTACAAGACCGTGTTTGTTCTTCAGCCCCAGGATCGTTCCGGTCATTTCCGGATTCCAGAAAGGTGCTCTTTCTCCTGCCAGACATGGATATACGATAACCCCGTCGCTTCCGGGTCTGATTTCTTTTGCCCGTTCCGTCAGATCGCCAAGACTAAACTGTCTGCCGCCAATGCTTTCTGTAAGCCATCCGATTGTTCCGCCAAACATCCCCATCGGTCCGCCAACCAGCCATTTCCCAGGTATGACATGGGGATTTGCGATCAATCCACAGCTGCTTATATTTTCTACCGAATCCGAAACAGAAAAAAATACTCCCGTCGTTCCCATTACATTCACGGACATCCCGCATTCCAGTCCTCCCGCTCCAAGCACAGCTGTAGATCCGTCCGTGCTGCCGGCAATGACCGGTATATGCATCACGCTGCCCGCCAGTTCTTCGCAGAGTTCCTCTTTCATGCATCCGATCTTCTCAAACGGCTTTCTGAGTTTCGGGAAAAACGACTCTGTAATCCCGAAAGTCCCCAGCATTTCTGAGCTCCATCTTCCCTCCTTTATATCATACAGATAGGTATATGCTGCTGTCGTATGATCCATCGCGGCAACACCGGTCAGCTTCAAGTTAATATAATCTTTGAAGGAAAGTAATTTATCCGTCCTGCTGTACATCTCCGGTTCTTTCTCTTTCATGGCAAATAACTTAAAAGCCGCCCATTCTGCATCTGCCGCTCTTCCGCTTATCGAATAAAACCGGTCTTTCCCATACCTTTCAACGAACTCATCATACGCTTCTTTTTCCTGATGCATATAAGAATAGCAGGGTGTAACCGCCCTGCCGTCTTTATCTGTTCCCACCCAGCCAAGGAGAGATGAAACTGCCACAGATTTTATCCCCCGATGAATAACCTTTTTCATCAGACGCCTCACTCTGTTCCACTCCTCATCTGCATCGAAACATACATCTGCATTTCTCTTTTCAACTGCCATATCCCGTATCTGCATATCCGTTCCAAGAACCGCCGCTCTGACAGAACTGGTTCCAATATCAACAATCATATATTCGTCCACTATTTAATCCTCACTTTTTAATGTCATATTCATTTCATATCTTCCGGAAACGTAATACGTTTTGGAATACTCCACACATATTTTACTTTCATTATAAGCTTTCCGCGTAACCAGGAGCATACAGGATGGTTCAGCGAGTTCCAGCAATGCGCTCATACGGTGATCCGACATAACCGCCCGTATCGTCTGCTCTGCGTACACCAATTTCACCCCAAACTCCTTTTCAAGCATCCCATACAAAGAGTATTCCCCATTGCTCAGTCTGACTCCCCCACACAGTTCATCATTCAGATATATGATCTGATAACAAAGAGGCACTCCATTGGCATATCGCAGCCTTTCAATCCTGACTGCATTATTTCCATCCGCAAGCCGCATCACCCTCTGCAGCTCAGCATCCCCTCTTATTTTTTCCTGGGAAAGAATAAAAGAAGAACACTTTATACCGTCTTTTTCCAGTTCCTCAAAAAGTCCGCTTAATTTATTGACACTTCTTGGAACTTTATCAAAACTCACTGTTGCAGACTTGCCAAATCCGCGCTCGAGCACCCCTTCTGTTATAAGCTCTTCCAAAGCTTTACGCACGGTAACGCGACACACACCATATTCCTGACAGAGTTCCTTCTCCGTAGGCATCATCTGCCCTTTTCTGTATTCATTTTTATCGATCTTATCTTTTATATCTTCTTTGATCCTGTAGTATAATGGTCCGGTTTTATCCTTCATTTTCAAACTCCATTTTGTATATATATTGTATTTTTATAATATATCCTGCAATTATGTGTGTCAATTATTTTTATTAGAAACATTTCAAAATACATATTGATTTTGCGGAAATATCCGTTATAATATGAATAAATAATAATACAATATCAATACAATTTATGTTGAAACTAAGGAGGCTAAAAATGCGGGATTCAGCTTTAAATAATATTCGCGTAATAGATCTCACCAGAGTCATTTCCGGTCCTCACTGCACAATGATACTGGGCGATCTTGGCGCCGAGATCATAAAGATAGAAAAACCGGGAACCGGGGATATCAGCCGCGAATATTCGCCTTTTTATCAGGGCCATTCCACCTATTTTATGACGCATAACAGAAATAAAAAAAGCATTACTCTGAACTTCCGTCATCCGGACGCGTTAGATATCATTTATCGTTTGATCAGCGATGCAGATATACTGGTTGAAAATTTCAAAGCCGGAACTTTAGAAAAGATGGGACTTGCCCCGGAGAAACTCCTCGAGATGAATCCCCGGCTGATCATCACACGCATATCCGGTTTCGGGCAGGATGGGCCTTATTCATCGCTTCCATGTTTTGATGCTGTCGCACAGTCTCTGACCGGCCTGATGGATATGACTGGTTTTCCCGACGCACCACCCGTTATGATGGGATCTTATGTATGCGACTTCAGTGCAGGTCTGTATGGTGTCATCGGTACGCTGGCTGCTCTTCATTCAAGAGAACAGACTGGAAAGGGACAGGTTGTTGACGTATCACTCCTCGATTGCGCCTGCAGCCTGACGCACTCAGCTATAATGAATTACTTCATGCTCAATGAAGTTACTACGCGAAACGGAAATCAGGACCGCGCCGCATGGCCTGCATCATTTTATCCCACAAAGGATCACAAACTTATCTATATCCACGCCGGCCAGGATCCGGCTTTTGCAGCGTTCTGCCATATATCCGGAAATGAGTCCTATGCAGAAGATCCGGAATACATGCATCTGAACGGACGCAAAAATCATATCCGGGTATGTGATCAGCTCGTATCGGAATGGACGTGCAACCACACTTTGAACGAAATCATGTCCATGTGCAGAGAAAATAATATTCCCTGTGCTCCGGTAAACACTGTAAAAGAAATGGTTTCCGATCCACAGCTTCTTCACAGAAATATGATCTGTGATATGTACGACAATAATCTGGGTACCATAAAAACAACCGGGCCTGTTTTAAAAATGTCAGAAACGCCTCCAAAAATCCAGTATTCTGCTCCCGAAATAGGCGAACATAATTACGAGATATACCATGATCGACTCGGATATTCCGAACAGGAATTAGCTATGTTAAAAGCAACAGGTGTAATATAATCCCCTAAAAAATCATTAAAGAGCTATTCTTAAAATTCCAGATTATAGGAAAGAGAATTATATGGCATTCGACTACAAAAAGTAATATAAAGAATTTTATCTTCCACCGAGAAGGCCCGGTATAGTAGATATTCCGGAAATGAATTATGTAGCTGTAAGGGGGAAAGATAATCCGAATGCCCCGGATAGAGAATACAAGACCGCAATGGGGCTGCTCTATGAAATCGCATTTACGATAAAGATGAGTTCAAAGGGGATCATAAGATTGAAGGGTATTTTCCCTATGTAGTACCTTCGCTGGAAGGGCTCTGCTATCAGAGCGGTTCCGGAGCAGGCATTGTATTGATGAGGAAACCGTAGATATAAACCATACTTTTGTAGACGCTTCACTGCGCGGGCAGGGGATCGCCGGGAAGCTGATGGAGGCACTGGCAAAAGATCTGGAGCAGAGGAACTTAAAAGCTGTTCCCACCTGCTCCTACGCTGTGAAACGGTTCGATAAACACCCTGAATATTCTGCACTTTTGAAGTAACAGAATCATTCAAATTCATAATGAGATAGACTTTCCCATCCGCTTCCTGTCTGATGTCATCCAATAAATTATAGATTCTCTGACAGAAGCGGATCATGGACTCCCCACCCTCATAGCTGTCGGCAAAACAAGTCTTGGCACGCTGAAATTCTTCGCCGTTGCGCGGTGTTGACTCATACTTCCCGAAATTCTGCTCTTTGAGTCTCGGCTCGACACGCATGGGGACTCCCGTTATTTCTGAGATATGTTTTGCAGTGTCCGCCGCGCGCATCAGCGGAGAACAGATGATCTCATCAATGTGAATGCCCTCCTGCAGTATCCGCCCGGCAAGCTCTGTCGCCTGATGATGTCCTTTCTCTGTCAGTTCAATATCTGTAGCCCCGCATATCTTATTTTCTACATTCCATACCGTCTGCCCGTGACGGGTAAAATAAAAATATCCCATATTGGCTCCTTTCGCACTTTCTTAATAATATAAACTCCTTAATCTTTCTGCTGCTGATAGGAATCTCTCACATTTTCCGTCAGTTCTCCTCCTCCGCCAGCATACCACTCCTGTA
>ERZ1643250.1463-NODE-1463-length-20074-cov-8.969429_pt1 | contig 20074 bp, 21 predicted proteins | sample MGYA00579262_ERZ1643250 | MGnify/ENA primary metagenome ERZ1643250 (study PRJEB29033, sample SAMEA4952265) | chicken gut metagenome | biome: Broiler Chicken; feature: Gastrointestinal Tract; material: Caecum | place: Ireland | collected 2018 | study: Broiler... | reverse complement strand
TATGCCAAAACCCGGCAAAGCCGGGCTTTGGCATGAAAATCGCAGGGCGATTTTCCGAACTAATCCGCGCATCGCGCGCAATTTCATCAAAACCCGCGGCGTGCACGTAGGTTTTGATATGGGGAAGCGGTTTTGTGTCCGCTCGCGGCGCGTAAAAAGCGCGCCCTGGCTTTGTTTGCGTGCCATGCGGCAAAGCCTCCTGTTTGAAACCGCGGTTTCAAACGAAGCCTTTTGGAGGTGTCAAATGTTTCGGTCCTTGCACATGAAGCTGGTGCTGATCCTGGTGCTTATGATCATCTCGGTCATGGCCGTGGTCGGCACGTTCCTGATCAACAGTGTAAGCACGTTCTACCTGGATAGTTTTTATGAGCAGATGCAGAGCGTGTTCACAACGGATACCATCCTTTCCATGGAGGAGGCTGCTGCGGAGAACGGCGCGGACGGCCTGCTGACGATTATCGACGCGCATCGCAGCCGGCTGGGTATTGACGATTACCGCAATTATTATATCCTGGACGGCCAGGGCCGCTTCCTGGACGGCTCGAACCCCAACATCACGCTGACACGGACAAGCAATATCATCTCCGCTATGGCCGGGGAGGCCGGTATGCGCTCCTCTGTGTCGGACAGTATGATGGATGTCGCGGTGCCGGTCGATATGGACGGGAACGATGTGGTGGACTATATTGTGTACATCGCAGATGACAAGCAGGAGATTTCCGACCTGTCGTGGCGCTTTTTCCAGATTGTCATGCAGGCCATGATGTTCGGGCTTCTTGCGGCGATCCTGCTGTCCTTCCTGCTGTCCAAGACCATTACCACGCCTATTGAGCGCATTACCGAGGGCGCCAAGTCGATTGCGGAAGGCAATTTTGACCAGGATCTCGGCGTGCAGTCATCGGACGAGATCGGCGAATTGACACGTTCCTTTAATTATATGGCGCGGCGGCTCAAGAGTACGGTCGGTGAAGTGCAGGGCGAAAGGGACAAGCTGAATACGCTCTTCCTGCACATGACGGATGGCGTGGCCGCATTTACGACCGAAGGCAAGCTGATCCATATGAACCCTGCGACCGAGAACCTGCTTGGTGTACGCATGGAGGACGGACTGTCCTTTGACGAGATGTTTGCCGATCTGGACATGCCGAATTCGGATGAGACTGCTATGCGTACTTTCCTGACCAGCGAAATCACGCGTTTCGGGCGCGTGCTGTCGGTCACGCTGGCACCGTACGGTGCGCTGGACGGCGAAGGCGGCGTGATTGCGGTTATCCACGATATCACCGAACAGCGCCGCCTGGATGACGCGCGCCGTGAATTCGTGGCCAATGTGTCGCATGAGCTGCGTACGCCGCTGACCAATATCCGTTCCTATACCGAAACACTGCTGGATGCAGCGGGCGATATCCCGCTCGATACGGAAAAGCAGTTCCTCGGCGTCATTTCAAGCGAGTCCGAGCGCATGGCGCGCATCGTGACCGACCTGCTCACGCTTTCCAAGCTGGACTACGGCCGCATGGAACTGCGTATGACGCGTTTCTCGCTGGCCGATATGCTGCGCAATGTCGCCAATGCCATGAAGCTGACTGCGCAGGACAGCGGGCATGAGCTCCAGGTCGATACACCGGATGACCTGCCCGCGATTGTGGGCGACCGGGAACGGATTGAACAGGTTGTGGTCAACATCCTGTCCAACGCGGTCAAATATACCCCGGCGGGCGGCCACATCCGTCTGGCTGCATGCACCGTGCCGAACAACCGTGTGCGCATTACAGTGGAGGACGACGGCGTCGGCATCCCGGCGTCCGACGTGCCGCGCCTGTTTGAACGCTTCTACCGTGTGGACAAGGCCAGAAGCCGCGCTGCAGGCGGCACGGGACTCGGCCTTGCGATCGCCAAAGAGATCGTTGAGCAGCATGAGGGCAAGATCGCCCTTGCCAGTGAGTACGGCAAGGGGACGACGGTCACCATCACCCTGCCGACCGACCTGACCCCGAATCATGAGGAGGGGCTGGCATGAAGGGTGCACAGCGCTCGGTAAAAAATACAGCGAAAAATATATCGCTGGTTACATTGGTGCTGCTGCTGGCCGTCCTGTGCGCAGCGAACTGGCTGATCGGTATGAACATTGCACAGATGCCGGCAGACAATTTGCTGCGGCGGGTATACGACCAGCTGTTTGGCGGCGCAGTGGGCTATGAACTGCGCTCATCGGGCGTAGCGGCGGCGGAGCCGTCGCAGCTTGCCCTGACCGTAGATGGGCAGCTTTACGGTGTGCAGTATAATCTGACTGATGTGGAGGCCGGTCTGGCTGCGGTGCAGCCCGTCTGGTCGCAGGCGCTGTCGGGCGGTGCGCTGGAAGAAGCCGGGGAGGAGGAGCTGGAGGCAGCGCTCTTGTCGGGCGATTGCGCGCTGCTGCGCTATCATGGAAGCATCCCGCTGAGCGTGATAGCGGGCTGGATGGGCGGCAGCTGGGAAAACGGCGGCAGTCTGGGGGCGGAAACCCTGGTTTACAGTGCGGATGCAGGGCGCCTGTTTGTGCGCGCATCGGACGGCAGTCTTTATGCTGCACCGGCTCAGGTTGGAGAAAATACGTTTTCAGCGGCACAGGAAAGCTTCCGCGGCATGCTGTGCGCTTTTGCAGGCGGCGATTACGCGGTTTATCCCGAAACCCTGCTGTTTGACAGCGAACGGCTCAGCCTGCCGCTGCTTGAGGAAGGCGCGGTGGATCTGTTCGGCACGCAGGGCAGTGCAGGCTTGGAAGGGCTGCTGCAGGCTTTCGGCTTTACAGCGTATACGGATTTTTACACGGAACAAAATGGTGAGATCCGTGTGTTTGTGGATAACTCCAGCACCTTACGCGTGGGGGCGGGCGGACTGCTGCAGTATGCTTCGGCCGGCGGCGACAGTTCGGTGCGCGCCTACGAAGAAGGGGAAGTGCGCGGCCAGTCCGCGCTGGAAGCACAGCTGGACTGTGCCCGCCTGATCCTGGATGAGGCGCTGCGCGCGGGTGAGACAGACACGCATGCCGCGTTGTATGCTGTGCAGCAGGACGGTGAGGAAACGACGTTGGTTTTCATGCAGCTTTACGGCGGCGTGCCGGTGCTGGGGGACAGCGACTTCGCTACCTTCCGCTTTGCAGATAACGGCACCCTGACCTCCGCTACCATCCGTCTGCAGCGCTTTGTGGCAAGCGAAACACGGCGGACCGTCCTGCCTGCAAGGCAGGCAGCTGCCAGCGCCATGGCGGAGGAGCGCAGCATGATGGTAGCGTATCGCGCAGAGGACGGAACTTATATACCCGCGCGGTTTTATCTGCAGCAGGAAAGCTGATGGGAGGTGAGTCCGCATGCAGTGGGATAAGGTTAAAAATGTGCTGATCGTGATTTTGGCAGCGGTCAACCTGTTTTTGCTGGGCAATCTGGGAGCGCGCCTCTGGCAGAATATGCAGCGGGAGGCCGAACTGGACAGCAGCCTGCGCACGCTGGCACAGGGATACGGCCTGACACTGGATGAGGATTTTAAACTGCCGGACGACAAGGAACTGCCTGAGCTTTCAGTGGACCGGAGCCGGCAGGATGAGGAAGCGGTCGCTGCCGCTGCCCTGGGAGACGAAATGGAGCGGGCCGAACGGGAAGACGGAACGGTGATTTTTGAAAGCAGCCGCGGGAGCATAGAGTGGTATGCAGACGGGCGCGTGCAGGGCAGCTTTACAACCGAAGAGGGGATGCCGGAGAATGAGAAAGCTGCTTTGCGGGTGGCGCGCAGGCTGTTTGCAGACTGGCGACTGCAGACCGATGATGCACGGACAGCGGCGGACGGCATGACGGTGACGTTGTCCGGAACGGTTGCCGGCCTGCCGGTGTTCAACCGTACGATATCTGTCCGGTTTGACGCGGAAAACCATGTGGCGCTGTCTGGCCTGTGGAGCTTCGGCATACCGTATACAACAGTCAGCGGGAGCGGGGTTTCCTGCAATGCGGCGGATGCGCTGCTGGAATTTATCTCAAGACGTTCGGCGGCGGAAACCGTGTTGTCCATGGAGGTGGGCTACCGTATGCAGCTGGACAGCAGCCGGCGCCTGCAACTTACACCAACTTGGAAGATCGTCACCGATTCGGGTGAATATTTGGTGGATTGTGACAAAAAGACGATCATAGACCAGGAAAATTGAAAAATTGCTTTCCTTTATCAGAAATTGTGGTAAAATATATTGGTGAGAATTTTTGCGGATGCACCTTGCGGCATTCCTGTTCATACATTTATATTGTGTTGGATTGTCAAACAGGGCGCGGTCGGCCGCGCAGAATATTAGTGAGGAGTAGGTAGGTTTGACCAAGTATGTCATAAACGGCGGTAAGACGCTCAACGGCGAGGTTACGATTTCAGGGGCGAAAAACGCAGCGGTCGCCATCGTCCCGGCAGCCTTGCTGGCGGACGGCCCGGTCCGCATCGAGAATGTACCCAAGATTATCGATGTGACCCTCCAGCTTGAGATCATGCGCGAGCTGGGCGCACAGATCCGCCTCGTCAATGCGACGACGGTCGAGATCCAGAACAGCAGCCATCCGAGTCTTAAGCCGCACGAGCTGGAGCGCAAGCTGCGCGCCTCCTATTATCTGCTCGGTGTGCTCCTCGGCAAATACGGCTTTGCCGAGGTCGCCATGCCCGGCGGCTGCAACTTCGGCGGCGTGCGCCCGATCGACCAGCATATCAAGGGCTTTGAAGCGCTCGGGGCAACCGTTACCCTGCCCAAGGGCGGCTATATCCGCGCGGAGGCTCCCGAGGACGGGCTGCACGGCGCGCATGTCTACTTTGACGTGGTATCGGTCGGCGCGACCATGAACATCATGCTCGCCGCGGTGCTCGCCAAGGGCCAGACCATTATGGAAAACTGCGCCAAGGAGCCGCATATCGTGGACCTGGCGAACTTCTTGAACGCGATGGGGGCAAACGTTAAGGGAGCGGGCACGGATGTAATCAAGATCCGCGGCGTCGAGCGCCTGCACGGCGGCAGCTACTCCATCATTCCGGACCAGATTGAGGCGGGCACCTTTATGGCTGCGGTCGCAGCCTGCGGCGGCTCGGTGCTGGTTAAGAACGTCATCCCCAAACATCTGGAGTGCATCACGGCAAAGCTCAAGGAGATGAACGTTGAGGTGACCGAGTTTGACGACTCGGTGCTGGTGCGCCGCGAGGGGCGGCTGACCCGGACCAATATCAAGACCATGCCGTATCCCGGCTTCCCGACCGACATGCAGCCGCAGATGACGACCGCGCTCTGCCTGGCAGAAGGTACGAGCATCGTCACCGAGGGCGTGTGGGACAGCCGTTACCGCTATACCGAGGAGCTGGCGCGCATGGGTGCGAACATCCATGTGGACGGCAAGATCGCCATCATCGAGGGCGTGGAGGAATTCAAGGGCGCGCCGGTGCGTGCGCACGACCTGCGTGCAGGCGCGGCGATGGTCATTGCGGGCCTGGCCGCCAAGGGTGTGACCGAGGTCGAGCAGGTGCAGAACATCGAGCGCGGCTATGAGACGCTGGTCGAGAAATTCGTGGCGCTTGGAGCGGATATGTACCGTTCGGAGATCCCGGACTCGATGGGGATGGCACAGCGCGCATAAATGCGTATAGGGAGAATCCGATTCTCCTATATTCGATCCTCCCTGGACGCCGCCCAAGACGGCTGAGACAGGGGATTCCAAAGCCTGCAAAGCTGGGCTTTGGGATGCAAACGGCGGGGCCGTTTGCAAATTTGACGATCGCGCGAAGCGCGATCCGCTGCGGCGGGCCGAAAGCTCGCCGTCTGTACGACGGCTGCTTTGCGGATTGCCGCTGCAGGCAGCGGCGTATTTGCATGGCCGCGAACATGGTTCGCGGCTTTTTTTTCTATTATGGAGGTTAAACAGTGGCGGAACGGTTTTATTACAGCATTGCAAGCGGCTCGTCGGGTAACTGCGGCCTGTATATGGCGGAGGGTACTGCGATTTTGATTGATCTCGGCGTCTCCCTGCGCAAGATCACGACTGCACTGACCGCGCTCGGCCTCGGGCTGGACGACCTTTCCGCTGTACTGCTCACGCATGAGCATATCGACCACGTCAAAGGGTTGCCGATGTTTCTCAAAAAAAGCCGCGTGCCGGTGTTCGCCTCGCGCGGCACGGCGGAGGCGCTCGAGGAGAAGGAGCCGCTCTGCGCGGACCGCTTGAATGTATTTGACAGCGGTGAGCGCTTCTGGATACGCGACGTGGATGTGACCTCGTTTGCCACGCCGCACGATGCCGCCGAGAGCGTAGGCTACATACTCGAACAGGGCGGCAGCCGGTTCGGCTTTGCGACCGACCTCGGCTTTGTGCCGCGCGACGCGGCGGAGTGCCTGCGCGGCTGCGAAGCGGTCGTGCTCGAGAGCAACCACGACCCGCACATGCTGCAGGTGGGGCCGTACCCCTACCCGCTCAAGATGCGCGTGGCGGGGCCGGCGGGACACCTGTCCAACCCGGACTGTGCGGTGTTTGCGGCGGACCTGGTCAAAAACGGTGCGCGTACGATCATTCTGGCGCATCTGAGTGAGAAGAACAACATCCCGGTGCTGGCGCTCCAGCAGACCAGGGCTGCGCTGCGCGGTCTGCCTGCGTGCGAGGTGATCGTCGCCCCGCGTGAGCGTATGGAGCAGCCGGTGGCTTTCGGCGAGGAGGCGGTTTCGTGCTCTCTGTCCGGCTGATCTGCGTGGGTAAGCTCGGCGAAAAATTCTGGGCCGAGGCGGTGAAGGAATATACCAAGCGCCTTGCTGCATATTGTAAATTGGAGATCATCGAGCTGCCCGAGCAGCGCCTGCCGCAGTCGCCCTCGCAGGGCGAGATCGAGCAGGCGCTGGACAAGGAGGCGGCGCTGATCGAGGCCAAGATCCCGCAGGGCGCGGCGGTGGTCGCGCTGTGTGTCGAGGGGAAGGCGATGTCGTCCGAGCAGCTCGCGGATTACCTCGGAAAGCTGGCCGTTTCCGGGACGAGCCGGCTGTGCCTGCTGATCGGCGGCTCATGCGGCCTGTCCGAGCGGGTCAAGCAGCGTGCGGCGCTGCGCCTGTCCATGTCGCCCATGACCTTTCCGCACCATCTCGCGCGGGTCATGGTGCTTGAGCAGCTGTACCGCGCGCTCAATATCGCCGCGGGCGGAAAGTACCACAAGTGATATGAAGGATTGCAGGACAAAATACCCCATTATCTTGGCACACGGGCTGGGCGTGACCGACACGGGCGGCCTGTATGTGCCGTGGGGGCGTATCCCGGATACGCTGCGCGCGCATGGCGCGGCGGTCTATCTGGGCGGGCAGGACGCCTGGGGCAGCATCGAAACGGGTGCAGCGCAGTTGGCCCGCACGGTGCGCCGTGCACAGCAGGAAACAGGCTGCGCGCGGGTCAACATCATCGCGCATTCCAAGGGCGGCCTGGAGGCGCGCTACCTGATCTCCAGCATGGGCTGGGGCCGCCATGTGGCGTCGCTCTCCATGCTGTCCACACCCAACCGCGGCTCGCGCGTGGCAGAGCTGCTGCTGTACGCCCGGCCGGGTGTGGCGGCCTGGGCGCGCGGCAACGATGCATACTGGGCAAAGCATGGGGACGAGAAACCGGATTCCCTGCGCGCGGGCGAACAGCTGACGCCAAAGTACCTTGAGCAGTTTAACCGGGACAACCCGGATGCGAACTGCGTGTATTACCAGAGCTGGGGAGCGCGGCTGGGCAAATCGCGCTCGGATGCCGCCATGCTGCTGACGCATGGCCTGTTCTATCCCGCCCATGGGGACAGCGACGGCCTCGTTACACCGGATTCCGCCCGCTGGGGGCGCTGGCGCGGCGTGCTGGAGGGCGTTTCCCATCAGGAACTGGTGGACGTTTCCGGCCGCGATACGCCGTATTTCCGCGCGTGCGGGTTTTATGTCCGCCTGGTGCAGGAACTGGTACGGATGGGGTTTTGAGACGGAGGCGTACAGCTTTTTCGCTTTAAAATCACAAAAGGGATTTACATTGTCCGTTCGATTAGGTAAAATAATAGGAAAGAAAAAACTTCAGGAGGGGCGTCCCATGATTATCACGATAACGCTCAATCCCGCGCTTGACCGTACGCAGCGCATTGAGCATCCGCTGGTGGTCGGCAAGCTCAACCGTGCGACATCCAGCCATCTGGAGCCGGGCGGCAAGGGAATCAATGTTTCCCGCGCGGTCAAGGCGCTGGGCGGCAACAGCATTGCGCTGGGCTTTTGCGCCGGTACCAATGGCCGTATCATGAAGGATATGCTGACCGCTGCAGACATCCACCATGACTTTGTCGATGTTGCGGGGCAGACGCGTATCAATACGCAGATTATTGATGTGCAGGGCGGGCATACCGAGGTCAATGAACCGGGCAACAAGCTGGATGACGCGGATTTCCTCCGCCTGCTCGACCGGATGGAAAACTATCTGAACGCGGGGAATATCTTTGTTTTGACCGGCTCCATGCCGCCTGAGTTCCCGCTGAAGAACTATCAGAAGCTGTGCCGGCTGATCAAAAAGCATGGCTGCAAGCTGATCATCGACGCGCAGGGCGAGCTGCTGCTCGAGGCACTGAAGCTTGAGCCGGACTTTGTCAAGCCGAACATCTTCGAGCTGGCCGAGGCCGTGGGCGACAAACCCTCTGCCGATCCCGAGGTAGTCGTGGTATCCGCGCGCAAGATGCTGGATATGGGCGCGCGCGCCGTGTGCGTTTCCATGAGCCAGGAGGGCGCGGTGCTGGTCTCCAAGGACGAGCCTGAGGCGCTGTATGTCAACACCAACCCCAAGATCTACGACGAAGGCGCAGTTGGCACGGGCGACGCCATGGTCGGTGCGATCGCCAATTCGATGAACAACGGGTTGAAATTCGATGAGATGGCGCGTTACGCAGTTGCGACCGCGCGCGCCTGCAGCCGTCTGCCGGGTACCGAGATGGCCTCGCTCAAGCGGGTCTACGAAGTGTATGAGACGACCGAGGTATACATACTGTAAACGACGATGGAAAAAAGAGGGCCGGAAGGCCCTCTTTTTTGCCCGGTACAGGCAGGGCAGGCGTTGTGCCGGAAAAACAGCGGATAGAAAATTTTTGTGATATTTCCGCCCCGCGCAGGGTATTGTCTATGAAGGGCCTTTCAAAACCACAGCAGACGGGGTGAACCATGGACGAGGCACAATTTGAGGAAATCGCGGAACGGTACCGGGACAACCTGTTCGCCATCGCGTTCCAATATACAAAAAACGCGGCCGACGCGGACGATATGGTGCAGATCGCGCTGCTCAAATGCTATCAGGCGAAAAAGCCGTTTGAAAACGAACAGCATATCCGGCACTGGCTGATCCGTGTGACCGTCAACGAGTGCAAGCGGTATCTGGTGTCCCCATGGCGGCGGTATACCGCGCCGATCGGGGACTACGCCGAAACGCTCGGTTTTGAAAATCCTGAGCAGTCCGCGTTGTTTTTCGCGGTGATGGAGCTGCCGCAGAAGTACCGTGTGCCCGTGCACCTGTATTATTACGAGGACTATTCGGTGCGCGAGATTGCCAAGGCGCTCGGCCTGCGCGAGAGCGCTGTGCAGACCCGCCTGCTGCGGGCCAGACAAAAACTGAGACAAAAGCTGGAGGGCTGGAACGATGACTGACAAAGAGCTGTATAAGGCGACATTCGCCCATCTGCGTGCCTCCGGCAGCGGAACCAGGCAGGAGGAAAGACGCATGAAGCATGGACATATCCGCAAGGGCGCAGTGGTAGCCGCGGCAGCGGCGGCGCTGACCGTGACAGCCGCGGGCGCGGCGAACGTGGCGACCGACGGCGCACTGCTCGAGAACATCCGCGTGATGTTCACCGGCGAGGTAACCGATACCCAGTTAAACCCGGACGGCTCGACCACCTACTCGATCAAGGGCGACGACGGCAGCGATATCGAGGTAACGCTGCCGCAGGAGGGTGAGGACGGCTCAACCGGTATGCAGTTCAGCGTAGAGGGGGAAGCCGGCACGGCTTCCTATGATATCACGGTGGACGAGGCCAATCATGCGGCCGTCGCCAACCGTGCGGGCGTGTCTGCCGGCACGCCGGAGAGCAGCACCGGAAATTAAGCCAGGATACGCGAAACTATATACAAAGAGGAGGCCGTTAGGCCTCCTCTTTGTGTATTACAGTGCTGCAAGCCCGGGGAAAAACCGCGACAGAAAGAAAAACACCACAGGCAGGAAGATCGCAGGCAGCAGGTTGCCGACCTTGACCTTTTTGTCGAACATCAGGTTAAAGCCGATGGCGAAGATCAGCACGGAGCCGATACAGGACAGCTGGCTGATCAGCTCGTCGGTTAACCAAGGGCGGATGAACCGCGCGAGCAGCGTGATGCCGCCCTGATATACGAACAGCGGCAGCACGGACAGGTATACGCCCTTGCCGAGCGAGGCCGCGAACACGATGGCGGCCACGCCGTCCAGCACGGCTTTTGCGATCAGGATGGATGGATTTCCGTTTAACCCGTCCTCGAGCGAGCCGACGATCGCCATCGCGCCCACGCAGAACAGCAGGGAGGAGGCCACAAAGCCCTCGACGAACTTGCCGTCCTCGCCGCCGCCTGCAAAGCGGGTCTGGCACCAGGTGCCGAAGTCGTTCAGGCGGGTCTCGATATCGAGCGCCTCGCCGATCAGCGCGCCGATGACCAGGCTGAGCACGAGCAGCATGGTGTGCTGGGTGGAGAGCGCGCCGTCCTCGATGGTCACCAGCCCGGCGACCGCGCCGCCGATGCCGATGAAGAACGTACACAGGCCGAGCGCCTGCATGATGGTGGTTTCAAACCGCCGCGGCAGCCCGCCCTTGAGGAAAACGCCGAGTGTGGTACCGGCAATGATGGCGCCGCAGTTGACAATGGTCCCCAGTCCGATCATATGTAAAAATCCCTCTTTTGCTTTACTGTGCTGAAAGGTATTGTAAAGCAAAAGAGGGGGAATGTCAATTATTGCTGCTGCGGCAGCGTTCGATCCCGGCAACGGCTGCGGTCAGCGCGCCGCATCATCCTCGCGGCTAAGGCCGAACAGTTCACGGTAGTAGGCATTGCGGCGAGTGGCAAGAATACAGATTACTACGCCGGCTGCGACCATGACAAAGAACAAAAATGTCCCAATGGCGTCTATCGACAGGATACTGCTGAACAGGTTTTGTACAAAGGGAGCGAGGATGAACAGTGCAACAGCAACCGCTATCAGCACATGCTTCCGCTCCTGATACTGGCGGTACTCCTCTGCCAGCGCAGGATCGACAGTCTTGGATGCAGGTTCGGACGGGATTTCCGCAGGCTCGGCATCCAAACCGAGTTCGCTGCGCAGCTCCTCTGCGGAACCGATGCTTGCAATGACCAGCCCGGTCGCCTCGGCCTCGTTTTTGCCCTCGTCCAGCAGGGCGTTGAACTTATCCTCCAGATTCGCCAGCATATCGGCCTTGACCCGCAGGACGTCCCCGCGCTGGGGCAGGCCGGCGAACAGGGTCTCCACATAGTTACGAATCGATTCCATCTGTCGTATCCTCCTTTGCAAAACGGTCGACCACGGCCTTGAGCACGCGCCACTCCGCGCATTTGGCGGTATAGGCTTTGCGGCCCTCGTCCGTGATGGTGTAATAGGTGCGCGGTCTGCCCTGCGTCTCGCTGCCCTGATAGGGGACGATATACCCTTGCTTTTCCAGCCGCCCGAACGCGGAATACAGCGTGGTCTCCTTGATCGGGTACTCGCCGCCGCTGCGCCGCTCGATCTCGCGCGAGACCGCATAGCCATAGGAGTCGCCCGCCAGCAGCAGGCACAGGATGAGCATGTCGTTATAGCCGCGCATCACGTCGCTTCCCAGCATGCCATCACCTCGCTACTTGATCTGTCGTAGTAATCATAACAGAATTACTATGACAGATCAAGTAGTTTGCGTAAAAAATTTCCCGCCGGAGGAAATGGCGGGAGATCAGCCGTCCGTCAGGCAGAACGGCGTTTTGCGGAAGTGCCCGCCGCCGACGCGCAGGCCGGGCGCGGGATAGGCGAGGGTGTACAGGTCGTCCGCAAGCGCATCGCGCGCAAGGGCGGACTGCAAGTTTTCAGGAAGGCCGCGCTCGGTGACCGGCTTGATGATGACCGGCAGGGCGCAGGTATCTTTCATGCGGCGTAGGAGCCCCCGTCCCTGCCTGCCGATGGCGAGCACGCGGATATACTGCGGCTCGGGCGGCACGGACTGCGGCAGGCCGAGCCACGCGCGCAGCAGCACGCGCCGCACGCGCGCGAGCGGGTAGCGCCGGGTCTGCGCAGCGGTGCAGACGGCGGAAAAGCTGGCGTTGTCGCGGATCGCATCCGCCAGACGGTGCGCCAGCCCGTCGTCCCCGCTGCAAAAGGGGAGCAGGGTGGCCGCGTCCAGCCGCCGCAGGTGCGCGAGAACCGCCAGATCGACCGCGTTGCGGGTGACCGGGGCCGCGCCGCGCTGCATTTCCCGCCCGAGCACGGCAAAAGAGGCTTCCGGCATGAGCGGGCGGCAGGCCTCAATATCCCCGTCCGCCAGCAGGCCGCGCAGGTAGGAGGCCGAGGACAGGCCGTCCGCTGGGGTGTCGCTGTCGTGCGCACTACCCTTTCGCTTGATGGCGAGCGGCTGCATCCGGCTGCCGCGCGCGGCCAGCGCGCGCAGGTATTCGACCCCGAGCGTGTTGTTCGGGGAAGCGAGCAGCGCGCCCGCCTCCGGATCGGCGGCGCTGACCGCCTGCTGCATGGCCGCGGCATAGGGAAGCCCGGCGGCAAGGCCCTGCCGCAGCGCTTCACTCTGGCGGAGGGATAGGTCTGCCGCCTGCTGCAAGAGCGCGAGGTCAGCCTGCTCTGCGCCGAAGGAAAGGTGGCTCACGCTCCCGAGCGCGTCCAGCAGCGCGGCCGCGCCGCGCGCGAACCCCTCCGCCGAGGACAGGCAGGCTGCGAGCGGCGTTTCCAGCACAAGGTCCGCGCCGCAGCGCACCGCAGCCTCGGCGCGGGCGTATTTCTCCATCACCGCAAGGTCGCCGCGCTGGACAAAATTGCCGCTCATCGCGCATACAATTGCGGTATCCGCGCCTAGAGCGCGGCGCGTTTGCACAATATGGTGCGCATGGCCCGTGTGGAACGGGTTGTATTCGGCGACGATGCCGCAGACGGTCATGGTGAATTCTCCTTAAAAGCGGTGGAATTTTGGTGAGTTACGGGTAAATTATGGCTTGTACATTCCGGACAAATCGTGTAAAATAAAGATACAGCATTATTATATAGGCTTCCGCGGCTTGACGCAAGCCGCCAAATACGGCATGAGGGAGTTTTGCAAATGAAAGTTCTGGTTATCAACGCTGGCAGCTCTTCGCTGAAGTACCAGCTGCTCGACACCGAGTCGGGCGAGGTAATGGCCAAGGGCCTGTGCGAGCGCATCGGCATCGACGGCGTACTGACCCACACCGGCAACAAGTCGGATGAGAAGTTCAAGTTCGACATCGCGATGCCGACCCATAAGGAAGCGATCCAGTCGGTCATCAACGTGCTGCTCGACCCGGAAAAGGGCGTCATCTCCTCGATGAGCGAGATCGATGCAGTCGGCCACCGCGTCGTACACGGCGGCGAGTTCTTCACCGACAGCGTAATCATCACCGAGAAGGTGCTCAAGGCGATCGAGGACTGCGTGCCGCTCGCGCCGCTGCACAACCCGCCCAACCTGATCGGTATTCAGGCTTGCCGTGAGGTCATGGGCCCGGATGTTCCGATGGTCGCCGTGTTCGACACCGCGTTCCACCAGACCATGCCGCAGTCGCATTACATGTATGCGATTCCCTATGAGTATTATGAGAAGTACAAGATCCGCCGCTACGGCTTCCACGGCACCAGCCATAAGTATGTTTCCCAGCAGGCTGCAGAAATGCTCGGCCGTCCGCTCGAGGAGCTGCGCCTGATCACCTGCCACCTTGGCAACGGTTCTTCGATCTGCGCGATCAACCGCGGCAAGAGCTTTGATACTTCGATGGGCTTTACTCCGCTCGACGGCCTGCCGATGGGCACCCGCGCAGGCAATATTGACCCGGCGATCATTGAATTCCTGTCCGAGCATGAGAACATCTCTGCGGCAGAAGTCATCAATATCCTGAACAAGAAGTCCGGTATGCTGGGTATCTCGGGCGTTTCGTCCGACTTCCGCGATCTGGACGCTGCGATCATGGACGGCAATGCGCGCGCGGCGCTGGCCAAGGATATGTTCAATATCTCGGTCAAGAAGATCATCGGCTCGTACATCGCGGAGATGGGCGGCGTAGACGCCATCATCTTCACCGCGGGCGTCGGCGAGAACGACCGTTCGGTCCGCTGGGACGTTTGCGAACACATGGAATACTTGGGCATCAAGATCGATCCCGAGAAGAACAAGTACCGCGGCAAGCAGATGGATATTTCCATCGACTGGGCGCGCGTCCGCGTACTGGTCATCCCGACCAATGAGGAACTGATGATCGCAAAGGATACCGAGCGTCTGGTAAACGAAGCCAAGTAATTTACAGGGGACAGCAAAAAACGGGGCAGGGGGTAAGGCTCTGCCCTGTTTTTGTGTGCATCAGGGGGTTGTATGGATCAGGTAAAGCTCCGGCAGGAGAAAACATATTGTTCGCTGATGGGCTGGGCGCTGGCGATAGCTATGCTGTGCTCATTGGTCTGGCAGGGAGTGCTCGTGTTGGCGGCCTATATCAGGCTGCTGCCGGCAAATCCGACGCTGTATTATCTGCTGGCGCTGGTCGGCTATTATATTGCAGCGCTGCCGCTGGGATTCCGGCTGTGCCGGCCGGTACCCGCACCGCCGATGGATAGGCGCCGCCTGACGCCGCGCCTGCTGGGACGCTGGCTTGTGATCGGCATTGCGCTGATGTGGGTCGGCTCGCTGGCGGGTTCCTGGGTGAATGAGCTGGTTTACCGCATCGCGGGCCTGCAGCCGGTCGATACGGTGACCGAAACCTTTACCATGCTGCCTGCGGCGGTTACGGTGCTGGGAGCGTGCGTATTCGGTCCGGTGTGTGAGGAACTGCTGTTCCGCGGCCTGCTCGCGCGGCGGCTCGCGCGTTACGGGCAGCGGCCCGCGGCGCTTGTGAGCGCGCTGCTGTTCGCGCTGTACCATGCCAACCTGAGCCAGTTTTTCTATGCGTTTGCGCTCGGCCTGCTGCTGGCCTATGCGTATTTTTACACCGGCACGATCAAAACGCCCATCCTGCTGCACATGCTGTTTAATGCGTACGGGTCGTTTGTCGTGCTTTTGCTGCCCGAAAGTGGTTTGCTGCCTGTGCTGTATGTGCTCAGCTGGCCGGTGTGCACCATTGCAGGGATGATCCTGCTGGCGCGCGGCTGGAAACGGCAGGTATGGGAGCACGGCTCGGGCACGCCATCCATCCAGACGATTTTTTGCAATATCGGAATGACAGCAGCGGTTGTGGTCTGTTTTGTGGAGACCGCACTGCAGTTCCTTTGAGAAAGGCGGATAAAATATGCGAGTGGATCTGCACATGCATACAGAATATTCAGTAGATGCCGCCAGCCCCCAGTCCGTAGAGGACAAGGTGCGCGCCTGTGTGGGTGCGGGGCTGGACATTATTGGCATTACCGACCACTGGGATTATTTCCGCACGCGCGGCCCGTCCGAAAACCGCGATGTGGAGGCCTGCCTGCGCGATATCCGGGCGGCAAAGCAGGCGTTTGCCGGCGAAATCGAGGTGCTTACCGGTATCGAAATCGGCGAGCCGCATGTGGACCCGGCTGCGGATGAATTTATCCGTGCGTATGAGCTGGACATGGTGATCGGTTCACTGCACGTCATGCCAGACGATGTGGATATCTACTTTCATGATTATACGAAACTGGATTGCGATGCCTTCCTGCATGAATATTTCGACCAGCTACTCGAAATGGAGGAGCACGGGGGATTCGATGTGCTGGCGCACATTGATTACCCGCTGCGCGTGATGAAGCACGGCGACTATGTGCCGTCGTTCGACCAGTATATGGATCGCGTCGAGCAGGTGCTGCGCGCGTGCATCGACCATGGCTATGCGCTGGAACTGAACGCTGCAGGGCTCGGCGGCTGGATGAAAAAGGTCGGCCCGCCGCAGAATATCCTGTATGAATACCGCCGCATGGGCGGTGAGCGCATTTCGATCGGCTCGGATTCGCATACGCTGGACACGGTCGGGCGCGGCCTGGACGACTGTATCCGCAACGCGCGCGCGGCGGGCTTTACCAGCGTGACCGCGTTCCGGAACCGCAGGCCCGAGCAGATCGGACTGGGCTGAATACCGGCGCTGCGCTGCAGCGCTGTTACAGAAGTGAGGACCTATGTTTTTTGGCAAAAAGCAAGAGATTACGCACGCGGAGACCACGGTTTGCGCGCGCGCAAAGATCAATTTGACGCTGGATGTGACCGGCCGCCGGGCCGATGGGTACCATACCGTCCGCATGGTGATGCAGTCGGTCGCCCTGCACGACGAGGTCAGGGTGGTGGTGACGCAGGGCGAGAAAAAGCCGCGCGGCATCATCCTGACCTGCAACCTGCCCTATCTGCCGGTGGACGAACGCAACCTCGCCTTCCGCGCGGCAGAGCTGTTTTATAAAGAGACCGGTGTGCTGATGGGGACGTGCGAGATCCATATTGAAAAACGCATCCCGATCGCAGCGGGACTCGCCGGCGGCTCGTCCGACGCGGCGGCAGTGCTGCGCGCGCTGGCCGCGCTGCACGCCACCGGGCTGACTGACGACGAGCTGTGCTCCATCGGCCTGAAGCTGGGGGCGGATGTGCCCTATTGCCTGCGCGGCGGCACCATGCTGGCCGAGGGCATCGGCGAGGAGCTGACCGCGCTCGCTCCCATGCCGCACTGCTGGGTGGTGCTGTGCAAACCGCCGTTTGCCGTATCGACTAAGGACGTCTACCGCGAGATGGATGCGGTCGACATCAAAAAACGGCCGGATACCGCGGGCATGGTCAAAGCGCTGGAGAAGGGCGATTACAACGGGGTTTGCAAGCGCCTGTCCAATGTAATGGAACTGGTGACCGCCACCAAGCGCCGCCAGATCGGCGAGATCAAGGCATTCCTGGCTGAAAACGGGGCGGACGGCACGCTGATGAGCGGCTCCGGGCCGACCGTATTCGGCCTGTTTTCCGACGAAGGGCGCGCCCGGACTGCGGCAAAAATGCTGTCCCGCCGCTTTGCGGATACCTTCCTGACCGAAACCGTATAATCCTTCCGCCTTCCGGGCATACTGGGAACACCAGATGACGGAAGGCGGTTTTTTATGAAAAAGGACAGAAAACAGGCGGCTGCGGCACTCATTGCCGCAGCCTGTGTGATGGCAGCGGGCGCGTTTGCGCCCGTGCAGCCGCGCGCGGCGTGGTGGTGCACAGCGTTCTCTGTCGCTCCGGCGGAGGCAGTGGACAGCCGGACGGCAGAGCACGACAGCGTGGAATACCGTTTCTGGCTGGCGGACTGGCTGCGTACGCTCTGGGAATGAGAGCTGCCGCAGGCGACGCTGCAAAGACTGCCTTCCCGTCTGCTGGCGGGGAGGCTTTTTAAGGAAAGCGAGGCAAGCGGGATCTGGAAACCCGTTATGCGAAAGGATCATGAGGGGCGTTTCGAAGTCCGGGGCTGCTGTTTGGCGAAACCGGTGGAGGCTGGCCCGGCATGATCAATCTGAAAAGGAGGTATGCGGTTTAGGCTTTGCAAAACTCTGCTGCTGTGATATAATGGCATGGTAAATTCCAGAACTATTTCCAAACCGGAGGAATACCATGAAAATTATCAATGAAAAAGGCAAGCTGTTTGGCGTGATCAATATCGTCGACCTGCTGGTTGTGCTTGCAGTGATCGCGGTTGCGGCCGGCATAGGCTACAAGCTGTTCGCGACCCAGATCGCGGATGCAACTGCGGAGCAGGTGGCAATGACCGTGACCGTCCGTGTACGCGGCGCCACACCGTTCCTGGTTGAAGAAGTGCAGCGCAACAGCCAGGTGGGCAAGCAGATGGTCAGCGGCAACTCGTATGTCAATGCGACGATTACCGATATGAAGATCGAGGATTATGTCCAGCAGGTGACCACGGCGGACGGCAGCATTGTCAATGCGACCGATCCGAGCAAAAAGGATCTGGTCTTTACCATCGAGACCACGGTAGCCAAGGGCACGGCAACCCCGACGATCGGCACGCAGGAGGTTCGTGCGGGCCGTACGCTGATCGTCAAAACCAACGATTTTGAGACAACTGGAAACATCGACAGCGTTGTAATTGCGGACGAATAAGCCTATGAAAGCGATTTTTTTCAACAGTTTGCTCGTCCGGGCGATCCTGCGCCTGCGCGAGTGGTATCATGAGGGTGCGATCGCAGGATTTTTCCGCTGTATTGCAGGCGCTTACCCGGATTCCCGCTTCCGGCAGTTCTGGGAGCGCTTCTGTGCGGCGCCGATCTGCACCGCGGCGAACAGCCGCTATGCGCGCCTTATGGCGGCGCTGCGCCGCTTTGTTGAGCGGCTCGGGGATGTGGCGGCAAACAGCCTGATTTACCGCATCTGTCTGGCTATCTGGAAGCCGGTCTCCACATTCCTGGGCGGCGGCCTGATCGGCCGGGCCTGCCGGTTTGTCGGCGTGCGCGGCCTGCTGCTGATCTGTCTGGCGCTGTATCTGCCGCTGGATTATGCGATCCGGAACTACTTTCCGATTGCAGCGGTGGCCTCTATCTGGGACGAATGCATGATGCTCGCGGCCATTGCCTACATCCTGTGGCACACGGCCATGCGGCGCGCTCCCGTCCAGTCGCGTGCGACCCCGGTGGACGCCTATCTGGCGCTTTTTATCGGCGTCGGGTTCTTCCTGATGTGTGCGGTTTCACCCAACATGGGTATTGCGGTCGACGGCTACCGTGCGGTCGTGCAGTACCTGCTCTGGTTCTTCCTTGCCACCCGCCTGATCGAGGACGACCGCGATTTCGCGATCTTTTACGGTACGCTGGTGCTGATGGCGCTCATCGTCGCGGCACACGGCATTTACCAGTATATCATCGCGGCGCCGATCCCGGACAGCTGGGTGTCGGACACTGAGGCGAGCGTGCGTACGCGCGTGTATTCGATCACCGGCAGCCCCAATATCATGGGCAGCCTGCTGGTGCTGTTTGCTCCCATGGTGGCAGGTATTGCGTATTACAGCAAAAAGATGTGGGTCAAGGTTCTAGCCATCTGCGCAACCGGCATGATGTGCCTGTGCTGCATCTTTACCTTCTCCAAGGGCGCATGGGGCGGACTGGTGGTAGCGGTTGTCGTGTTTGCGATTTTCCTGGACCGCCGCCTGATCGCGCTGATGGGTGTGGCGGGCGCAGGGGCGCTGCTGGCGATCCCGTCGATCGCGACGCGCATCACCTATTTGTTCACCGCCGACTATGCGGAGGCCAGCGCGCGCGCGGGCCGTACGGTGCGGTGGGCGACTGGGCTGGACCTGCTGCACAGCGGCAATTCATGGCTGGGGTTTGGCCTGGGCCGTTTCGGCGGCGCAGTTGCAATGCAGAACCAGGTGATTGAGGAGACGGAGACATTTGAATATTTCTATATGGATAACTACTACCTCAAAACGCTGGTGGAGATGGGTTATATCGGCCTGATTTTCTTTATCATCCTGCTGATCGGCCTGGTTTTGTGGTGCCTGCGTTCCATTGGGCGCACGGGTTACAACCAGACGGACCGGACGCGCGTGCTGGCGGTATCCATGTTCGCGGGCATGTGCGGTGTGCTGGTGCACTGTTATTTTGAGAACATCTTCGAGGTGCCGTATATGATGGCATACTTTTGGAGTATGGCGGCGGCGATCCTCTATCTGGGTTATTTCCGCAAACGGCGGAGGACATGACCGGAAAAATAATAAAACGGACTGCTGTAAAGCGGTCCGTTTTTACGTTCTTTGATGCCGTAGGGGCGCGCATTGTGCGCCCGGGGGTGTTCGCCTTAAAAAGGCGGACGGGAAGTGCCCGTGCCTCACGGGCAGGGTTTCGCC
>ERZ1643250.1462-NODE-1462-length-20092-cov-8.443929_pt1 | contig 20092 bp, 19 predicted proteins | sample MGYA00579262_ERZ1643250 | MGnify/ENA primary metagenome ERZ1643250 (study PRJEB29033, sample SAMEA4952265) | chicken gut metagenome | biome: Broiler Chicken; feature: Gastrointestinal Tract; material: Caecum | place: Ireland | collected 2018 | study: Broiler... | reverse complement strand
AAATCCCGTGGTGGTGGCCTCGGGCACCTTCGGCTTCGGCCGGGAGTACAACCAGTTTTACGACCTGGGGGAGCTGGGGGGCATCTGCGCCAAGGGGCTGACCCTCCACCGCCGGGAGGGAAATCCTGCCCCCCGTATCGCCGAGACGCCCATGGGCATCCTAAACTCCGTGGGGCTTCAGAACCCCGGGGTGGACGCGTTTATCGAGGAGGAGCTGCCCTTCCTGCGGCAGTTTGACACTAAGGTCATCGCCAACATCTCCGGCAACACCCCGGAGGAGTACGGCGTCATGTGCGAGAAGCTGTCCGGGGCTGGAGTGGACATGATCGAGGTGAACATCTCCTGCCCCAACGTGAAGGCCGGGGGGCTGGCCTACGGCACCCGGCCCGAGCTGGCCGCCGAGGTCACCAAGGTGGCCAAGGCCCACGCCGGGAAAACCCCGGTGATGGTGAAGCTCTCCCCCAACGTGACCGATATCACCGAGATCGCCAAGGCGGTGGCCGACGCCGGGGCGGACGCCCTGTCCCTCATCAACACCCTGCGGGGGATGCGCATCGACGTGAACACCGGCCGGCCCATTTTGAAGATGAACACCGGCGGCCTGTCCGGCCCCGCCGTCCTGCCTGTGGCGGTGCGGATGGTGTGGGAGGTGTCCTGCGCCCTTCCCGGCATGCCCATCCTGGGCATGGGCGGGGTGTCCAAGGGGGAGGACGCGGCCCAGCTGATGCTGGCGGGGGCCTCCGCCGTGGCGGTGGGCACCGCCCTGTTCGCCGACCCCTACGCCCCCATCTCCGTCCGGGACGGCCTGGAGCAGATCGCCGCCCGGAAGGGGCTCTCGAAGGTCTCCGAGCTCACCGGCGGAGTGAAGCCCTGGTAACTGCGGCGGAGGCATGTCCGCCCCTGTGATTTCTGGTTGGGAGGTCCCGCCATGCTGGAGGAACTGATTATTGATATCCTGCCCCCGATCATCTCCATCTGCGAGCTGATGGGCATTTTCGTGGTGGCGGTGTCCGCCCTCCGGGCCTTCTGGCACTACTGCCGGGGGCTGGTCAGCCGCACGCCCCGGGACGTGAAGTTCGAGCTGGCCAACGGTCTGGCCACCAGCCTGGAGTTTAAAATGGCGGCGGAGATTCTGAAAACCGTCCTGGTGCGGGACCTGAACGAACTCATCGTGCTGGGTGCGGTGGTCCTTCTCCGGGCCCTGCTCTCCCTGCTCATCCATTTTGAGATGAAGGAGCACCACACTTGACGGCTCCGGGCGGAGGAGCGCTCCTCCGCCCAGACCGTGTTTCAACGCTTACATAAAGGACTGGAACTCCATATGACCACACTCTATTTGATCCGCCACGCTGAGGCGGAGGGGAATTTATACCGCCGCATCCACGGGTGGTACGACGCTCTGGTCACCCCCAACGGACTGCGTCAGATCGAGGCCCTGGAGGGCCGCTTTGCCGGTGTGCCCGTGGACGCGGTGTACTCCAGCGATTTGTACCGCACCAAGACCACGGCCAAGGCCATCTACCTCCCCAAGGGGTTACCTCTGCACACCGACCCCGGCCTGCGGGAGGTCCATATGGGGGACTGGGAGGACCGCCCCTGGGGAGAGATCCGGGAGACGGACGGGGAGCGGCTGACCCTCTTTAACCGCAGCGATCCCGTCTGGCGGGCCCCCAACGGGGAGAGCCTGGGCCAGGTGGGGGAGCGGATGGAGCGCACCATCCGGGCCATCGCGCAAAAACACCCGGACCAGACGGTGGCCCTGTTCAGCCACGGCACCGCCATCCGTCAGTTTCTGGCCAACGTCCGGGGGGTGAAGCCGGAGGACTGGCACACCCTGCCCCACGCGGACAACACCGCCGTCACCTGCCTGGCCTGGGACGGGGAGAGCTTCCACGTGATCTTCGAGGGGGACAATACCCACCTGGATGACTCCATCTCCACCCTGGCCCGCCAGTCCTGGTGGCGGAAGGGGCCCAACAAAGGGGAGGACGTGAATCTGTGGTTCCGGCCCCTGGACCGGGAGAAGGACCGGGAGGCCTACCTGGCCGCCCGGCGGGACGCCTGGATCTCCACCCATGGGGCGGACGTGCCCTTTGACGGTCCCGCCTTCTGGGAGGGGGCCCTCCAGGTCATGGACCAGGACCCCTGGGCGGTGACTGCCGTCATGGCCAGGGAGGAGTTTGCCGGGCTGCTCCAGCTCTCCCCCCAGCGCTGCCAGGAGGAGGGGGCCGGTTTCCTGTCCCTGTGCTACCTGACTCCCGCTTTCCGGGGGAAGGGACTTGGGGTCCAGCTGCTGGGCCAGGCGGTCTCCTTTTACCGCCCCAAGGGCCGCACCAGCCTGCGCCTGCGGTGCTCCGCCGCCAATGAACCGGTCCAGCGCTTCTGCGCCAAGCACGACTTCCACAAGGCCGGCGAGGAGCAGGTGGGGGGCCGCACCCTGGATATTCTGGAGAAGTACATCGGCATGGGAGAGCCGGCCAGCCGGACCGTGTGACGGCGGCTGAACGGCTGTGTGTGCCCTTTCAATAATAGGAAAAAAGCCTGTGGCCGCTTCCAGCGGCCACAGGCTTTTTTATTTACTTATTTTCAGGGTAATCCCGCTGAGCCAGGTCCAGGATGATCTCCACGCACCGGTCGATGCCCAGCACGCCGGAGTCCAGGGTGATGTGGTAGTTCTGAGCCATGCCCCACTCCCGGTCGGTGTAGTGCTTGTAGTTCACCCGGCGGCGGGTGTCCTTGTCCGCCAGCCGCTTCTCCGGGGCCTTCTCCGACTCGCCGTACAGCCGGACGATGCGGTCGGCCCGGAAGGGGACGCTGGCGTGGATGAAGGTGTGCAGGCAGTCTTCCCGCTCCCGGAGGATGTAGTCGGCACACCGGCCCACAATGACGCAGGGCCCCTTCTCCGCCAGATCCTGAATGACCCGGTACTGGATGGTCCACAGAAAGTCGGAGGCGGACATGCCCCCCATCACGCCAGGCGTTCCCCGGCCCAGAAAGGCGTAGGCAAAGCGGTTTTTCCCGGGGGCGGACTCGCCGCGCTCCTCAATGAATTTGGGATCGAAGCCGCTCTCCAGAGCCACCTGCTTCACCAGCTCCTTGTCATAGCAGGGGACTCCCAGCCGCTCGGCCACGGTTTTCCCGATGGTGCGGCCGCCGCTGCCGAATTCCCGGCTGATGGTGATGATGTTCTTTTTCATGGAAACATGCCTCCTTTGCGCTTCCGGAAGCCCAACTCCCGTATGGATGCCCCTATTATACAACACATCCACCCCTCTGCGCCAGTTTTTTTGTGTGTGGTCCTGAAAAGCCGGCGGATAGGCAGCATTGCTGAAAATGCCCGGAAAATCTTGTGAAAAGTTACGAGCCGCTCCCCCTTGACAATACCTAGAATCTCAAGGTATCCTATACCTAGAAGGACAAGGCATCAAGAGTGGATAAAAGTTTTTAAAAGGAGGTTTTTTGGATGAAGCTGGACAAAGGATTGATCGCGGGCAGCAGCACGCTGCTGGTCCTCTCTCTGCTGGAGAAAGAGGACATGTACGGGTATCAGATGATCACGGAGCTCTCCCGCCGCTCCAACGATACCTTCCAGATGAAGGAGGGGACCCTGTACCCCATCCTCCACGCCCTGGAGAAGGGAAAGTACCTCTCCTCCTATCAGCAGGAGGCCCCCACGGGCCGGGTGCGGAAGTACTACCGCGTCACCCGCCGGGGACTGGAGCTCCTGTCCGAGAAGAAGGCGGAGTGGGAGCAGTTCTCCCACGGGGTGGACCAGGTCCTCTCCTTTACCTGAGCGGAGGAACGCCATGGGAGAGAAGCAAGAACGGACCACGGCGGAGGGCTGGCTGGACAAAGCCACGGCGGGCATCCGCTTCGGGCCGGACCGGAAGGAAGTGCGCCGGGAGCTGGAGGAGCACCTGGAGGACAAGGCCATGGACTTTCAGCGCATCTTCCCCGGCCTGACCGAGGACGAGGCAAAGGAGCGGGCCGCCGCCGAGATGGGCGACCCGGAGGAGGTGGGCCGGGAGCTGGCCAAGGTGCACCGGCCCTGGCTGGGGTATCTGTGGCGGGTGAGCCAGGTCGTGTTGGGGCTGGCCTGCCTCTCCCTGCTGTGGAGCGGGATGGTTTTTTACAGCGCCTTCTCGGTGGACGACGGTCAGGTCTTTTTGGAGCTGTGGGATGTGGACGGCCTGCCCATGACCAATGAGGCCATCGAGGCCTACGACATGTTTGGAAACGGGCTCACGCCCCGGGAGACCTATCTGCCCTCCGGCCACCCGGACCAGCTTCAGGTGTGGGAGGACGGCCCCGCGGTCCAGATAGCGGGGAGCACCGTCCGCCTGCGCCGGGCCGCCCTGTGGCAGGAGTGGCAGTCCAGAGGCGGATTGGCGCTGTACTGCTACTTCCGGGTGGAGTCCCCCAAATTTTGGGCGCTGGGGGATTTGCGCTGGGACCAGTTCACGGTGACCGACAGCCTGGGGAATCAGTATCCCTACAACCCTACGGAGACGGAGGACCGGGACGCCCGCTTTTTTGACGGAACCGGCTGGACGGGCGGCGGCCTGTTCCACGACGGAATCCAGCTCCGGGTCCAGAACGTGGACCCGGCGGCGGAGTGGGTGCGGCTGGACTACTGGTTCGGCGCGGAGCGCCTGTTCTCCATGACGCTGGAACTGGATGAGGGAGGCGGCACGGAATGAAAAAGACACGCACCCGGGGGTTTAGAATCCTCCGGAATTTGGCGGCGGCTATTTTGTGCGCCGTCCCCCTCTGGGGGCTGCTGGGCTGTCCCATGCCCACCCCGGAGCTGAGGTTCCGGCAGCTGGAGGACCGGTCGCTGGTTCCCCGCAGCCAGATCGTGTACCTCTGGGAGAATCCGTTCCCGGTGAGGACGACCAGCTCCGGCGAGCCCCGGCACATCGTCATTGGGCGCAGCGGGGACCAGTACAGCGTGGGCTATCTCTATGAACCCCTTCGCTCCAGCACGAATACTCTGGAGCCCTGGCCGGTGGGGGAGGGGCCCACATCCATTCCCCTGTCTCAGCCGCTGCACCGGAATGAGATGGACACGGATAACGTCCTGTTCTTCCTCCAGGTGCCGGAGGAGGCGGCGGAGGCCGAGCTCACCATCACCGGGCGGATCGAGAATCTGATAGAGCCGGTGGAGACCGCCCAGGGGGAGAAAATGGCGGAGGGCGTGTGGATGTTCCGCTACCCCATCGCCCGGGAGCTCAGCGCGGACTATACCGCCGGGCGGCCAGTCCGGTACGGCGGCCGGAGCCTGGAGGAACTGCCCTACACCCTGGAGCTGTACCGGGAGGACGGGAGCCTGCTGTGGGAGCAGTCGGGGAATCTGCCCGACAGCGGACTGGAGGACACCTATACCGCCACGTTTTACCCATCTAACTACACGTTTTCCCCATAGACCGGGCGGGCCGGGCCCCGCCGGGAAGGAGAGGAGGCTTGCGCCGTGGAACACAATAAAACTTCAAACCCCGCCGGACAGTGGCTGGACAAAGCCACAGAAGGCATCCGTTTCGGCCCCGACCGGAAAGCGGTCCGGGCGGAGCTGGACGCCCACCTGGACGACAAAATTCAGGATTTACAGCGCATCTTCCCGGACCTGTCCGCATGGGAGGCCACCCAGATGGCCCTGTCCGGCATGGGCGACCCGGAAGAGATCGGGAAGGAGCTGGCCAAGCTCCACAAGCCCTGGCTGGGGTACCTGTGGCGGGCCAGCCAGATCACCCTGGGCGTTGTGCTGGCTGTGGGGGTCTGCCAAATCGGCGGGTGGCTCTGGACCCAGGTCACCGCCCCGAACGTTGGGGGCACCCAGGACAGCTGGGCGGTGGAGATCCCCTTCTCCGGCGGGACGGTCCAGGCGGGGCAGTACGCCATTCAGGCGGAGGGGACCCTGTGCCTCTTGGAGGAGGGGGACGACCTGGGGACCCTGGAGGTGACCTGGCGGGCGTCGAGCCCCCGGTTCTGGGAGAGCCCCTCCTATAACGAATACTGGTGGGCCGAGGATGACCAGGGAAATGTCTACATCAGCCGGGCTGAGGGGCGGATGAGCAACGTCCTCCGGGGGCTGGTGGTGGACCAGAATGGATACAACCGGTACCGGGAGGTTTATGGGCCCAGCTGGAGGCGATCTGGCCTGGGGTGGTGGGATGACGGCCGGGTGAGCAGCGTGCCCCGGGACGCCCAGTGGGTCCGCCTGGTGCTGGACATCGGGGAGGAGCCCATCACCATTTTGCTGGAGCGGGAGGAGGATGGACCGTGAAACGAGGAAAACTGGGCCGCCGGGGGCGGATTTTTCGGAACTTCCTGCTGGCCGGGGTGCTGGGCGCGCTGATCTGGACGTGCGCCGGCTGGCCCGTCCCCGCCCGGTGGGAGCTGCGCCGCCTGGAGCGGGAGGCCTTCCTGTCCCCCCACTCCCAATTTCAGGGGAGCGTCCAGGTGGACCAGAGAGAGTGGCTGGTGGGACTGACCCCGCGCTGGCTGGTGATGGGGCGGCAAAATGAGTTCCGCCTGTGGCCCCGGGAGGGGGACGGGCCGGTGCTGGCCCCGATACCCGAGTGGGCTACTGCGGGCAGAGAAATCTGTGTGGTGGCGGCGGGCGCGCCCCAGGGGACGGCCTCCGCCCGGCTGACCCTGGAGGTCTCCCACTGGTACGCTTCGTTCGGGGGACGCTCCTCCTACAGCTCCCAGCGGGAGGACATCCTGGCAAGCTGGCCGGACAGCTCGCCGGAGTACCGCTCTGAGACTGTCACTCTGGAGGGGGAGCCCATGGAAGAGGGGGCCTTTCAGTTTGTCTTGGGCGAGGAGGAGATGCGGGGCACCGGGGATTATATCTGGAGACATGTGGAGGAGTGGGGCCTTTATCAGGGATACTACCAAATTTCTCCCATCAACTGCCGCCTGACCGCGGTCTTTTACGACGAATCCGGGCGGGAGCTGGACCGGGTGGAGCTCCAGAACGCCGAAGCCTGGGAAAGATAAAAACGGGCGGCTCCATCTGGAGCCGCCCGCTGCGGCGTTTGAGTTTATTTTCCCCGGCCGAACAGCCGCTTCCAGAGGGACTCCTTGCCCTTCTTGGGCTTGGCGGGGCGCTCGGGGATGGACTGCTCCTCCTGGATGGCCTCCTCCTGGAAGACCTCCTGGCTGCAGCAGGGGGCGCTGCCCACCTTCCGGGCGTGCCACTCCCCGTCGGGACCCAGCTGGCGGGCCTTCACGTTGTCGGAGGTGAGCACGTCGATGATGTGGAAGATTTTCTTCCGTACCTCCGGGGAGAGCACCGGACAGGCCACCTCCACCCGCCGCTCGGTGTTCCGGGTCATAAAGTCGGCGGAGGAGATGTACAGGGCGGCGTCCTCCCCACGGCCGAAGCGGTAGATGCGGGTGTGCTCCAGGTACCGCCCCACAATGGAGAACACGGTGATGCGGTCGGTGAGGCCGGCGATGCCCGGCAGCAGGCAGCAGATGCCCCGCACGTTCATCACCACTTCCACCCCCGCCTGGGAGGCCTGGGCCAGCTTGTCGATGAGCTTCCGGTCGGTGATGGAGTTGAGTTTCAGGAAGATATAGCCGTCTCTGCCCTTGGCGATCTCCCGGTCAATGTGCTCCATGCACTTGTCCCGCAGCTGGTAGGGGGAGACCAGCAGCTGCTTGTAGTTCCCCTCCATGTTGGCGGTGGCCATGTTCCGGAACAGGGCGGCGGCGTCCTCGCCGATCTCCGGCCGGGCGGTCATCAGGCACAGGTCGGTGTACTGCTTGGCGGTCTTTTCGTTGTAGTTGCCGGTGCCCACCTGGGTGATATACTGGATCTTGCCCTTGTCCCGGCGGGTGATGAGGCACACCTTGGAGTGGACCTTGATGTTCTCCGCCCCGTACAGGATGGTGCAGCCCGCCTCCTCCATGCGCTCGGCCCACTGGATGTTGTTCTGCTCGTCAAAGCGGGCCCGCAGCTCCATGAGGGCGGTGACCTCCTTGCCGTTCTCGGCGGCGGCGCACAGGTACTCGGCCAGCTTGGCCTTGGAGGCCAGGCGGTAGATGGTGATTTTGATGGACAGCACGTCCGGGTCGGAGGAGGCCTCCCGCACCAGGTGCAGGAAGGGGTCCATGGACTGGAAGGGGTAGAACAGCAGCACGTCGTGGTGGAGCACCTGGGGCAGCACCTTCTCCTCCGGGCGGAGGAAGCTGCTGGCCTTGGGGGCGTAGGGGGGATAGCACAGGGCGGTCTTGCTCTCCGGGGGCAGCTGGCCCTCCAGGGAGAAGACGTACTTCATGCGCAGGGGGGATTTGGAGAAGAACACCTGCTCCCGGGAGAGGTTCAGCTGCCTGCACAGAAAGTCAATGGCCTGGTCGTCCCGGCCGCCCTGGAGCTCCAGGCGCACCGGGGCCAGGCGGTTGCGCTTTTTCACGATCTTCCGCATGTGCTGGCGGAAGTCCTCGTCCACCTCGTAGGTCTCGTCCTCGGGGCTGATGTCCGCGTTCCGGGTCACCGAGGCCACCGCCTTCCCCTTCACGTCGAAGGCGGGGAACAGGCGCTTGGCGTACTCGGCGATCACGTCCTCGGTGAGAATGTACCGCAGTCCCCGCTCCCGGAGAGTGAAGTAGGGGGGGAGGCTCTGGGGCACCGGGATCAGCCCCAGGGACTGCTGGCCCTCGCTCTCCAGGCGCAGAACCACGTTCAGGGTCTTGTTGGACAGGTGGGGGAAGGGGTGGCGGGAATCCACCACCTGGGGGGACAGGATGGGACGCACCTCATCCTGGAACCAGTTCTCCACCTGCTTGCGCTCCTTGGTGTCCATCTCGTCCATGGACATGCGGCAGATGTTGCAGGCCCGCAGGCGGCTCTCCAGCTGCTCCACCACCTTGTCCCGCTGCTTGTACAGGGGAGTCACCGCCTTGAAGATGGCCTGGAGCTGCTGCTCCGGGGTCTGGCCGGTGCGGCTGTCGATGTGCTCCTCCTTCACCAGGGTCATGTCGTACAGGGAGCCCACCCGGATCATGAAGAACTCGTCCAGGTTGCTGGTGAAGATGGCGGCGAACTTGAGCCGCTCCATCAGGGGGACGCTCTCGTCCTTGGCCTCCTCCAGCACCCGCTCGTTGAAGCGCAGCCAGGACAGCTCCCGGTCCTGGGTATATCGGGTATCTACTTCTTTTGCCATAGCTTCTATTCCCTCTCTCTTATGTGGATGGCGTGATTTTGCTCTGGTCCTCCAGGGGTTCCCCCAGCACCCGGGCCAGGAGATAGCCCTCCCGCACGCCGCAGGCGCTGGCGGTGATGGTCTGGGCCCCATAGGCCTTGGCGATGGTGTCCAGGGCCAGCAGGCCGGGGATGATGGTGTGAATCCGGTCCGGGACGGTCTTCAGCAGCAGCCGCAGCTCGTCCCTGCCCGGCTTCTTCAGCCGCTGGAGCATCTCCTTCAGCTCGTCCCGGTCCAGGCTCCGGTCCCCCGCGGGGCGGTCGAACATGGCGTTGGCCACCTTGCAGGCGGCCCGGACGGTACCGCCCACGCCGCAGATGTGCCGGGCGGGGGGATGCTGGGGGACGAACTGCTCCAGCTGCTCCTCCACGGCCCGGCGGATGGCCCTCCGCTCCTCCTTGGTGGGGTGAAGCTTGGAGACGTACTTGCTGAACAGGGACAGGGAGCCCACCGACAGGCTGCATGCGCTCTGAATGGCCCGGTTCCGGTAGGAGACCAGCTCGGTGGAGCCGCCGCCCAGGTCGGCCAGCAGTCCGGTGTACAGCCCGGCGTTCTGGATGGCCCCCCGGAAGGAAAGCTCAGCCTCCTCCCGGCCGGTGAGCACGTCCACCCGCAGCCCGGTGGCCGCCATCACCGCCCCCACCGCCTCCTCCGTGTTGGAGATGTTCCGCAGGGAGGCGGTGGCGAACACCCGCAGGTCGGGCAGCTCCAGATTGTCCATGAGGGAGCGGTAGCCCTGCAAAGTCTGACAGGCCACCTCGATCCCCTCGGGGGTGAGGGCCCCGTGGCGGACGTAGCCGGCCAGGCCGGCCATCACCTTTCGGTTCATGAGCAGGCGGATCTCCCCGCCCTCGCACTTGTAGATGGACAGGCGGACGGTGTTGGACCCCACGTCCGCGATTCCGTAGATCATAATGCTGTTCCCTCGCTTTAAACGCTCCGCCTGACGCGGGGATGGAGGCGCCGAACGTGAGCATAAGTAATTTTTAGTATACCACAGCTTTGTAAAAATGGCGTATATTTTTCGTAAAAATGAGAAGATTTTTCCATCCGGACACTTTGGAGCGGTTATGTTAAGTCTAATTTAAATGTTTGAAAATCCTTGATTAAATGCCCTTGAAGCCGGTTTTTTCCGGTGCTATACTGTGGCGCGGAACGGAAACCGTCCCCCAATTCGGACCGGATGTGCGCCGCTTGTGTTGGCCTCGGACGGCCCCGTTGGAAACTCTAAGGAAGAAAGAGGGAGTCAAACAAAATGCGCAGATATCGAACTGTGTTGGCCTGCTCTCTGAGCGCGCTGGCCCTGGCGGGAGCCTGTATCCCCGCGCTGGCCACTCCGTACAACGACAGCAGCGTGACCGGCGGCTCGGAGGCCTGGAACCAGTGGGTTCAGGAGTGGGAGACGGTCGCCACGGATTACACCAAGGTGTCCCTCACCCCCGGCGAGGATGAGACGCAGCTGAACTTCGCCTGGTACAGCCAGAACAACGGCTCTGCCGCCACCCCCGTGGTCCACTTCGGCACCGACCCCAGCAGCCTCACCGCCTTCACCGGCACCGCCGCGGCGGTGGACACCAGCCTGACCGACGGCGTGGCCTATGACTACAACCATGTGACGGTCACGGGCCTGCAGGAGAACACCACCTACTACTACACCGTGGAGAAGAACGGGGTCCAGACCGAGCCCGTGGAGTACACCACCGGAAGCTTCTCCTCCATCAAGATGCTCTATGTGGGCGACCCCCAGATCGGCGCCTCCAAGGGCCAGACTCAGGGCAGCGAGTCCCTGAACGCCGACTCCGGCGCCGCCAACACCGCCGCCCGGAACGACAGCTTCGGCTGGAACCGGACCCTGGAGATCGCGGCGCAGCAGAACCCCGACCTGAACTTCATCATCTCCGCCGGCGACCAGGTCAACAAGACCGGCCAGGCCAAGGAGGAGGAGTACGCGGGGTATCTGGACCCGGAGGTGCTGGCCTCTCTGCCTGTGGCCACTACCATCGGCAACCACGACTCTCTGAATCCCGACTACACCTACCACTTCAATAACCCCAACGCCACCGATTACGGCGCCACCCAGGCCGGCGGCGACTACTACTACTCCTACGGCCCGGGCCTGTTCATCGTGCTGAATACCAACAACTACAACGCCGCCGAGCATGAGCAGGCCATCGCCGAGGCCGTGGCCGCCTACCCCGACGCCAAGTGGCGTGTGGTCACCATCCACCAGGATATCTACGGCTCCGGCCTGGACCACTCCGACACCGACGGCATGATCCTGCGCACCCAGCTCACCCCCATCTTCGATGAGTACGACATCGACGTGGTGCTCCAGGGCCATGACCACACTTACAGCCGCTCCAAGATCCTCTACGGAGACGGCCAGACCCACGGCGCCTACCAGTTCCAGCTGGATGAGACCGGCCTGGACTACGACTGGGATCACGCCTACAACATCGCCACCGGCGAGCAGATCCCCCTGTACCCTGAGGACGGCGACACGGCGGGGCAGGCCCTCCAGTCCGCCTTCCAGCAGGACAACCTGTGCTACACCATTGAGGACGTGAGCGGCACCACCGTGGTCAACCCCCAGGGCACCCTGTACATGACCGCCAACTCCGCCTCCGGCTCCAAGTTCTACGAGCTGCTGGCCACCCAGCAGGACTACATCGCTGTCCGCAGCCAGAACTGGCTGCCCAGCTATTCGGTGATTGAGATGGATGAGGACTCCTTCACCATCGACACCTATCAGATCACCGCCGACGGCCAGGTGGAGGCCATTGACCAGACCTTCACCATTGAGAAGCAGGAGAACGCCGCTGAAACACCGGTGGAGGCCCAGCCGATGACTCGTGCCGACGCGGTGCAGGCCCTCTATGAGGACGCCGGCTCCCCCGCGGCCTCCGGCGCCTCCTTCACCGACGTGTCCGGCGACGCCGCCTACGCCCAGGCCGTGGCCTGGGCCGCTCAGAACGGCATCGCGGCCGGCAATGGGGACGGCACCTTTGCCCCCAATGCCCCCGTCACCCGGGAGCAGCTGGCTGTAATGCTCAGCCGCTATGCCGCCCTTCAGGGCCGCGCCCTGTCTGCGGGCCAGGATGCCCTGAATGCCTGCTCCGACGCCGCGTCTGTCTCCGGCTGGGCCCAGAGCGGTGTGGCGCAGGTGCTCAACGGCGGGCTGCTCACCGCGGAGAATGGACAGTTTGCGCCCAAGGCGACTGCCATGACCGACGAGCTGGCCAACGCCCTCGCCCAGCTGTAATCAGCGGACGGGGATAGGGCGCTGAAGCCCCCTGATGTTACTTACGGGCACACCCCGGCTGACGCCGGGGCGTGCCCGCTTTCAGACTGTGAGGAAATGAGGAAATACGGATGCGCAATCTCAACCTGGACCCCAAGTATTTGCTGAAGCGGTGGGGGCCCCCCATTCTGTTGCTGTTGTTTTTTTTGGCCTTTGTCATCTGGATCAATCAGGTGGACAAGACACCGCTGGTATCCCGGGAGGGGCAGACCTTTGAAAAGGCGGTAGTCACCGAAATTATCCAGGACAACCTCATGCCGGACGGAAGCCGGGTGGGAGAACAGCGGATCATGGTCCGCATGCTCACCGGCCCCAAGGAGGGGGAGGAGCTGGAGACCACCAGCAGCTCCGGGTATCTGTTCGGCGCCGGATGCACCGTGGGCATGCACGTGGTAGTGATGCAGAGCATTGCCGGGGATACAGTGATCAACACCGTTTACACCCAGGACAGAGAGATGACCATTTATATCTTTGCCGCCCTCTATCTGGTGGTGCTCTGCCTTGTGGGCGGAAAGCAGGGGCTGAAGGGGGCCCTGGGACTGGTGTTTACCTTTTTGTGCATCCTGTTTGTATATCTGCCGCTGGTGTACCGGGGATACTCCCCCTTCTGGGTGGCGGTATTTGTGTGCATCATCACCACGCTGGTCACCATGTACCTCATCGGCGGTCCCACCAAAAAGACGGTGGTGGCCACGGGGGGCACCGTTGCCGGAGTGGTGATCGCCGGGTTTTCCGCCACAATCTTCAGCATCGCCTCCGGGATTTCCGGATGGAATGTGTCGGATATTGAGAGCCTGCTCACCCTCTGGAATGTGAGCGGGATTCAGGTGGGCGGACTGCTGTTCTCCGGCCTGCTCATCTCCAGCCTGGGTGCTGTGATGGACGTGGCCATGTCCATCGGCAGCTCGATTGGAGAGATCCACGCCCAGAACCCCACGATCTCCCGAAAGGAGCTGTTTAAGGCGGGGATGCATGTGGGCCGGGATATGATGGGCACCGACAGCAACACCCTGATTCTGGCCTTTGCCGGCGGCAGCGTGAGCATGCTGGTGCTGGACTACGCCTATGACCTGCCCTATCAGCAGATCATCAACTCCAACAATATCGGCATCGCCATCATGCAGGGGCTGTCCGGCAGCTTCGGCATTGTGCTGGCGGTTCCGGTGACCGTCCTGCTGGCGGTGCTGCTCTACACCCATGAGCCGGCCCCGGCCTCCGGGAAGCCGCTCCCCGAGTCGCCTGAGAACTGAAAAACAGAGAAAACTCCCGCTTCGGAGCCGTCCGAAGCGGGAGCTTTTTTAAATTTCGGAGCGGAGGCGGGGTCAAACCTTCCGCTGTGCCCGGGGGCGCTGAGACAGCTCCGCCACAGCGGTGTAGAGCACGTCGGTGGAGGAGTTGATGGCGGTCTCGCAGGAGTCCTGAATGACGCCCACGATGAAGCCCACGCCCACCACCTGCATGGCCACGTCGTTGGAGATGCCGAACAGGCTGCAGGCCAGGGGGACCAGCAGCAGGGAGCCGCCGGCCACGCCGGAGGCGCCGCAGGCGCTGATGGCGGACAGCACGCACAGCACCACCGCGGTGGGGAAGTCCACCGGGATGCCGAGGGTGTGTGCCGCGGCGAGTGACAAAATGGAGATAGTAATGGAGGCGCCGCCCATATTGATGGTGGAGCCCAGGGGGATGGACACGGCGTAGGTGTCCTCGTTCAGGCCCAGCTCCTCGCACAGCTTCAGGTTAACAGGAATATTTGCGGCGGAGCTGCGGGTGAAAAAGGCGGTCAGGCCGCTGCGCCACAGGCATTTGAGCACCAGTGGATAGGGGTTGCGGTGCAGGAAGATGAAGGCGATGAGCGGATTGACCACCAGGGCCACAAACACCATGGTCCCAACCAGCAGCAGGAGAAGCCAGCCATAGCTGGCCAGAGAGTCGATTCCCAGCTGGGAGATGGAGTTGAACACCAGGCCGAGAACGCCGAAGGGGGCGCAGCCGATGATCCAGCGAACCACCTGAGAGACTGCGTCCGCCAGCTCGCCCAGGGCCCGCTTGGTGCCGTCTCCGGCTTTCCGCAGGGCGATGCCCAGCAAAACCGCCCAGGCCAGAATCCCGATGTAATTGGCGTTTACCAGGGCGTCCACCGGATTGGATACCAGGTTCATCAGCAGGGTGTTCAGCACCTCGCCGATGCCGCCGGGGGAGGCGGTCTGGCTCTGCGCCTCCGTGAGCTTCAGAGTGACCGGGAACAGAAAGCTGGTGATTACCGCCACGCAGCCGTCGATAAAGGTCCCCAGCAGATAGAGGAGAATGACCCGGGACATGTTGGTCTTCTGCCCCTCCTGGTGGCGGGAGAGGGCGGTCATCACCAAAAACAGCACCAGCAGCGGGGCCACCGCCTTCAGGGCGCCCACAAACAAATCGCCCAGCAGTCCGATGGGAGCGGCCTGGGGAACCGCCAGCCCCAGCACGACACCGATGATCAGACCGCCCAGGATTCGGAGCACCAGACTGCTCTCGTTCCACTTTTTTAACAGATTTTTCATGGTTTTCCATCCATTCCTTCCCTTTTTCGAGTGGGAACTTTAGTATACCACGATTTGGCCCGGGCCGCCTACCCCGCATTTTGGAGAACAACTGTCTTTTTAGGAGGGACAATTCAGGCAGGAACGACAAATTTCCCCTTACCCGCCTAGGAAATACAGCAGGAGACCATAGAGGATGCTGGCGCTGATGCCGTACACCAGCACCGGCCCGGCCACCACAAAGAGCTTGGCCGCCGTGCCGGTGATGAACCCCTCGCTTTTGAACTCCAGGGCGGGGGACACCATGGCGTTGGCAAAGCCGGTGATGGGCACCAGGGTGCCCGCCCCTGCCCGCTTGGCCAGCTTGTCAAACCACCCCAGGCCGGTGAGCACCGCCGCCGCAAAGACCAAGGTCACTGACACGGCGGTCCCCGCCTGTTCCTGGTCTAGTCCCAGGTTCTGGTACCAATTCAGCAGAGCCTGCCCCAGTGCGCAGATGGCCCCGCCCACCCCAAAGGCCCAGGCCACATCCCGCCACAGGGGGGAGGGCTTTACGCGGGCCTGGACCAGACGGCTGTACTCCTGATTGCTGATCTCCATTGTGAGACATCCCTTCTATATGAAAGTGCGGACTTCGGAAGGTCCGGGTGCATGTTAGCCTGCCCGGCGGGCAGAAAACTATGCGCCGGGAGGTATGGACCGGCCCTTTTCCGCATACAGTGACACCAGAAAGAGGTGGTATGGGAATGGTATACGGGAAAAAACAAATCGGACTCACCTTTTTGCTCACCGCCCTGGCCGGGTGCCTGCTCCACGGACTGTATGCCCTCTGGCCCAACGCATTTACAGCTCTGGCGTCTCCCATCTGGGAGAGCCTCTGGGAGCACTTGAAAATTTTGGCCTGGCCCTATCTGGCCGCCGCTCTGGTCCTCACCTGGAACCGCCCCACAGGAATTCGGCCCTGGCTGCTCAGCCTGCTGCTCATGTGCGCCGGGATGCTGGGGGCGGGGTACCTGTACCACATCGTTCTGGGGGGCGAGTCCCTCTGGCCGGACCTGGTGCTGTATCTGCTCCTTCTGCTGTTCGGCTTCTGGTTTCCACGGCGGTTCTCCGGCCCCTTCGAGGGGGTGAGATGGAAGCTGCCCCTGGCGGGGGTGGTGGTCCTCCTGCTGCTGATGGTCCTGTTTACCCTGTCGCCCCCGGACCTCCTGCTGTTTGTGGACCTGTCCGGGGCGGACACCTGGAGCCAGCTGCCCTGCTGACCTCTTTTCTTTCCCCCGCGGCTCTGGTATACTGACTATACTAACGGGTGACAGCGGGAGGGAGGAGCAGCCATGGTACTGTATGGGGCGGAGCATCTGACGGAGCGCGCGCAGGCCTATGACCTGCTGGAGCGGGCGGCCCGCCTCCACTGGGGCTGGGACCGGCTGCCGGAGATGGCCAGGGAGGAGCGGGGAAAGCCTTACTTTCCCGGAGCGCCTCAGTACCACTTCAATCTCTCCCACAGCGGGCCCTTTGCCCTGTGCGCCCTGTCGGACCGCCCGGTGGGGGTGGACATCCAGGTGGTCCGCCCCGCCTGGTCCCCCAAGCTGGTAGACCGCAGCTGCACGCCGGAGGAGCGGTCCTGGCTGGCGGCGCTGGGGGACCGGCCGGAGGACTTCGCCGCCCTGTGGGCGTGCAAGGAGAGCTTGGGGAAGGAGAGCGGTTATGGCGTCCCCTATCCCCCCTCCCGGCTGTCGGTCCCGCTGCCCGGAGACGGGGGACCGCTCCGCCCGGGGGAGGCGTATCTCCTGGAGGGGCGGCGGCTCCGGGTCTACGCCGGCCGGGGCTGGCGGGGGGCGGTGTGCGCCTGGGAGGAGCCGCCGGAGGAGATCCGGTGGCTGACGCTGTTTTGAAAATTTATGTTCGGACGGAGGGGGCCTGCCGGGTCAAGGGGCGGGCCCTCTGTTTTTATACCTGAAACGTATAATAAAACTCCACTTTGAGCCGGAATGTAGGGGTGCAATACACATTGGACGGTTCTATAAAAAGAGGGAGGACATGGAAACCTTGCGTCCAGCTGTTGGTCGCAACTCAACTTTGACCGATGAGGCCCGAGCCCTCATCCTTTTTCTTCCCTTGTCTAATATCTATTGTAGTCCTACACCTGCACGCTGGAAATTCCGGAAAGTGCTTGACTTCTGCAAAAAAGTCCGGTAAAATAATACAGCCGTCTATTTATGCCCGGTTCACATCAGACTTGTTTCCTATACTGCTGTGACTCAATGGCAGCGCGTCTCACGCGTGGTAGGAAGACCGTCGGTTGTCCGTAAGGGCAGCAATCCCAACCCGCCCAAAAGTCAATATGCTGGAATAGCTCAGTCGGTAGAGCAGCTGATTCGTAATCAGCAGGTCGCGTGTTCAAGTCACGTTTCCAGCTCCAAAAAGAAAGACACGCTTTTAGCGTGCCTTTCTTTTTGGGTTTCGGCGGCCGAAGGACGCCTCCACCCTTCGGTATTTCAATGCTCGGGGCGGCAGAGCCACCACTGCTCCAAGGTCTTCGCCTCTGGCGAAAACACTTGTACGCCGCAAAAGCGGCGCGGCCCAGAAGGGCCGTTAGGTGAACAAGGGCTTATGCATAAAATATCGATTTTAACCGTCCTTTTCCCAAAGGGTCTGTTGCAAAATGCAGTTTTCAGACCCGGAAAGAAAATTTTTGTTTTAAAAAAGTTAGCGACAACCGCCAGCCCGACGGTTCCCGCTAACTTTTTCTTTGACCTGATTTTTCAAAATTCTATTTTGCAACAGGTCCTTTTTAAAACCAGATCATCATCAAAATAGCCATCTCTTTTGGATGGGCGGCTCTGCGGTGGTAGCGCCGCCCCAATTTTGTATTTACCTTTTTGTTTATGCTGGCTAACGGATCGGAACTTCTGTAAACAGCGCACCAAGGCTACAATGGGGTCATGAAAGAAGGTGCCTCTATGTTCTCCCCTCAACAGATTCTTACACTTTTTATGACGCTAACCATGGAACTGAGTCTCACCGCCTGCGGTCCGGAAGCTATGGTGCAATCCTCCCTGGAAACACCCGAACCGCCGGCACAGGTACAGGAGACGCCGGATACTGTACCTGACTCACCCTCAGAATCTTTGGAGCCGGAATTAGAAGTCACCGAGGGGACAGAAACCTACCGGGGCTTCCAGATGGACAATGTCCTGCACGCCCCGGAAGGGGATATCCACTATCATATCTACATCCCAGACAGCTACGACGGCAGCGAGGCTTACGCCCTGTTTCTCACCCTTTCGGGCTATGAGGGGCTGTACTTCCAAGGCATGGGACAGAACCTGTACAGTGAGAACTTTGCCTTTGAGGCGCTGAATTATAACGACCGCATGATTGTGGTTGCCCCGCAGCTCAGCGACTGGGGGGAAACTTCGGCGGCGCAGACCATAGCCCTCACGGAGTATCTGCTGGCCCACTACAATATTGATCAGGAGCGAGTGTATGCCGAGGGCTACTCCGGCGGCGGGGAGACCATGTCCCGTGTTATGGGGATGCGGCCCGATTTGTTTGCTGCCTACCTCCAGTGCTCTTCACAGTGGGATGGGGCCTATGAACCGGTGGTGGAAGCCAGAGTGCCAGTGTATTTCGTCATTGGCGAGGGCGATGAATATTATGGTTCTGAGCCCAGCCGGGAGGCATATAACCGGCTATATGATCTCTATACAGCGGCGGGACTGACCAGGGAGGAGATCAGCCAGTTGCTGGTGCTGGACATCAAGGATGCAGACTACTTCCGCGAGGGCGGCGCCCCCAACCAACACGGCGGCGGAAATCTGTTTGCCCAGGACCCCGAGATCATGGGTTGGCTGTTCTCTCAGGGATGAGAGATGTCGGGAAGTTTTACCTAGAAGATGGCGGGAGAAAGAACAGGATGGGAAAAAGGTGGATAACGGATCTGGCTCTAACGATGATTCTCCTGTTTCTGATGGGATATTCTTTGATTGGGGAAGAAATTCATGAGTGGCTGGGACTTGGTATGCTGCTCCTGATGATATTTCATCATGCCCTCAACGTGTCATGGTATCAGAATTTAAAAAAGGGACAATATTCCCCCTACCGTTGCGTACAGACTGCACTGACCGCTTTGCTCCTTTTCACGGTGCTGGGCTCTATGTTCAGCGGGCTGATGCTTTCCCAGTATGTGCTGGACTTTCTTCCTTTGCATGGGGGCAACGAGCTGGCCAGGGCGCTCCACCTGCCCTGTGCCTACTGGGGATTTCTCTTTGTGGGGCTGCATTTGGGACTCCACTGGGGCGCGGTTATGGGGATGGCTCGCCGTATTATGAATTTACACACCGCCTCCAAATACCGGTCAGGCATTCTCCGGCTTCTGGCCGCAGTGATTTCGTGTTATGGGCTCTACGCCTTTTTCCACAACGGACTGCCGGACTATCTATTGCTGCGCTCCTCCTTTGTGTTTTTTCCACCGGACCAGACAGCGTCACAATTCTTGATGGACTATGCGGCGATCATGGGCCTGTACTTGACTATTGTCCACTATGGCGGAATCTTCCTCCGAACGAGGGTGACTTCTTTGAACTATGAATTTACAGCGGACACGCCGGTCCAAACGGTGATTCACGGCCCGGCATTCGGTTGCTGGCCGATCAGATGAGCATGGTATGGATCAATTTCGCACGGAATGGCGTCCCCAGTGCAGATGGTTTGTCGGAGTGGGAACCCTACACCCGCGAGGGAGGCACCATGATGATCCTGGATACTGAGCCGGACTTGGTGCACCACCACGACTGGGTGCTGATGGAGCTGCTGGCCCCCGACTATACATACTGAGGGGAATTATGACCTGTTCGTACAGGAGCCGCCGGCATGTAGGCCGGCAGCTCCTCAGCTTGTCAAAAAACCGCTGTTGAGTAGAACTCGCGTCAGTTTTGGCGGGGGAGCTCGAGGGGGCGGCAGCCCGCCTCGAGTGGGATCGAATGCCCCGAATGCCTTGCACGGCAAGGCGTTCGGCGAGCGCAGCGAGAACTTTTCCGCCGCTGCGCGGCGGAAAA
>ERZ1643250.1460-NODE-1460-length-20112-cov-6.937378_pt1 | contig 20112 bp, 17 predicted proteins | sample MGYA00579262_ERZ1643250 | MGnify/ENA primary metagenome ERZ1643250 (study PRJEB29033, sample SAMEA4952265) | chicken gut metagenome | biome: Broiler Chicken; feature: Gastrointestinal Tract; material: Caecum | place: Ireland | collected 2018 | study: Broiler... | reverse complement strand
TCTTTTTCCCTGCCCCTGATGCTTTCCAGTATCCTGCAGCTGATGTTCAACGCGGTGGATATCATTGTTGTGGGAAGGTTCAGCAGCAGCCGGGCACTTGCGGCGGTGGGATCGACGACCGCTCTGATCAATATATTTACGAATCTGTTTATCGGGATATCCCTGGGGGCAAATGTTCTGGCGGCAAGATATTTCGCGGCGGGACGGGACAGGGAAATGTCAGAAGCGGTACATACGGCGATCACGCTGGCGCTGATCAGCGGAGTTGTCATGGCGTTTATCGGAGCAGGGATGTCGGGGACAGCGCTTGGTCTGATGGATACGCCCGGAGATGTGATCGGCCTTTCTGCAGTTTATATGAGAATATATTTTATGGGAATGCCGTTCTTTATGCTTTATAACTATGGGGCGGCCGTTCTGAGGGCGGTGGGTGACACAAAAAGGCCGCTGCTCTTTCTCATAGCCGCAGGAATGGCCAATGTGGTCCTGGATCTGCTGCTGGTCATAGTGATCCCTCTGGGCGTTGCGGGCGTGGCTATTGGCACAGTGGTGTCCCAGATGATCTCCTGCATTCTGGTGCTCCGGTGTCTTTACAGATCAGAAGGCAGCTATCAACTCCGGTTTTCAAAGCTTATGCTCCGCTGGGTATATCTGAAGCGCATTTTTCAGGTGGGAATACCTGCAGGGATCCAAAGTACAGTGATCAATTTTTCTAATGCGCTGCTGCAGTCGTCGGTAAATTCTTTCGGCTCCACTGCAATGGCGGGATATACGGCAGCAAACAATATCCTGGGATTTCTGTACGCGGCGGTAAACGCCGTGACCCAGGCGTGCATGAGCTTTACCAGCCAGAATTACAGCGTGGGAAAACAAAAACGCATGGACCGTGTGCTTCTGGACTGTATTCTTCTTTCCACAGGCGTTGCGGCTGTACTGGGCATTGGGGCCTATGTATTTGGTTCGCAGATCCTGAGGATCTATACGGCTGAACAAGATGTGATCCAGTGCGGGCTGGAAATTCTGTCGATCACAACCGTACCTTATTTCCTGTGCGGTATTATGGATCTGATCCCGGGAGCCCTGCGTGGGATGGGGCATTCGGCGGTTCCCATGGTTCTATCTGTGATCGGAACAGTGGGAACAAGGATTGTATGGATTTATATGTTCTTTCCCCGGAACAGATCGCTGCATTTCCTGTTCATTTCCTATCCGGGCTCCTGGATTATCACGATCGCCATGCAGGCGGTCTGCTTCTGGTTTGTGAGGAGACGGATATGCCGGGAGGCGCCGCTATGAGACTGGACAGCATGAATGAAAATACAGGCCCCGGCTTGTATGCAAGGGGCCTGTGCATTATGTTCGCTTGCAAATCGGTTCTTTCTAAACTATAATACTATCATTATAAGATACCTCGGAGGCGGACATGGGAAAGAGGAAAGATCTGAAGAAAAAGGCGCGTTTATCCATAAGACAGAGTTACTGGCGGGCAGTCTCTGTCTGCTTTCTTATTGCCATGATGACAACGACGTATCCTGCGACTACCACTTTTTTCGGATTTCATGCTGTATCGGGAGGAATCCTGGGAGAGCCGTCCGGTTTGAGCGATCTGTCAAATTCTGATGTGATGATGCAGATTGCCGGGCAGTTCGATTCTGTGGAAAATGTATTACAGGCGGTCCCGCGTCCGGTTATTGAAGCAGGGGGTCTTGTTGTGGATATCTGTACTTCAGCGAGTTCCTTTTTATTTTCCGTGCTGCGCGCCGTTAATGCATTTATTTCTGAAGAACCCGGCCCGGCGGCGGTATTTCTTGTAGTGGGCGTCATTCTGTCACTTTTGGCCAAGATATTTATCAGCAATATTCTCAAAATCGGAGAGCACCGGTTTTTTATGGAGACCCGGAAATACGGACAGACTCAGATCGCCAAGATATTTTTTCTGTACAAATTGCGCTGCATATGGCATCCGGCCTGGGTCATGCTCTGCCGCTCAGTGTGTCAGACGCTGTGGAACCTGACGATTGCGGGCGGAATAATAAAACATTATGAATACAGCATGATTCCCTTTATCCTGGCTGAAAATCCGAAGATCGGAAGGAAAAAGGCGTTTATGCTCTCCAAACAGATGATGCGGAACAATAAATGGAAACTGTTTCTTTTAGATCTGTCGTTTCTTGGCTGGCGGCTCGTTTCTCTGCTGACGCTGGGAATCCTGGATTTTCTTCTGGTCAATCCTTATATGGCCGGATGCAGAACGGAGTTTTATTTTTCGCTGCGCAGAAATTACGTCCTCTCCCGCTGCAGCGGTTATGAGTATCTTAATGATCCTTATCTGGAGCACGTTCCGTCGGAAGATGAGCTGCTGATCAGCAAAGCGCTGTATGACGATTCTCAGGGACCGTACACAAAGATATCCTATTTTGCTCCGGAACAGTATCCGGTATTTCTGTTTTCTGTCCAGCCTCCTGCCCGGGCCGTCAGGGATCCGGTAAAAGCACAACGAAAATACGATTGGATTTCATACATATTTCTGTTTTTTGTATTTTCGATATTGGGATGGATTCTGGAAATACTGGCGTCCCTTTTGCGAAACGGGGTGCTGCCGGAGCAGATGATCCTGAGCGGCCCGTGGCTTCCGCTTTACGGCATATGCGGAGTGATCCTGCTCCTCTTTATAAAGAGATTTTCCAGGAAGCCTGTTCTTGTATTTGCCCTGAATTTTGCAATATACTCGGTGGCCTCTTATCTGTCAAGCTGGCTGTTTGAGATCGGGCTGGGGCTCCAGGTCAGAGATTACGACAACTATTTCCTCAATCTGAACGGGAGGATTTATCTGGGCGGCTCGACTGCATTTGCCCTGCTGGGCTGTGCTTTTCTCTATTATATTGCTCCCCGGCTGACTGACTGGTTTTTAAAGCGTTCCCGGGGAGAGCGGGTACTGACCTGTCTGGCGCTGACCTGTCTGGGTATTGCAGACGTGGTATTTACGATCCTGACAAAAATATAGGGGAATGGCGCGGACCGGACTGTTACAAAGTAATGGGAAGGACACAAGGGTTCGCAGTTGATTTTTTCCGGGAATAATAGTAAACTTCTTATCATACAGGCGGTGCAGTGAGGAGCCGGAGAAATCCGAAAAGAGAAAACAGAAGGCTGTGCCGTAAATAAAATAAACGATGAGCTGCCGCGGCAGGCAGAGGAATGGAGACGATTATGAAAAAACGTGTTGTATTAGCGCTGGGACACCGGGCTCTGGGAACTACACTTCCTGAGCAGAAGGTTGCGGTAAAACATACTGCAAAGTGTATTGCAGATCTGATCGAAGAAGGCTACCAGGTGGCCATCACTCACAGCAATGCGCCTCAGGTGGGGATGATCCATACGGCCATGAATGAATTCGCAAAGAACCACACGGATTATACGCCGGCGCCTATGTCTGTATGCTCGGCTATGAGCCAGGGGTATATCGGATATGACCTTCAGAACGGAATCCGCGAGGAACTGTTAAACCGCGGCATATACCGCACGGTGAGTACAGTGCTCACGCAGGTTGTGGTGGATCCCTACGACGAAGCTTTCTATACTCCCACAAAGGTACTGGGACGTTATATGAACGCTGAGGAGGCGAATGAGGAGCGCAAGAAGGGAAATTATGTGATCGAGGAGCCGGGAAAAGGCTTCCGGCGTGTGGTATCAGCGCCAAACCCCGTGCGGATCGTGGAATTGGATGCGGTGAATGCTCTGCTGGATGCAGACCAGATCGTGATCGCGGCCGGAGGCGGCGGTATTCCAGTCCTGGAACAGGACAATCATCTCAAAGGCGCCAGCGCAGTCATCGAAAAAGATCTGGCGGCAGGAAAGCTGGCGGAGGGCATTGACGCAGATATGCTTATTATTCTGACAAATGTGGAGAAAGTGTGCATCAATATGGGACAGCCGGCCGAGGAACCGCTTGGGGAAATTACGGTAGAGCAGGCGAAGACCTACATGGAAGAGGGGCATTTCGGTATCTACAATATGCTGCCTAAGTTCAGAGCTTCTGTTGAGTTTGTAGAAAAACGCGAGGGACGCAGCGCTTACATTACTGCATTTGACAAGGTAAAAGAAGCGCTGAAGGGAAAGACAGGAACAGTGATCCGCTGAAAGGGATGATACTGCCAGAATGTAAAAAATGGATTTCAAAATGTAACCAGAGACTGTGGAAATGCAGTCTCTTTTTTGTGCACTTTTCAGGTTGATTTTTCAGTATACTTGATGTAATATATGCATATACTAGATGTAGTAATGAAAACTACTTATTGTTCTTTCGACATCTTGGAGGTGCATGATCATGGAAAAAAAGAAACATATTAAAGACCCCGGAAGTGCGATCACACATTTTATCGGCATGCTGATGGCGATTTTTGCGGCGGTTCCTCTGCTGATAAAGGCGGCCAGCGAACCGGGCAGGATATATATTATTTCACTGGCTGTTTACGCGGCAAGCCTGATCCTGTTATATGCAGCCAGCACGACCTACCATACATTTGATATTTCAGAAAAAGTAAATACCATCCTGAAGAAGATCGATCACATGATGATTTCCGTGCTGATTGCCGGAAGTTACACGCCGGTATGCCTGATCGTGCTGAAGGGAAAAACAGGACTTATCCTTCTGTCCATTGTATGGGCCATCGCTATTGCAGGCATCCTGATCAAGGCTTTTTGGGTCTATTGTCCGAAGTGGGTATCCTCTGTGCTTTATATCGGAATGGGATGGACCTGTGTTCTGGCGTTTACCCAGATCCTCAATAATATGTCTCCGGCAGCATTTGGATGGCTCCTGGCGGGAGGGATCATTTACACGGTTGGAGGCGTTATCTATGCGCTGAAACTTCCGATATTTAATAACAGACACAAGAATTTCGGAAGTCATGAAATATTTCATCTTTTTGTAATGGGCGGAAGTGCCTGCCATTTTGTAGTAATGTATGCATTCCTGCTTCCGTAGGCTGAGAATATTCCGGCGAAGGCGCTTCTGTTTCGGCGGTGGATTGCACGAGTTTTAGCAAATGATGATAACAGGAAAAGAAAGAGGCCGTGAGCTATCTGCTCATGGCCTCGTGTTCTTTGCGGATCTCTTCAAAACAGTCCGGCGCGGTCCAGGAACTGTTTGTCGGTGTCAGAATGGCTTTATAGGGGAAGGGGCCGGCTCCGGTCCGGCGCAGGGCGGCGAGAGCCTGGTTTAGCCGGCTGTCGTCCAGAAAACAGAACACAAACATTGTGCCGGGCAGTTCCCCGCCTTCATAGACGCCTTCTGCCGGCGCCATATCTTTGATCCCGGCAAGTACGCCCAGCGGCTGGTTGTATTCTTCCATGGGGACGCGCTTCAGCCGGATGTGGAGAGGGAAAAGAGCCATCTCGATTTTTAAAAGGCGCTCTTTTTCGGGTGGATTAAAAAGTAAAATTGTCTCTTTCATAAATATTGATTTCTCCTGTTATATTTCCTGTACTATTATAGTATTTTAGCGCAGCCGGGCAGAAAAGAAAAGCCCTGTTTTGGGGCATGGAGGGGAAAGTAATATCTCAGGAACTCCTTTTCGGAACACTGCATATAGTAACCATGAGATATTATATCCGAAGGAGGACGGATGCATGAGGATCTGTGAGCTCAGGGATAAAGAGGTTGTAAATGTCTGCAGCGGGAGAAAGCTGGGGTGTGCGGTGGATGTGGAGATCAATATATGCACGGGAGAAGTAGAGTCGGTCATTGTGCCCGGACCAGGAAAGATCTGTGGATTTCTGGGGACAGACTGTGAATATGTTATTCCGTTTAGATGCATCCGCAAGATCGGACCGGATATTATACTTGTGGAGATTCAGGAAGAAAAGTTTTTGCAAAAAATATAGGGGTTGTGTATAATAAAGACAGCTTACAGAAGAGCCCAAACCGGCGGTCAGCCGGCAAAAACAGAAAGGCGGAAGAAATTATGAGATGTCCATATTGTGGGAATCCGGATACAAAGGTGATCGACTCAAGACCAGCGGAAGATAAGTGCTCCATCCGCAGGCGCCGTTCCTGCGACGAGTGCGGGCGGCGATTCACGACGTACGAAAAAGTAGAGACCATCCCGCTGATCGTAATTAAGAAGGATAATAACCGTGAACAGTATGAAAGATCAAAGATTGAGCATGGAGTTTTAAGCGCATGCTATAAACGGCCGGTTTCAGCAGAGGCGATTCAGAAGACGATCGAAGCGATAGAACTGGAAATTTTCAACCGCGAGGAAAAGGAAATACCGAGCAGCGTGATCGGTGAGATCGTTATGGATAAGCTGAAAGATCTGGATCCGGTGGCATATGTAAGATTTGCTTCCGTTTACAGAGAGTTTAAGGATGCCAATACATTTATGGATGAGCTGAAAAAATTTCTCCAGTAACAGGGACGGACGAAAGATGCGTACGTATAAACTGACCATTTCATATGACGGCACGCGTTATCAGGGCTGGCAGCGCCAGGGAAATACAGAAAATACGATCCAGGGAATCCTGGAGGACGCTGTCTTAAAAGAAACCGGGTATCGGGCGGAAGTCAACGGCTCCGGACGCACGGACGCCGGAGTACATGCCAGAGGACAGACGGCCAGTATTGTCCTTCCGGGCAAGATCGGCGAGGATGATTTTACCGGAAAAATCAATGACAGGCTTCCGCCGGACATCCGTCTGCTGCAGACGGAGCTTGTAAAGAACGGATTTCATGCCAGAAAGAGCGCCGTGGGAAAAGTGTACGAGTACTGCATTGATACGGGGGAAAAGCCGGATGTGTTTACAAGGCGGTTTTGTTATCATTTTCCCCATGTCCTTGATCTGGACGCTATGCGGAAAGCAGCCGGATATCTGACCGGAACACATGAGTATGCCGGATATACAGATAAAAAAGACGAAAAGTCCACACGACGTACAATTTATGATATAATGATCAGCGGACAGGGACGCAGAGTAGTCATAGAATATGACGGTACAGGTTTCCTTTATCACATGGTGAGGATTCTTACCGGGACACTTCTTGAAGTGGGCTCGGGACAGCGGAAACCGGAGGAAGCGGCAGAGGCCCTGCGGACAAAGGACAGGCTCCAGGCGGGATTTCTTGCGCCGGCCCGGGGACTGTTTCTGAGAGAGGTCCGCTATCAATGAAACAGGGACAGATAGCAGTTGTATCTGTCTCTCGTTTTACAAGGAGGTTCGCCATAACGTACCGGAGGATATCTCCGGGAAAAGGAGGGAATAAATGAAGTTAATATCGTGGAATGTAAACGGAATCCGGGCATGTGTCCAGAAGGGATTCCTTGATTTTTTCAAAGAGGCGGATGCAGATATTTTCTGCATTCAGGAGACAAAGATGCAGGAGGGGCAGCTTAAACTTGAACTGGACGGTTATTATCAGTATTGGAATTATGCTGTGAAAAAGGGATATTCCGGTACGGCTGTATTTACAAAGAAAGAGCCGCTGTCCGTGTCGTATGGTATTGGTATTGAGCAGCACGACCAGGAGGGACGGGTTATTACCTGCGAGTTTGAAGACTTCTATTTTGTCACGGTATACACGCCCAATTCGCAGAATGAGCTGGCGCGTCTTGACTACCGCATGGTCTGGGAAGACGATTTCCGCGCATATTTAAAGAAACTGGAAGAGAACAAGCCGGTGATCGTGACAGGCGATATGAATGTCGCACACAAAGAAATTGACCTGAAAAATCCGAAGACAAACCGGAAGAATGCGGGATTTACCGACGAGGAGCGGCAGAAATTCACGGAACTTCTCGATGCAGGCTTTATCGATACATTTCGGTATTTCTATCCAGACGCAGAGGGGATTTATTCCTGGTGGTCATACCGGTTCAGCGCGAGAGCCAAAAATGCAGGGTGGCGTATCGACTATTTCTGCGTGTCTGAGATTTTGAAGGACAGGCTTGAGGACGCCAAGATTTTGATGAATGTGATGGGCTCGGATCACTGTCCGGTGGAACTGGATCTGAAATGATGAAGGTAACAGATGGCATTAGGGAGGATGATGATATATGACAAAAATAGATATTATTTCCGGCTTTCTCGGCGCCGGAAAAACAACGCTTATCAAGAAACTGCTTTTAGAGGCATTTAATGGAGAGCAGGTCGTGCTGATTGAAAATGAATTCGGTGAGATTGGAATTGACGGCGGCTTTCTGAAAGAGTCCGGCATAGAGATCCGGGAGATGAATTCAGGATGTATTTGCTGTTCTCTTGTAGGGGATTTCGGGAAGTCACTTCGGGAGGTAGTGGACACATATCACCCGGACCGTATCCTGATCGAGCCATCGGGCGTGGGCAAGCTTTCCGATGTGATCAAGGCGGTACAGGACGTGCAGGAAGAGATCGATGCACAGCTCAACAGCTTCACGACGGTTGTGGATGTAACAAAGTGCAGGATCTACAGGAAGAACTTCGGTGAGTTCTTCAGCAATCAGATCGAATATGCCGGCGCGGTCATTTTAAGCCGTACAGACAAAGCAAAACCGGAGAAGATCGAGGAGAGTGTTGCCCTGCTGCGGGAGCTGAACAGCAAGGCTCCTTTTATCACGACACCTGTTTCTCAGCTTCCGGGAACGAAGATCCTCGAGACGATGGAATCCGGGAAATCACTGGAAGAAGAACTGCTGGCTGAAGTGATCTGTCCGGTATGCGGACATACACACGACCATGAGCATACACACGACCATGGGCATGAATGCGGACATACACACGGCGATGACCATGAGCATATGCATGACCATGCACACGGGCATCACCACGGGCACGGCCGTGATCATGAAGGGTGCGGCTGCGGGCATGATCACCACCACGATCATGAGGGGCATCATCACGCTGACGAGGTGTTTACAAGCTGGGGGCGTGAGACGATCCATACGTTTACCGGCGAACAGATTGAGCAGATCCTGGGCAGCCTCGAAAAAGAGGAGGAATACGGCAAGGTACTCCGTGCAAAAGGCATGGTGGCAGGCACCGGAGAAAACTGGATCTATTTTGATATGGTGCCGGGAGAGCACGAGGTAAGAGAAGGCTCACCGGAATATACTGGCAGGGTCTGTGTGATCGGATCGGAACTGGACGAGCAGAAACTGGCAGAACTTTTCGGGCTTGCCTGAAGCAGTGAATGCGCATCGCAGAACAGGGGATGTTGAGGCAGGAGCGCAGCCTCCGCAGACAGAGGCTGGCAGAAAAAAGACGGGAGAGACGGAAGAATGGAACCAAATGTAATGGTATATCTGATGACGGGATTTCTGGACAGCGGGAAAACACAGTTCCTGAAGTTTACGCTGCAGCAGGATTATTTTCAGATTGACGGAAAGACGCTCCTTATTCTCTGCGAAGAGGGAGAAGAAGAGTACAGCCCTATGGAGATGCTCAAATACGGGGTAGTCATAGAGAAGGTGGAAGAACGGGAAGATCTGACAGAAGAATTCCTGGAAGATCTGAACCGGAAGCATGAACCGGAACGTGTGGTAATTGAGTACAACGGGATGTGGAAGGTCAGTGACTTTGAGGCCATGAAGCTGCCGGACGGCTGGGCCATCGAGCAGAAGCTTACGACAGTGGACGCCAGTACATTTCAGATGTATCTGACCAACTTAAAACCGTTGTTTGTGGAAATGGTCCGAGGGGCGGAACTGGTACTGTTCAACCGCTGCGAGGATTTGAAACCTCTCCCTGGCTACAGAAGAAGCGTAAAGGTTGTGAGCCCTCAGGCCGAGGTGATCTTTGAAGACGGGCAGGGCGAGATTGAAAATATCTTTGAGGACGATGTGCCTTATGATCTGAAGGCTCCTGTAATAAAAATAGCACGGGAGGATTATGGGATCTGGTATGTGGATATGATGGAGAATCCGGACAGATACCGGGGGAAGACTGTAGAGTTTACGGCAAAAGTATTAAAGCCGAGGGCGTTCCCCTCAAAAGTATTTCTGCCCGGCCGTATGGCTATGACCTGCTGTGCGGATGACACAACTTTTCTGGGATATGTGTGCAGGAGCGCATATGCTCCGAAATTAAAGGCGGGACAGTGGGTGGATATCCGCGCAAAAGTAAGGTATGCAAATGTGTCCGTATATCAGGGCGAAGGCCCTGTGCTGGAAGCAGAGAATATAGAACCGGCAGATCCGATCGAAGAACTGGTGTACTTTAACTAATAGAGTCATGCACAACTGCAACAGGTGCAGAAGGAGGGTTTCATTTATGGAAAAAAAGTATGATGTGGTTGCTCTCGGCGAACTTTTGATTGATTTTACAATGAATGGACAGAGCGGGCAGGGAAATAATCTGTTTGAGGCATGCCCGGGCGGAGCCCCATGCAACGTACTGGCGCTGCTGAACCGGATGGGGAAGAAGACGGCGTTTGTCGGAAAAGTAGGGGAAGACCAATTTGGGAAACTCTTAAAGGAAACGATCGCAGAAGCGGGCATTGACGCCTCCAATCTGAAAATGGACAAAGAAGTCAATACTACGCTGGCGTTTGTGCACACTTTCCCTGACGGAGACAGAGAGTTCTCCTTCTACCGCAATCCGGGGGCGGATATGATGCTGGCAGAGGAAGACATAGACCCGGCGTTTATCGGGCAGGCGGAGATTTTTCATTTCGGCACCTTGTCTATGACCCATGACGGCGTGAGGGCTGCGACGAAAAAGGCGGTGCACGCGGCAAAGGACAGCGGATGCCTGATCTCTTTTGATCCGAATCTGCGCCCTCCGCTCTGGAGCTCCCTCGAGCTTGCAAAAGCGCAGATGGAATACGGATTTGGCGTATGTGACATTCTGAAAATTTCGGACAATGAAATCCAGTTCGTGTCTGGAAAAGAAGACTATGACGAAGGAATCGCCTATCTGCAGGAAAAATATCAGATCCCGCTGATCCTTCTGACAATGGGCAAAGACGGAAGCCGCGCCTACTATAAAGGGATGCGGGTAGAGCGTCCGGGATTTTCTGTCAAGACGATCGAGACGACCGGCGCCGGAGATACATTCTGCGGCAGTTCTCTGAATTATATCCTGGAGCATGATTTTGAAAACCTGACGGAAGAAGAACTGGGAGAAATGCTGACATTTGCCAATTCGGCGGCCGCGATCGTGACGACCAGGAAAGGGGCTATCCGGGCAATGCCGGCCAGGGAAGAAGTGCGGGAACTCATTTATAAGTAGATTCCGGTCTGCCGAAGGAGAATCCCTGCTATGAAGCATCTGAAAATCAATGGATATAGATGACAGGAAAACGTCTCCAGCGGAGTGGGACGGAGGGACCGGCCTCCGTCCCACTCCGTTCTTATACATAAATTCTGAATTTATCAGAACTTCCGGTTTTTATTTCTCCATTCCCGCGGCGATATGCCGTACACATTTTTGAAGGCTCTGGAAAAATGAAGCTGATTCGGATATCCTACGGCATTTCCGATATCGCTGATAGAAAGGCCGGTGAGTTTGAGCAGTTCTGCCGCCTTCGTCATACGGTAGTTCAGCAGGAACTGCTGCGGTGAACTGCCCACGGTTTCTTTAAAGATACGACCGAAATATGTGCGGTTCAGTCCGCAGAACGCAGAAATCTGTTCTATGGATATATCATTCTGAAAGTTCTGTTCAATATAGTTTAATGCTTCCTTTATATAAAAATCCCGTACTCTTCCATTTGAGCCAATATTCATGGACGCTGCAGAGCGGGAGAGATAGTCGACGAACAGATAGAGATGGCCGATCAGGTGGAAGGGGGATTCCTCTGCGTGTTCAACGATGTACAGCATCTCATTTTTCATATTTTCCCTTAAATCTTTAAAGGAAGCGCGGTATACCGGATGATCCGGCGAGAGGCCTGCTGTCTCGATGACCTCTCTGACCCGCATCCCGTCAAACTCAATCCAGGTGTATTCCCAGGGCAGCTTTTCGTCTGCGACGTATGTATTGATCTGGCGGGGGAATATCATAAATCCCTGGCCGCTGTGAATCTGGTATTCTTTTGTCTGACCTTTGGAATCATTGGCGAACAGTTTGCCGGTTCCGGATATAACATAATGGAAAAGATAGTGGTTTCTCGCGGCGGGACCGAAAGAATGTGCCGGATCGCACTGTTCTTTTCCAAACTGATAGAGGCCGAGATCTACAAAATTTTCATTTGGAAATACAGAAAAAAGATGATTGCTCATATGTTTTCCTTTCTCTATATAAAATTTTTAAGGCTTATACTGATTATATCTTAAATTATACCAAAATGCGACCTGACTTTACGCAAATTATACATAAGTTGTATTTTGGTATAAAATGTGAAATATATAGATATTTTTAGAATTATTTTATAATGTTATAATCTTTATTATAAGTCAAAACAACTAAGGGAAGGAGTTGGAACTATTTATGAAGAGGAAAAGAGCGATTGGTGCTATCCTTGCGGCTTCCATGCTTGCTGCAGCCATTCTCCCGGGATGTGGTTCCGATGAGCATGACGGCAAGACGGAGATTGAGATTCTACAGTACAAGCCGGAAGCTGCAGCGTATTTTGACCAGGTGGAGGAAGAATTTAACGCCACGCACGACGATATCCATCTGACCATCAGTTCTCCAAACGACGCGAGCACGATCATGAGAACCAGATTTATCCGCGAGGACTATCCGGATATCATCGGCATAGGGGGGGACATTAACTATTCCTATTATGTTGATGCAGATATCCTTGCCGACGTATCCGACTATCCGGGACTTGCCGACGTTAAGCAGTCTTATCTGGATATCCTGGAGAACCTTGAGATTACACCGAAGGACGGTACATACGGCGTTCCCTATGTGGCGAACGCAGCGGGAATCCTTTACAACAAGGATATGTTTGAGGAGCATGGCTGGGAGATTCCGGAGTCATGGGGAGAGCTGATCGATCTCTGTGAAGAAATCGAGGCAGAAGGCATCCTGCCGTTCTATTTCGGATTCCGTGATACATGGACCTGTCTGGCTCCGTGGAACTCACTGGCAGTTGACCTTGCCCCGGCAGATACATGCCAGCAGGTAAATGCGGGCGAGACGACTTTCTCTGAGGAGTATGTGGAAGTGGCGGAGAAGTGTCTGGAACTGGTAAGCTACGGGCCGGAAGATCCGTTCGCATACGGATATAACGATGCATGTACGGCATTTGCGAACGGCGAGTCCGCGATGTATCCGATCGGAAGCTATGCAGTGCCGCAGATCCTTTCCGTAAATCCGGAGATGAACATCGATTCCTTCGTCACTCCGGGTAACGACGATGCGTCCAAGAATACGCTGAACTCAGGAGTTGACCTTATGTTTGCAGTGACCGCTGACTGTGAACACAAAGAAGAGGCGTATGAAGTCCTTGATTTCCTGATGGAAGACGCCAATATCCAGGCGTATATCGACGCCCAGAATGCTGTCCCGTGCAAAGAAGGCGATTTCGATCTTGCGCCGATGCTTGACGGCATGACACCATATATCGAGTCCGGAAATATGACGGACTATCAGGATCACTACTATCCTTCAGAGATGGCGGCAGACGCGCTGATCCAGACATATCTGATCAATAAAGATGCAGAGGCATTCCTCAAAGATTTTGATACACGCTGGCAGAGATATAACAGAGATATTATCCGTGCGGTTCAGGAATACAACGAAGAGCACGGTACCGCCGAATAGGAAAGGAGTGGGGTTAGATTATGAAAAAAGTAAATGACAGCAAACGGACATATATGCTGATCACGATACCGATCCTTGCGCTGTTTGTCTGCTTTAACACAGTACCGCTGATCCGAGGTGTGATCTACAGTTTTACGAACTTTAAGGGCTTTGGTACATATGACTTTGTGGGATTCCGCAATTACACGGATCTGTTTACAGACCCGAGGATCGGCGGCTCATATCTGTTTACAATCAAACTGGCGGTTGTTGCGACGATTCTGACAAACGTAATCAGCCTGATCCTTGCGCTGGGACTTAACAGTAAGATTAAAGGTAAAACATTCTTAAGAGCAGCTTATTTTGTGCCGAATGTACTTGGAGCGCTGGTTGTCGGATATATCTTCCAGTATTTCTTTACATATATTCTGCCGGGGCTGGGCGATGCTCTTGGAATCGAGGCGATAAGTTCCAGTATGCTTTCTAACAGTAAGACAGCATGGATCGCCATCGTGATCGTGTGCGCATGGCAGTCGATCGCAATGAATACGATCATTTATATTTCCGGTCTGCAGACAGTGCCGGAAGATGTCTATGAAGCCGGCGATCTGGACGGAGCTACCGGATGGAAGAAGTTCAGGCATCTTACGTTCCCGCTGATCATTCCGTTTTTTACGATCAATATGGTTCTTTGCGTAAAGAACTTCCTGATGGTATTTGACCAGATCATGGCGATGACAAAGGGCGGCCCGGAACAGAGTACAGAGTCTATCTCCTACCTGATTTATAATAACGGCCTGTCAGGCGGAAGCTTCGGCTACCAGAGCGCGAACGCGGTTGTATTCTTTATCGTGATCGTTGCGATTTCCGTAGCGCAAATGACTATATCAAGTAAGAAGGAGGAACAGTTATAATGTATGAAAAAATGAAAGCAAGAATAAACTGGCCAGTAACTATCCTTCTGTTTATCGGTCTCCTTACAGTGGCGTTCCCACTGTATATGACAATCGTGATCGCCTTCAAGCAGCCGACAGAGATGACGAACAGTATTTCAGGGATCCTGTCCCTACCGGCAAGCTGGAGTTTGAGCAACTTTGCGCAGGCAATGGAACTGACGGATTTCTGGCGCTCTCTTGGAAACAGCTTGCTGGTGACGGTCAGTACGGTTGTGCTCTGTATCCTGCTTCACGCCCTGATGGGATACGCAGTGGGAAGAAATAAGGCGCACAGCAAGATTTATAATCTGATCTATCTGTTCATCGTAAGCGGTATGTTCGTGCCGTTCGCGATCCTGATGATGCCGCTGGCAAAACAGACGGCGGAGATGCATCTTGATAATTGGGCTGGCGTAATTCTGCTTTATGTGGTATTCTATATGCCGATGAATTTACTACTCTATACAGGATACCTCGTAAATATTCCAATCGCACTTGAGGAAGCGGCAAGAGTAGACGGGGCGAGCATATGGCGCACATTCTGGAAGATTATTTTCCCGATTATGAAGCCTATGCATGCCACAGTAGCGGTTATTACAGCGCTGGCCGTCTGGAATGACGTTATGACTCCGCTGATTATCATGTCAGGAAAAGGGTCGAACACGCTGCCACTGGCACAGCTGACATTCCAGACGCAGTTCGGCACGAACTACAATCTGGCGTTTGCCTCTTATCTGCTGGCGTTGATCCCGATTATCATCTTCTATGTGATATGTCAGAAGCATATCATTAACGGAGTGGTAAACGGCGCCGTAAAATAATCAAGTCCAGATGCGCATCCGCGCATTCTCATTGGGCGGGTGTTATGTGCGAAAAGTACATTCACCTGCCCATTTTTTCAAGAGAGTAAAACTGGAATATGGAATACCGGGGGCGTTCTCGAAAATAACAGATTAGGAGAGACAGATTATGAGCATAGTATATGACCAGGAGCAGAAGACGATTACTCTGCATACAAAGAATACAACATACCAGATGCAGGTTGACAGATATGGTTTCCTGCTGCATCTGTATTATGGAAAAACGGCTGAAGGATGCATGGACTTTCTTCTGACTTATTATGACAGAGGCTTTTCCGGCAATCCCTACGATGCCGGCACTGATAAGACTTATTCTATGGATTCGCTGCCCCAGGAGTTCCCATCGCTGGGAACGGGGGATTACCGCACGCCGGCGTGCATCATTAAGAATACAGACCGGACGTACTGCAGTGATTTTCGCTATGTAAGCCATAATATAAAAGATGGGAAATACGTGCTGGAAGGACTTCCCGCTGTATATGCCTCAGATGAAGAAGCACAGACACTGGAAGTCATGCTCGAAGACCGCGTGACCGGAGTGCGTGCGGTCCTGCTGTATGGCGTCCTGCCGGAATATGATGTGATCACTCGAAGTGTGCGGATCATAAATGCCAGCAGCGGACACATTTCCGTCAAAAAGCTGGCTCCGGCCTGTCTTGATATGGTGGGCGGGGATTATGACTTTATCACATTTTACGGACGTCATGCGATGGAAAGAAACTGCCAGAGGCTGCCGATCGGACATGGCGTATCGAAGATAGGCAGTTTGAGAGGCTCCTCCAGCCACCAGTATAATCCGGCGGTTATCATGGCGGAACATGAGGCCACCGAGGATGCAGGCGGATGCTATGCAATGGCGTTTGTGTACAGCGGAGGATTCCAGAGTGAGGCGGGGAAAGACCAGTACTATCAGACCCGGCTGCTCATGGGATTTTCAGAGGAACAGTTTGCCTACCCGCTGAATGCAGGGGAGGAATTCCAGTCCCCGGAGGTTATTATGAGTTATTCCTCCGAAGGGCTTGCAAAACTCTCCCAGAATCTGCACCGGTGTATGCGTACGCACCTGTGCCGGGGCAAATATAAAGAAGTTGTACGTCCGATCCTTCTGAACAGCTGGGAGGCCTCTTACTTTGACTTTACTGGCGAGTCGCTCCTCAAACTGGCGTCAGAGGCGGCGGAACTGGGAATGGAGATGTTTGTTCTGGACGACGGCTGGTTTGGAAAGCGCGACAGTGAACTGAGAGGGCTTGGGGACTGGAAAGTAAATGAGGAGAAACTGGGCTGTACTCTTGGGGAACTGATCGGGAAGATTAATGCAATGGGATTGAAATTCGGCATCTGGATCGAACCGGAGATGGTCAATGAAGACAGCGACCTTTACCGGGAGCATCCTGATTGGGCGTTTGTCATCCCCGGGCGCAGGCCAAACCGGTCAAGGCATCAGCTTGTTCTCGACTTTTCCAGAAAAGAGATTGTTGATTATATTTATGAACAGATCTGTGCGGTCTTGGACCAGGGAAATGTAGAATATATCAAATGGGATATGAACCGGAGCATTGCGGATGTGTACTCGGCCACAGCGGACAGCCAGGGAAGAGTGCTCCACGATTATGTGCTGGGGCTTTACGACTTCCTTGAGCGCCTTGTGAAGCGTTATCCGAACATCCTGATCGAGGGCTGCAGCGGCGGCGGCGGACGTTTCGATGCGGGTATGCTCTATTATACGCCTCAGATCTGGTGCAGCGACAATACAGATCCTATCGACCGTCTGGAGATCCAGTATGGCACATCATTTATTTATCCGGCGTCCTGTGTGGGCTCTCACGTATCTGCATCGCCCAATCATCAGACAGCGAGGAGTACGACGCTGAAGACAAGAGCGGTGGCGGCAATGGCGGGAACTTTTGGATATGAGCTGAATCTGAATGAGCTGAGCGCGGAAGAAAAAGAGGAGATCCGGCAGCAGATCCGGGAATACAAAAAGTACGCGGCGCTGATACAGAGAGGGCTCTACTATCGGCTTACGAATCCGCAGACAGACAATCAGGGCGCATGGGAATTTGTCTCTGAGGATCAGAGGGAGGCGCTTGTGCAGGTCGTAGGCATAAAGAAACATGCCAATATGACGGTGGATTATATTAAAGTAAAAGGACTGAAAGAAAATACCGTGTACCGGGATACGGAAAGCGGAAGGCTGTATAACAGTACCGCCCTGCGGGAAGTGGGAGTGCCCAAGCCTGTACTGAACGGAGAATATAAGGCGTACCAGTGGCACTTTGTACAGGAAGACAAATAGGAAGCCGGATAAAATATTACGCGGGAGATTAGAAATAATGGCAAAGAAATCAAGAGCTGCAAGGAAAAAGCAGGCAGCAGCAACCAGGAAGAGCGCAGTAAAAACACAGAATACTGTAAAAGTTCATACAGAAGAGGCCGCGGCGAAACAGGCGGAAGAAGAGAAGGAGAAAGCCGGGGCTGCAGCGGAGCGGGCAGAAGAGGAAAAGAAAGAAAGCGACAGGATCTTTGCGGAGCGTCTTGGACGGCATCACGACGAGCTGCGCTGGCTTTATATGGAACTGTACGGCAATGACGACATGTTTGCCGAACTTTGTGATCAGATGAAGCGCTATTACGAGGAAAGAAATGAAAAACTGAAAGCGCTGGACGCGGAACGGGAAAAGGCCGGGGAATGGTATCGCGGACGAAATATGCTGGGCATGATGATGTATATTGACAACTTTGCAGGAAATATCAAAGGGGTGCAGGAAAAGCTGGATTATCTTGAGAAATGCAATGTAAACTATATCCATCTGATGCCGTTTCTGGACTCTCCGAAAGGCCGGTCGGACGGCGGCTATGCGGTAGCTGATTTCCGCAGGGTGAAACCGGAACTGGGAACTATGGAAGATCTGGCAGAACTGGCAGAAAAATGCCATGAGAAGGGGATCAGCCTGTGCATGGATTTTGTAATGAACCATACCTCGGAAGACCATGAGTGGGCAGTGAGGGCACGTCAGGGAGACGGAGAATACATGAGCCGCTATTTCTTCTATGCAGATCCGTCTGTTCCGCAGGAGTATGAAAAAACCGTCCCGCAGGTATTCCCGACAACTGCGCCGGGCAACTTCACTTACCTGCCGGAAATGGGGCATTATGTCATGACAACATTTTATCCGTACCAGTGGGATCTGAATTACAGAAATCCCCGGGTGTTCAATGAAATGATGTACAACTTCCTCTATCTGGCAAACCAGGGAATGGATATCATTCGGATTGACGCGGTTCCCTATATCTGGAAAGAACTGGGTACGAACTGCCGCAATCTGAAGCAGGTGCACACCATTGTGCGTATGATGCGCATGATCGGGGAAATCGTATGCCCGGGTATTGTCCTTCTGGGCGAGGTGGTTATGGAGCCGGACAAAGTGGCGCCGTATTTTGGTACCGTGGAGAAACCCGAGTGCCATATGCTTTACAATGTGACGACCATGGCCAGTACATGGAATACGGTTGCAACAAGAGATATCCGGCTTTTGAGAAAACAGATGGATATTGTGTGCTCCCTTCCGAGAGAGTATACGTTCCTTAATTACCTCAGATGCCATGATGATATCGGCTGGGGCCTGGACTATGACACACTGAAAATGTGGGGAATGCAGGAAGTCCCGCACAAGAAATATCTGAACGATTACTTTCAGGGCAGGACGGAAGGCAGCGTCAGCCGTGGTGAGCTCTACAATGAAGACCTGGTGACGGGAGACGCCAGATTCTGCGCGACGACAGCATCCATGTGCGGTATTGAGAGCGCCGGATTTGAACAGAATGAGGAAAAAATGGACAAGGCCATTACAAAAGATATCATGCTGCACGCATATATGTTTACTCAGTCTGGAATCCCCATGCTCTACAGCGGAGACGAGATTGGCCAGGTAAACGATTACACCTACAAAGAGGACCCGGAGAAGGCGCCGGATTCCCGTTACATCCACAGAGGGAAATTCAACTGGGATCTGGTGGATAATATCAATGATGACGGTTCCGTACAGGGCCGGCTGTTCCGTGCGCTGGATGAACTGGAGACGATCCGCAGAAGAGAGCCTGTATTTAATACAGATGCAGAAGTCTATACAAAGGATTACAGTGATACCTCAATCCTGTGGGTTATCAGAAAGGCAGAGGGAGAAGAACTTCATGCTGTATTTAACTTCAGCGATCATGATAAAGAAGTATGGATGCCCGAGATCCGGCCGTATCAGGATCTTGTGACAGGAGAGACAAGAGAGATCCGCAGCACAATGCTTCCTTCCTGGAGTTTTCTCTGGCTGAAGAAAGCCTGAAGCATATAACCGGAAGATTAATATTTGACAACCGCCCGGCCAGCGGATATAATGAAAAAATGAAACAAGGGCGTTTCCCATAGGCGGAGAACGCCCTTTTGTCTTAAACAGGAGCGAAATAAGCGCAGGGAAGCGGATCCTGAGTGTCCGCTCTGTACAAGGAGGTTGTATGTATGCATGATTACACAAGGGAGGATATCCTGAGGCTTGTCGAGGAAGAGGATGTGGCCTTCATCCGTCTGCAGTTTACGGATATATTCGGAACGATGAAAAATATGGCGGTGACGGTAAGCCAGCTTGAGAAGGCGCTGG
>ERZ1643250.1459-NODE-1459-length-20126-cov-52.619949_pt1 | contig 20126 bp, 16 predicted proteins | sample MGYA00579262_ERZ1643250 | MGnify/ENA primary metagenome ERZ1643250 (study PRJEB29033, sample SAMEA4952265) | chicken gut metagenome | biome: Broiler Chicken; feature: Gastrointestinal Tract; material: Caecum | place: Ireland | collected 2018 | study: Broiler... | reverse complement strand
CCCATGGTGCATTCCCTCTCTCGGGCGGCTGTCAAAACCGCCCAGCATAAAAAGCGATTCATCCAAGCTTTTGTTCATAATACATAATACCTGCATTTGGCGGATTTTGCAAGACCCCACGCCGGATGCTTTTGTAAAAAAACTGTTTCCATCTCCCATTTTCCGGCAAACTGTGCTACAATGGATACAACTTGGCAAACGGGGAGGAGTTTTGTTTGAAGATCCTGTACGTCCTGCGGACGATCATCATGTACATCTATATGTTCGGGTATATGCTGCTGTATTACCCGGTGCTGCGCCGCGGCGAAAAAGCGCTGGCCGCCGGCGACCGGGAGGCGCTGCGCAGGATCGTGGACCGCCACATCCCGCGCTGGTGCCGCGGCCTGCTGCGGGTGGCCGGGGTTCAGCTGATCGTGGAAGGGCGGGAGAACATCCCCGCCGGGGGCCCGGTGGTGTTTGTGGGCAACCACCGCAGCTATTTCGACATCCCGCTGGTGCTGGTCAGCTTTGACCGCCCCCACGGCATCCTGGCCAAAGAGGAGCTGGCCCGCATCCCCCTGCTCAGCCGGTGGATGCACCTGCTGGGCTGCGTCTATGTCCAGCGGGACGACGTCCGCGGGTCGGTGCAGGCCCTGAAAGACGCTGCCGCGGTGGTCAGGGGCGGGGACAGCTTCACCATCTTTCCCGAGGGCACCCGCTATAAGGGCGAAGAGGGGGGCGTGGGCGAGTTCAAGGCCGGGGCGTTCCGTATCGCCATCAAGACCGGCGTGCCGGTGGTGCCAGTGGCCATCAGCGGGGCCCGGGGCCTGTACGAGAGCCACAATTACATCGTCCACCCGGGCACGGTGCGGGTGTCCATCCTGCCCGCCATCCACACCGCCGGCATGAGCAAGGACGAGCAGCGCCAGCTGCCCGAGGCCGTCCGCCAGAACATCCTGGCCGCCCTCAGCCGCCTGGACCATACCGTCATTTAAGGAGCGCGACCATGGCAAGTTATCGTTACGAACGCAACATCACCGAGGAGGACGTGCGCCCGGTCAAGGAGCGGCACTACACCCGCAAAGAGCGCTGGAACAACTGGTGGGACTATAACCTCAAGTGGGTGGTCATCGCCGTCATTGCGGTGGGTTTTGTGGGGTACTGCTTCATCGGGCAGTATTTCTTTACCGTCCACCCCGACTACAACGTCGCGGTGGTGGCGCCCTATTACCTGCCCGAGGACACGGTGAACGCCCTCGAGACCCAGCTGGCCGCCTTTGGCGAGGACCTGAACGGGGACGGGCAGACGGTGGTCACACTCAACGTGTACACCCTGAACTACAGCGAGGACACCCAGTCGGACACCGACGCCTATTTGACCATGGCCGGCACCACCAGGCTGGCCGCCGATGTCCAGGGTGCAATGAGCGCCATTTATATCCTCTACGACCCCGCCGGCTTTGAGGAGAACACCGGCTCGCTGCGGTACCTGGACGGCTCCCTGCCCGCCGGGGACAGCGACGAGGACTGGTGGAACATGGTCTACCGCTGGACCGACTGCCCCGTGCTCACCGGGCTGGACCTGGGCAGCTACGGCCCCGACGCCACCCAGAACGCCTCCGGCGACAGCCAGGAGTATATGAGCCAGTTCTACATTGGCTTCCGGGGCGCATGGAACGAGGGCTCGGCCAAGAGCATCGCCCCCGGCGAGCCCCTCTGGGACAAGCTGACCGCCGGGGCCGTCTCGACGGCGGCGGAGGATGCAGAGTGAAGCGGCTGCGCCTGGTGCGGCGGTGGAAAAAGCCCGCCCGCCCCGCCCCGCCGCCCTGCGGCCCCCGTCCCGCCCAGCTGGATAACCCCTATGGGCCCTGCTACGGGCGCCCCCGCAGCTTCAGCCAGCTGCGCCGGAAGGAGCGCTGAAAGGCCCGCTGACCCATCCTCTCAGACTGTCAAAAAAGTCCCGTCCAGCCGACATGTGCGGATGGACGGGACACATACAGGGAAATTGAGCGCTGAGAGTGTGCGAGCCGCTTTGCGGCGAGTGCGCGGTTCAGCGCTCAATTTTGTCGAAAAGGGGGATACCAGGGGGGAAGGATTTCTGACCTGCGCAGCAGGCAGAAATGGGTCCCCCCTGGAGCGTGTCGCTTTTGCGACACGCTGTACGCCCTGTCTTTGATGGAAAGACAGGGCGTTTTTTCTTGTTCATTTTACTGAATTTTGGGTTGGTGTCAGTCATGAAAAACTGCTTCCTGTGCGATTGTGTGGGCGTCCGGTCTATGGTATAATGAAATCACAGATGCGAAAGCCGCCGCCGGCGGCCGGGGCATCCGAACAACATCGGACAACGAAGGGAGTGACCCGCCATGGACGAGCTGGAACAGGCACGGCAAGAGATCGACGCGGTGGACGCCCAGCTGGCCGCCCTGTTTGAGCGGCGGATGCGGGCGGTGGTGCAGGTGGCGCTGTACAAAAAGGCCCACGGCCTGCCCATCCACGACCCTGCCCGCGAGGAGCAGGTGCTGCAAAAAGCGGCGGACCGCATCCAGGACCCGGCCCTGCGGCCCTATTATCTGGACCACGTCCGCAACCGGATGGCGGTGGCCCGCCAGTACGAGGCCCTGCTGCTGGGGCAGAACCGGGTGGCCTACCAGGGGGTGGAGGGGGCCTTTGCCCACATCGCCCTGCGGGAGCTGTTCCCCCATGCCGAGGCGGTCAGCTGCCCCACCTGGGACGAGGTGTTTGCCAGGGTGTCGGCGGGGAATGCCGCCTACGGGGTGGTCCCCTTTGAGAACAGCCACGCCGGCGACGTGTCGGCGGTGCTGGATCTGTGCTACAACCACGCCGAGCTGTGGGTGGTGCAGGTCTACGACCTGCCGGTGCGCCAGAACCTGCTGGTCCTGCCCGGCGCCGCCCTGACCGGCATCCGCCACGTCTACAGCCACCAGCAGGCCATCTCCCAGAGCGAGACGTTTTTGAAGCAGATGGGCCTGCCCTGCACCGCCATGGACAACACTGCCATGGCCGCCAAGTTCGTGGCCGAAAGCGGCGACCGCTCCAAGGCGGCCATCGCCAGCCGGGAGACGGCCGCCCTCTATGGGCTGGAGGTGCTGGTGCCCGACATCAACACCGACGGCGACAACACCACCCGCTTCATCGTCATCAGCCGGGAAAAGCCCACCCGGGGCAACCGCTTTTCCCTCCTGTTCACGGTGGACAACAAGCCCGGCAAGCTGGCCGCCGTCATCCAGAAGATCGGCGCCTCCGGCTTCAACATGGAGTCCATCAAGAGCCGGCCCATGCCCCATATGCCCTTTGAATATTATTTTTACGCCGAGCTGGTGGGCGACCCCGCCGGGGCCGAGAGCGAGGCCCTGCTGCGGGAGCTGGACCGCACCTGCCGGACGGTACGTATGTTAGGAGTGTATACAAAATGAGCGAAGCGTTTCTTGGCACCAAGCTGACCATGAACCTGGGCCCCCGCAGCTACGAGATCATCCTGCGGCGGGGAGCGCTGCAGAACCTGTACCAGTTCGCCAACCTCAACCGCCGGGTCGCCGTCGTCACCGACGACGGGGTGCCGCCCCTGTACGCCCGGCAGGTGGCCGACCAGTGCCGGGAGGCCGCCATCATCACGGTGCCCCAGGGCGAGGCCAGCAAGAGCCTCAAGACCCTGGAGAGCGTGCTGCAGCAGATGCTGGCCGCCGGGCTGGGCCGGGGCGACCTGGTCGTCGCGGTGGGCGGCGGCGTCGTGGGCGATCTGGCGGGCTTTGCCGCCGCCGTCTATATGCGGGGCATCGACTTTATCAACTGCCCCACCACCACCCTGTCCATGATCGACTCGTCCATCGGGGGCAAGACCGCCGTGGACCTGGGGGACACCAAAAACGTGGTGGGGGCGTTCTGGCAGCCCAAACTGGTCATCGTGGACGCCGACACCCTGTCCACGCTGCCCCGCCGCCACTTCATCAACGGCCTGGCCGAGGCCGTCAAGGCCAGCCTGCTGGCCGACCCCGAGCTGTTCGGCATCTTTGAAAGCGGCGATGTGGACGCCGAAATCGACACCATCATCTACCACAGCCTGAAGTTCAAAAAGGGCATCGTCGAGCAGGACGAGACCGAGCACGGCGCCCGCAAAGCCCTCAACTTCGGCCACACCATCGGCCACGGCATCGAGGCCGTCAAGGGGATCAAGGGCCGCCGCAAGACCGGCCTGTTCCACGGCGAGTGCGTGGCCCTGGGGATGCTGCCCATGATCGAGAACAAAGCCCTGCGCAAGCGCACGCGGGCAGTCTACCGCCGCCTGGGCCTGCCAACCCGCACCGGCTTTGACAAGGAAAAAGTCTACGCCGAGATGCTCCACGACAAAAAGGCCCAGGGCGGCCGGATCACCCTGGTCAAGGTACCGGGGCTGGGCTGCTGGCGGACCGAGACGGTCCCGGTGGAAAGCCTGCGCGCCCTGCTGGGCCTGGAGGGACCGGCATGAAGAACACCTTTGGGTCCGCCCTCTGCCTGACCATCTTCGGCGAGAGCCACGGCGCGGGGGTGGGGGCGGTGCTGGACGGGATGGCCGCCGGCGTCCCGGTGGACCCGGCCGCCCTGGCCGCCCTGATGGACAAGCGCCGGGCAAGGGGGGACGGGCTGTCCACCGCGCGGGTGGAGGCGGACGAGGTCCGCATCCTGTCCGGGGTCGTGAACGGCCGCACCACCGGCACCCCCCTCACCCTCCTGATCGAAAATCACAACACCCGCAGCGGCGACTATGCCGCCACCGCGGCCCTGCTGCGGCCGGGCCACGCGGACTATACCGCCTATGTCCGGTACCGCGGCTGGCAGGACGCCCGGGGCGGGGGGCACTTCTCGGGGCGGATCACCGCCGGCCTGGTGGCCGGGGGCGGCGTGGTCCTGGGGGCGCTGGAGCGGGCGGGGGTGCGCATCGCCACCCACATCGCCCGCTGCGCCGGCATCCCGGACGCCCCCTTTGCCCAGGACGACCCGGCGGCCCTGGCCGCCCAGCTGGATGCGCTGGAGGCCCGGGGGGCGGGCTTTGCCCTGCTGGACCCGGGGGCCGAAGCCCCCATGCAGGCCGCCATCCGGGCGGCCGGGGCCGAGGGGGACAGCGTGGGCGGCGTGCTGGAGACCGCCATCCTCGGCCTGCCCGCCGGGGTGGGGGAGCCCTTTTTCGACAGCGTCGAAAGCGTGCTGGCCCACATGGCTTTTGCCATCCCCGCCGTCAAGGGGATCGAGTTCGGGGCGGGCTTCGGCTTTGCGGACCTGCGGGGCAGCGAGGCCAACGACCCGCTGCGCATCCGGCAGGGCCGCGTTTACACCGAGACCAACCGCAACGCCGGGATCAACGGGGGCCTGACCAACGGGATGCCGGTGGTCTTTCGCACCGTGGTCAAGCCCACCCCCAGCATCTATAAAGAACAGCGCACGGTGGACTACGCCGCAGGGCAGAACGCCAGCCTCTCCATCAAGGGCCGGCACGACCCCTGCATCGTGCCCCGGGCGGCGGTGGTCCAGACCTGCGCGGCGGCCCTTGCGGTGGGCGACCTGCTCACCGCCCGCTGGGGCGAGGGGTGGATGGTCCGCCCCGACGCCTGCCGGGAGGAGGAAACGCCATGGAATACGGACTGATCGGCTCCCGGCTGGGGCACTCTTACTCCAAGATCATCCACGAGCGGCTGTGCGGCTATGCGTACCAGCTGCACCCCCTGCCCACCGAGGCGGAGGCCCGCCGCTTTCTGGAGGAACGGCCCTTCCGGGCCATCAACGTCACCATCCCCTACAAGCGGCTGGTGATGGAATACTGCGACGAGATCGACCCCCGGGCCGCCGCCATCGGGGCGGTGAACACGGTGGTCAACCGGGGCGGCAGACTGTACGGCAGCAACACCGACTATGACGGGTTTGCCCACCTCTGCAGGAGCCATGGAGTGGATTTTGCCGGCCGCACCGTCCTGATCCTGGGCACCGGGGGCACCCGCAACACCGCCGCCGCCGTGGCGCGGGACGCGGGCGCGGCCCGTGTCCTGACCGCCAGCCGCCGCCCCGACCCCGCCAGGGGCTGGATCTCTTACGAAGAAGCGGCCGGCTCGGGGGCGCAGATCGTCGTCAACACCACCCCCGCGGGGATGTACCCCGACGTGGGGGAGTGCCTTCTGGACGTGGCCGCCATGCCGGGGCTGGAGGCGGTGGTGGACGTGGTCTACAACCCCGTCCGCACTGAGCTGCTGCTGCGGGCGGAGGAAGCCTGGGTCCCGGTGACGGCCTGCGGGCTGGAAATGCTGGTGGCCCAGGCCGTCTGGGCGGCGGAAGCCTTCCTGGACAAGCCCTTTGCGGACCGGGAAGGGGAGATCCGCCGCAGCGCAGCCGCCCTCCGGCGGGATATTTTGAACGTCTCCCTGGTGGGGATGCCCTCCAGCGGCAAGACCACCCTGGGCCGCGCCCTGGCCGCCGCCCTGGGCCGCCCCTTTGTGGACCTGGACGAGGAGATCGTCCGGGCGGCGGGCCGCAGCATCCCCGCGATCTTTGAAGCCGAGGGGGAAGAGGGGTTCCGCGCCCGGGAGACCGAACAGATCCGCCGCTTCGGCAAGGAGAGCGGGCTGCTGATCTCCTGCGGGGGCGGGGCCGTCAAGCGGCCCGAAAACGTCCGGGCCCTGCGCCAGAACGGTCTGGTCCTGTTCATCGACCGCCCGCTGGAGGCCCTGACCGTCGGCGGAGGCAGGCCCCTGTCCTCCAGCCCCGAGGCCCTGCGGAAGATGGAGGCCGAGCGCCGGCCTCTGTACGAACAGGCCGCCGACGCCGCCGTCCCCAACGACGGCACCGTGGAGCAGGCCGCGGCCCGCGCCCTGGAAACGCTGAACAAACTGTTTGCACAGTGAGTATATAAAGCAAAAAGAAAAACAGAAAGGAATGGCACTCCCATGATTATTTCCACCAAAAAAGGCACCCCGCAGGAAGAACTGGACAAGATCGTCGATCAATTTGAAAAGCAGGGCCTGTCCGTGACCCTGATCTCGGGCACCGATTACAACGTGTTCGGCCTGGTGGGCGACACCACCAAGCTGGACGAGCGCAGCATCCTGGCCAACCCCTGGGTGGACAACGTCACCCGCGTGTCGGCCCCCTATAAGCGCGCCAACCGCCTGTTCCACCCCGCCGACTCGGTCATCGACTGCGGCGGCGTCAAGATCGGCGGCAAGGAGAAGATCGCCGTCATGGCCGGCCCCTGCAGCATCGAGAGCGAGGAGCAGGCCCTGCGGATCGCCAGCAGCGTCAAGGCCGGCGGCGCGACCCTGTTCCGCGGCGGCGCGTACAAGCCCCGCACCTCGCCCTACTCGTTCCAGGGCCTCGAGACCGAGGGCATCCTGGACATGGTCAAGGCACGGGAGGCCACCGGCCTGCCCATCGTCTCCGAGCTGATGAGCGAGGACCGCATCCCCGAGTTCGAGGAATATGTGGACGTGGTCCAGATCGGCGCGCGCAATATGCAGAACTTCCAGCTGCTCAAGGCGGTGGGCAAGATGCACAAGCCCGTCCTGCTCAAGCGGGGCCTGTGCAACACCATCGAGGAGTGGATCATGAGCGCCGAGTATATCATGGCCGGCGGCAATGAGAACGTCATCCTCTGCGAGCGCGGCATCCGCACCTTTGAAAAGTACACCCGCAACACCCTGGACCTGTCCGCCGTGCCCATCATCCACGAAAAGACCCACCTGCCGGTCATCGTGGACCCCAGCCACGCCACCGGCAAGTCCAACCTGGTGGAGCCCATGATGATCGCGGCGGTGGCCGCCGGCGCCGACGGCCTGGAGGTGGAGGTCCACTACGACCCCCGCCACGCCTGGAGCGACGGCGCCCAGTGCCTGACCCCCGACGCCTTTGCCCAGGCAATGGCCAAGTGCCGCCAGGTGGCCTGGGCCATCGGCCGGGATATGTGACCCATGACGGCTTATATCCGTCCCGGCCCGCCGCCCTCCGGCGTCCTGGCCGCGCCCCCCAGCAAGAGCATGGCCCACCGGGCCGTCCTCTGCGCGGCGCTGGCGGACGGGGAGAGCCGCCTGACCGGCCTGGCCCACAGCCAGGACATCGACGCAACCCTCGCGGCAGCCGCCGCGCTGGGCGCGCAGGTAGAGGCGGGGGAGGGCTGGGCCCGCATCGCGGGGGCGGCCCCGCTGCAGGCCCCCGCCGCCCCGGTGGACTGCTGCGAAAGCGGCAGCACCCTCCGCTTCCTGATCCCGCTGGCGGCGCTGACCGGCCGGCCGGTGGCCTTTACCGGCCGGGGGCGGCTGATGCAGCGGCCCCAGAGCGTCTATCAGGAATTGTTCGCCTCCCAGGGGCTGCGGTTCGAGCAGGAGGGGGATACCCTGACGGTGGCGGGACCGCTGCGCCCCGGCTGCTTTTCGCTGGCGGGGGATGTGTCCAGCCAGTTCATCAGCGGGCTGCTGTTCGCGCTGCCCCTGCTGGACGGGGACAGCCGGCTGTGCCTCAAGCCTCCGGTGGAGAGCCGCAGCTACATCGAGATGACCCGGGCGTCCCAGAGCCGCTTTGGGGTGGCCAGCGCATGGCTGGATGAATACACCCTCGCCGTTCCCGGCGGGCAGGCATACCGCCCCCGGGATATGGCCATCGAAGGGGACTGGAGCCAGGCGGCTTTCCCGGCGGCACTGGGCGTGCTGGCCGGGGACGTCACCGTCACCGGGCTGGAGCCCGGCACCCTGCAGGGGGACGCTGTCATCCTGGACATCCTGCGCCGGTGCGGCGGCAGGGCGGAGGCGGTGCCCGGCGGGGTGCGCTTCCAGAAAAGCGCGCTGCACGGGACGAAGATCGACCTGGCCGACTGCCCCGACCTGGGGCCCATCCTCATGGCGCTGGGCCTTCTGTGCGAGGGGGAGACGGTCATCACCAACGCCGGCCGCCTCCGCCTGAAAGAGAGCGACCGCATTGCCGCCATGGAGCAGGAGCTGCGCAAGCTGGGCGGCCGGATCGAGAGCGACGGCGGGACCGTCACCATCCGCCGCAGCGCCCTGCACGCCCCGGCCGGCCCCCTCTGGGGCCACAACGACCACCGGGTGGTCATGAGCCTGACGGTGCTGGCCGCGGCCGCCGGCCTGCCGGTGCAGATCGACGGGGCCGAGGCGGTGGCCAAGAGCTGGCCCGGCTTCTTTGCCGCTGTGCGGCAGCTGGGCGTGGAGGTGCAAACCGATGCTTGACAAATCCAAACGCTATCTGATCGTGGGCCTGGGCCTGCTGGGCGGCAAATACGCCCTGGAACTGACCAAAGCCGGCTTTACCGTGGACGGCATCAACCGCAGCGAAAAACACCTGCAGTACGCCCTGGAAAAGGGCTACATCCGCAGCGGCAAGACCCACGATTTCGAGGACCTGGTGCGGGAGGCCGATTACGTCATCTTTGGCCTTTACCCCACCACTTTGCTGGAATGGTTCCGGCAGTACGGCCATCTGCTCAAGCCGGGCTGCATCTTCACCGATGTGTCGGGCGTCAAGACCGGGCTGGTGGAGCCCATCCAGCAGATGTGCCCGCCGGGGGTGGAGTTCATCGCCAGCCACCCCATGGCCGGGCGGGAGACCTCCAGCGTCGAGCACGCGGCGGAGGTCAACTTCGCCCCCGCCAACTTTATCATCACCCCCACCCCCCAAAACACCCCCCGGGCCATCGTCTGGATCACCGAGCTGGCCGAGGTGCTGGGCTTTGAGCACATCTCCACCCTGACCCCCGCCGAGCACGACCGGATGATCGGCTATGTCAGCCAGCTGTGCCACGCCATTGCGGTCAGCCTGATGTGCGCCAACGACAACAGCGCCCTGTGCGAGTACACCGGCGACTCGTTCCGCGACCTGACCCGGATCGCCCGGATCAACGAGACCATGTGGTCCGAGCTGTTTTTGTGGAACCGCGAAAACCTGATCGCCGAGATCGACCAGTTTGACGAAGCGCTGGGCCAGCTGCGGCAGGCCCTGGCCAGCGGCGACCGCGCGGGGCTGGAAGAGATGTTCCGCCTGTCCACCCGGCGGCGGGCCGCCTTCGACAAAAAGCAGCCGGACTGACCGCCCAGAAGGAAAGGAGGGCCCGTCATGGCCAGACAGGAAAAACAGAAGCACAAGCTGTTGGCCCTTGCGCGCATTTTTGAAAGCGAGACCGACGAAAACCACCGCCTGACGGTGCCCCAGCTGGCCGAAAAGCTGACCGCCCAGGGCATCCCCTGCGAGCGCAAAAGCATCTACACCGACATCGAGGCCCTGCGGCAGATGGGGTATGACATTCTGCTGCAGCGGGGCCGGGGCGGGGGCTACTGGCTGGCCCACCGGACCTTTGAGCTGGCCGAGCTCAAGCTGCTGGTGGACGCGGTCCAGAGCTGCCGCTTCATCCCCCAGGACAAGACCGGCAACCTGATCGCCAAGCTGGAGCGGCTGGCCAGCCGCTATGAGGCGGCCCAGCTGCAGCGCCAGGTCTACGTGGCGGGCCGCCCCCGCAGCCAGAACCCCAGCGTCCTTTACAGCATCGACGCCCTGCACGAGGCCATCAACGCCCGCCGGCAGGTCTCCTTCCATTACGCCAACGGCAAGGACCACACCGTCAGCCCCTGGTACATGGCCTGGAACGACGGCAGCTATTACCTGATCGCCTACCAGGACTACGACGTCCCCGCGGGCATCCGCCACTACCGGGTGGACCGGATGAGCCAGGTGAAGGTGCTGGAGGACCAGCCCTGCCGCGGCAAGGAGCTGCTGGACAGCTTCAACCTGCCGGCCTACCTGAAAAAGCACTTTCAGATGTACGGCGGGCCGGAGTACCGGGTCACCCTGCGCTGCACCGCCGACCTGCGGGAGGCCATGCTGGACCGCTTTGGCCGGGAGCTGATCCTGTTTGACGAGCCCGACGGCTGCTTCCATTTCACGACCCCCGTTTGCGTCAGCGACCCCTTTCTGGGGTGGGTCTGCGGCTTTGGGGGCAAAGTCACCGTCACCGCCCCGGCAGAGGTCCGGGCACGCCTGGCCAACCTGGGGAGGAAGCTGCGGGAGGTATACTGACATTCTTTTTTGCAAAAAATATACAAACGCACGGAGCGCCCGGGAACGGGCGCTTTTTTGTTGGGGTTTGCGCTCCGCTGGGCCAGAGGGCCAGGGAGGGTGTTTCGACTCCCCCTCCCTAGGCCCTCTGGACTCCCTACCCTCCCGCAACGACCAGGGCGGAGCCCTGGACCCAAAAGCAGAAGGTCGCTCCGGGCGTCTGGCTGAAAAAGCTCTTTACTGCGCGTCAGAGGTATTGCGCATCGCTTTTTCCGGGCGCCATCCGCCCTGCGCTTCGATTTTGTATGCGCGCCCTTCGGGCGCGCCTGCACTCAACCCGGCGAACCGAAAAGAATAGATATACAAAATCACCGCATAAACAATCCAAACATACACTTCACACTTCCACCCAAAGTAACGAAAAGAAAGCAAAAACCAAAAAATAGTAAATCGGGCCTTGACACCGGGGGGGGTATGCTATAATGCCTTTGAAAGGAAAGGACCTTCCTTTCAACCTGTTTTGGGTCTCTATCTTTTATACACCATAAGGAGGAAAATTCATTATGAAGCTCAAGAAAATTGCTTCCCTGATGCTGGCCGGTGTCATGGCTGTCTCCATGCTGGCTGGCTGCTCCGGCAACGGTAATGGCGGCAACGGTGGCGAGGGTGAAGGCCAAGTAAATACCGATAACCTGAGCGCCGCAAGCATTATTGCCGAACTGAATGAAGATACTACTGAAAAGGTTACTTTCTCTGCTAATTCTTCTTTGGAGAATGCTTTGAATAAGGCTGTCTCTGTGGTTGGTTCTGGTAATCTTCATGACACAGACTATGTGGCGAGGACTACCGCTGATATTGCAGAACTGGAACTTGTAAGGGTCTTCACTTTCCCCAAGGCCGAAAAGGACGATGATTTGGATGTTGAGACTCGCATTTGGAGTGCGTATATTCCTGCTGTTGATCTGAGTGAGAAAGCTGCCGTTGATGCGTTCGCAGCGCTGGTCGATGGGAAAGTTGAAGATTTGGTGAAATATGATCAGTGTCTGACCGCTAGCAAGGACAAAGTTGCAGATGGTGATACTTACACCAAGTACAGCTATACCGGTAATATCGCAGTTGTGAAGGTTGAAGATATTACCACTGGCTATGCTAGCTATGTTGGCGTTGTGACTGTTACCTGCACTCCTGCTGAGGCTACTGCCAGCCTGTAAACTATACTTATAACAGACACAGAGCACCATGCTGTGTTTGATGTAAGGGGTCTGTAGGCCCTGAGACCGCCTATGGGCCCGGGTAAATACCCATCCGATGTGACAGCAAAAAGGAATACCTAACCAGTCATTCCTTCTGTTGTTGATCGCACCAAAACAAAAGAACTTTGCGTCACGAAAGATAGGGTCCCTCTGCGGGGGCTGGCGGAAGCCGGCCCCCGCATTGTTATGCGCACAAAACCGCCCCCTCGCCGCGCGGTGCGGAAAGGGGGCGGTCGTTCTGTGGTCAGGGGTCAGGCGTGGGCGTCGTTGTTGGGCAGCAGTTCCAGCAGGCGGCGGGCGGCCTCTGTGGGGAAGTCCGGGCTGGGCGGGCTGTCCACCCAGCCCTGCAGCAGGGCGTGGGCGTTGCCGCTCTGGGGCAGCATATAGCCCGACTCCCGCAGCAGGTCCTCCTGCACCAGCCGCACCGACCGGGTCATGGCGGTCAGCAGGCGGTACAGGCCGTCGGATTCGGCTGCGGCGGCCAGCTGGCGGGCGGCCTGCTCCTGGCGGGCCTTGGCGTTGGCCAGGGCGTAGGCGGGGGCCAGCACTGCCCCGGCCTTTTTCTGCTGGGGCGGATACTCCACCGGCACCATCGAGATGGCCCCGCTGGGGCAGGCGGCGGCGCAGGTGCCGCAGCCCACGCACTTGGCGGTATCAATGACGCTGTTCTCCGTGTCCGACGCGCCGGTGGGGCAGACGTACAGGCACAGGCAGTCTTTGGTGCACAGGCGCAGGTTGCGCACGGCGATGGTCTTTTTCATGCGGGCCGCCTCCCTTCGATCTTGTCAAATTTCCATGCGGGCACTTTGCAGACGGGGCACAGCTCGGGGGGCGTGTCCCCGATGTACAGGAACCCGCAGACCGAGCACACCCACACCTGGGTGCCCCGGAGGAAGGCTTCGCCCTCCCGCTGGTAGCGGCCCAGCAGGGCGTAGAGCATTTGGGTCACCTTTTCGCCCCAGACGCAGATGCGCTGGGTGCCCCGGTCCCCCTGGGCGGTGGCGGCGGCGCTCAGGCTGGGATAGCCGCTGTCCAGGTCGTCGCGGAACAGCGCCTCCAGGGCTTCGAGGCTGGGGTCCTCCGCCGCGGGGGCGGCCGCGGTGTAAAAGTCCGCGATCTGGCGGAAGAGGGCGGCCTCTTCCTCTTTATACTGCTTTTCGCAGCCGCGGGCCAGGTTGGAGCAGAGGGCGGCCAGCGCGCCCGCCGAAAGCGGCTGCATGTCGTCGTCGCCGGCCGCAAGGGGGGCGGCCGCCGGCTGGGGTTTGGGGGGCTCGGGGGCGGCTTCGGGCTCGAACATCAGTTTGGGCGCGCCGCAGAGGGGGCAGCCCCAGCTGTCGGGCAGGCTGTCGAAGGGGACGCCTTCGGCGGCTTCGTCGTAGATGTAGCCGCAGATCGGGCAGACATAGCGCATGGTTTCACTCCTCCTTTGGTGGTCGTGTGGGCACAGAAAAACTGTGCGGTTTGCATAAAAAATTATAACAGGAATCGTTCCCGATTGTCAAGCAAAACCATGCCGCCCGATGTGTGTTTACTGGAACGCGCCGCTGACCTTGCTGATATAGCCCCCGTCGCCGGATGTGCCCCGGGCCGCTTCGATCCGGAAGTTGAAGGCCGGGCCCTTGGCGGCGGTCGAATGGGTGAACAGGACGTTGCCGCCCTGGCGGACGGCCTCGGTGGCGTCCTGCCACACCGGCTGGTCGTCCAGGGCGTTGTTGGTCACCTGGACACTGAACGCCGCGTCGTCGGGGATGCTGCCCTCCACCTGCAGGGTGGCCGCGGTGATGGGCTTGCCGGCGGCGATGGGCTGGGTCAGGGTCAGGCTGGCGGCGCGGACCGCCTTGGTGAAGGTGGCCTGAAAGGCGGCGGAAGCCATCCCGTCGCTGGCGGTCACCTGCAGGGTGTGGGCGCCGTTGGCCAGCTTGAGGAAAGCCAGCGCGTCGTACACCGCTTCGAACCGCTGGGTGGAGCCCGAAGCCGCGGTCAGGGTGCGGGTGACGGCCTGGTCCAGCTTCTCGGTCAGGGACAGGCTGGCCCCCTCGGGGTCGGTGGCCATGTACTCGAAGGAGAAGGGGCTGTTCCGGGTGCCCAGATCGGCCCCGCTGACGCCGCTGGAGCTGGTGAGGACGGGGGCGCTGTTGGGCTGGACCGCACCGTCCTCCACCGGCATGGCCTGGGGCAGGATCAGGGCGGGGCGCACCCCGTAGCTGGACGAGCCGACCCGGTAGGAGCAGATGCCGCTTTCCCCCGCCACCGACCAGACGTTGCCGCCGCCCCCCGTGTAGGGCGAGCGGGTCCAGTACCGGGCGGAGGACGCCCGCAGAGGGTCGGCGCCGCCGTCCCCGTCGGTGAAGTAGTCCAGCAGCGCGCCCTCGTCGGCCAGGCCGGTCTTTTGGGCGGCGGGGGTGCCCATCTCCCGCATGGACAAAAGAAAGATCTGGGCGCTTACCCCCTCTGCGCCGGTGTGGACGTCGGAGCCTTCGGCATAGGGCAGCCGGACGGTCTTGACCGCCGGGCGGATGCCGCTGTCCAGCAGCTCCAGAAAGGTGCTGTTCAGCCAGGTGTGGACCGGCGCGTCGGCGTAGCAGCTGGCGCTGCCCCAGGGGCGCTGGCTGTAGACGTTCTTCATCAGCAGCCAGGTGCCCTCGCAGCTGGGGTCGTAGACGTCGGGGTCGGGGTTGCCCTGGTGGACCACCAGAAATTCGGCGTCGGCGCCGTTTACCTTCAGGGTGACGGTGCTGCCCACCTCCTGGGCAGCCAGAGTCGTTGCCATGGAAAAACCTCCTTTCAAAATTCCAGGCGAGCCTCGGCCTGGTTCCAGACGCCGGCGGCGGTCAGGTTGGCCAGGGTCCCAAGGTCGGCCTCAAAAGGGTGCTGGGTGATCTCCGCGCCCCCTCCCAGCTCCAGGGCTTCCACCCGGGCGGTGAGGGCCTCCAGGGCGGAGGCCGCCGCCGCGCCCAGGGTGGCCCGGGCCTGGGTGCGGTCGCCGTCGGTCCAGGCGGCACTGTCCCAGGCGGCGGCCAGGGCCCGCTTGACGGCCAGGGGGACCAGGGCCGGAGTGAGGGGGGCCCAGGCCTCGGTCATGGCGTCCAGCTGGGCCTGGGTGGCCGGGGCCAGCCGGAGCGCGCCGTCCGCCGTCAGGGCCAGGCCGTAGCCGCCGGCCAGCTTGACCGGGCCGGCCTGCTGGGCGGTGGGGCGGTCGGTGCGGCGGACAAAGCTGCTCAGGCTGCTCTCGGGCACCGCCTCGGTGGTCATTTTCCCCGTCTCGGGGTCTACCGCCTGGACCCGCAGCAGACTGCCGGCCGCAGGGGCGGCGGGCAGGGGCAGAGCCCCCACGTCCCAGGCGTCCAGCTGGACCCGCCCGCCCTTGCTGTTGACGCTGATGACCGGCCCGTCCTCGGGGGCGACGGCTTCGGCCCGCAGGGCGGCAGCCTCCGCCCGTCCGGCGCTGGCGCTGGCGGCGTCGGCTTTGGTCTGGGCTGCGGCCACGGCGTCCGCCGCCTGCCCGGCCCAGCTGCCGGCCTCCCCGGCGCTCTGGGCAGCTTTCGCGGCACTGGATGCGGCGCTGGACGCATGGGCCAGCACCTGGGCCACGAACTGCTCGTACAGGGTGGGGGAGGGCGGCTCCTCTCCGCCGTCGGTCACGGGCAGGATCTCGCCGGTGTCAAAGGTGCCGGGCTGGGTGTAGGCGGTGTAGCCCGCCCCGTCGGCGGCGGTCAGCATCCAGCGGCCCGCCCGGGCCGCCGTCAGCCGCCGGTCCACGGCGACCTGTCCCTGCCCGTCCAGCAGCAGGGGAGACTGGGGCGTCCCGTCCGCCCGTTCGAGGTGGAGGGAGACGCTTTTGCCGGTCCACTCCGGCGGCAGGGCAAAGGCCAGGACGTCTACCCCTTCGGCGTTCTGGCTGCCCAGGTGGAGCCGTGCCGGCCGGGGGACAAAGTCGGTGCAGCCCGAGAGCTGCCGGGCTGCGATCTCAATGTGCATCATCGAATCTTCCTTTCCCGGGGCGCAGCGGCCCCGCTTTTTGGCACGATTGTACCCGCCCGGCAGCGGCGGGGCCAGCGCGTCCTTTTGGAGCCAAAACCTGGATGGAAAAGCTGCACTTTTTTAGGCGCCGGCGGGCCGCGGGAGGAAAAAATTGCATCCAAAACGAAAAATAAATGTTAAATTTCTGTTACAGCTTCGCGGGGGCTTTTCAATCGAAAATCGGATGAAGATGCCTTAATCTACAAAATCGCGGCGATAAATTTGTATAGAATGCACAGAAAAAATCGTTAATGGAATGACAAATCACGTTTTGCGAATTTGACAAATCCGCTTCCGTCTGCTAAGATAAGACCGCTGTTGTGCCCGGCCAAGGCACGATGCAGCGAGTAAAAACAGACAAACCAGGAAGTCGGCGCCGGCCTTGAAGGCCCCCTTCAGGCGCGGCGGCCGGAGGCGGACCGAAAAGACCAACCGCCCTATATGCAAGCGGGAGGAAGCCCCTTGCAGACAAAGCCAAACTGTAAAAAGAGAGGAGTTGTTTCGTATCACTTCCGAATCTATGTGTGAACAGAAGCCGGGCCGTCACCGCGCGCTTGCGCTGTGCCTTCTGAGCCTGGGCCTTGTCCTGACGCTGATGATGACCACCGTCAGCATCCGCGTGACCTATGTGACCGATTCCAACGGGGCCAAGCAGCTGCTTTTGACCAGCGAGAGCGACCCCACCCGCCTGATGAGCCTGTCCGGCATCGAAGCCGAGGAGGGCGACCGGGTGTATTACACCGCGTTTGGGGACAGCCTGGCTACCCTGAACATCGAGCGGGCCTTTACCGTCACCATCGAGGCGGACGGCCAGGAGACCCCCGTCAAGATGGTCTACGGCACCGTGGCCGAGGCCCTCGAAAAGGCGGGCATCACCCTGGGCCCCGACGACTACACCGTCCCCGCCCTGGATTCCCTGGTGGGGATCGGCAGCAAGGTGGAGGTCCACCGCGTCCGCTATGAGGAGACGGTGGAGTACCAGACCATCCCCCACGAGACCGAGTATATCTACACCAGCCTGTACTTCCGCGACACCGACCGGGTGACCACCGTGCAGGCCGGCTCGGACGGCCAGTGCGCCATCACCACCCGCCACCGCTGGGTGGACGGCGAGCTGGAAAACAGCATCGTCACCGATGTGACCACCACCGTGGAGCCCAAGGACGCCCTGATCAAGACCTACGGCGCGGGCGCACCCGTCTCGCCCATGACCGGGCCGGACGGCACCACCAACCCGCCCTCCAGCTACAGCCAGGTGCTGACCGGCAAGGCCACCGGCTATTATTCCCGCACCGGCCGCGGCGCGTCGGGCCTGGGCCTGGGCTACGGCACCGTCGCCGTGGATCCCGACGTCATCCCTTACGGCACGCTGCTGTACATCACGTCCACCGACGGCCGCTTCGTCTACGGCTACGCGCTGGCCACCGATACCGGCATCGCCCTGCAGGACGGCCAGATCCTGGTAGACCTGTTCTATGAGACGTATGCCGAGTCGGTCATCAACGGCGCCATCAACGTCAACGTGTACGTGGTGGGCTGACCGAAGTAAGCTGTAACAAACACAGAGCCCCTGTTCTTCTTCCCGCGGGAAGAAGAACGGGGGCTTTTTTGCGTTTGGGGAAAAGCTCTGTCAGGTTTGCATAGAAAAAATGTCAAAAATTGTATGTTCTGCCCATTTCCCGATTTTTGAACGAAAAGATTATGGCTGATTTTATGAAAAAGGCCTTGAAAAATCCCCTCGAATTATTTAATATAGTAATGTAGAGACAAGCGGGGCCGCGGCACTGTGCTTCCGTGCGGGTCCGGGCGCCGCGCTTGTTATGCAGAATATGCGGGCTGGCGTCAGTCTGCGCCAGGGAGGAGCTGCACAAGATATGAAACAGACCGATGAATTGAAACAGACCACCGAAGAGATGGAGCAGGCAGCACTGCAGCCGGCGGCAGAAAAGCCGGCCGAGGAGGTCAAACCCAACCCGGACGACCTGCCTGTCTACCTGTACAAACAGGGCAACAACTTTGAGGCCCAGCGCTTCTTTGGTTCCCACCTGACGGAACAGGGCGGGGAAAAGGGCGTCATGTTCCGCCTGTGGGCCCCCCACGCCACCGCTGTCAGCGTGGTGGGCGATTTCAACAGCTGGAAGCCGGGCAGCCACCCCATGAAAAAGATCGACGGCGCTTCCATCTGGGAACTGTTCATCCCGGGCATGAAGGAATATGACGTCTACAAGTACTGCGTCACCACCCGGGCCGGGGACCTGGTCTTTAAGGCCGACCCCTACGCCCTCCACGCCGAGACCCGGCCGTCCAACGGCAGCAAGGTCTATGACCTGTCCGGCTTCGGCTGGACCGACGCCGCCTGGCAGGAGGCGCAGAAGGCCAAAGATTTCATCAACGGCCCCATGAACATCTACGAGATGCACGCCGGCAGCTGGAAGATGAAAAAGCAGGAGGACGGCACCTATGTGCCCTACAACTACGCCGAGCTGGCCGACCTGCTGATCCCCTACATCACCGAGATGGGCTACACCCACGTCGAGCTGCTGCCCATCATGGAATACCCCTTCGACGGCAGCTGGGGCTACCAGGTGTCGGGCTACTTTGCCCCCACCAGCCGCTACGGCACCCCCAAGGACCTGATGACCTTTGTGGACAAGATGCACAACGCCGGCATCGGCGTCATCATGGACTGGGTGCCCGCGCACTTCCCCAAGGACCAGTTCGGCCTGTATATGTTCGACGGCGAGCCCTGCTATGAGGACCCCAACCCCCGCCGCGGCGAGCACAAGGAATGGGGCACCATGGTCTTCAACTTCGGCATGAACGAAGTGCAGAGCTTCCTGATCTCCAGCGCTTTGTACTGGCTGGAGCAGTACCACATCGACGGCCTGCGGGTGGACGCGGTGGCGTCCATGCTGTACCTGGACTACAACCGCCGCGATGGCGAGTGGGAACAGAACATCCACGGCGGCAAGGAGAACCTCGAGGCCATTGCCTTCCTCCAGAAGCTGAACACCGCCGTCCTGACCCGCCACCCCGAAAAGTATATGATCGCGGAGGAGTCCACCGCCTGGCCCAACGTCACCAAGCCGGCGGCCGACGGCGGCCTGGGCTTCAACTTCAAGTGGAACATGGGCTGGATGAACGATATGCTCAGCTACATGTCCAGCGACCCGATCTACCGTTCCTACAACCACAACAAAGTCACCTTCAGTTTCTTCTACGCCTTCAGCGAGAATTTCATCCTGCCCATCAGCCACGACGAGGTGGTCCACGGCAAGTGCAGCCTCATCAACAAGATGCCGGGCGAGTACGACGACAAGTTCGCCAACCTGCGCACCTTCTTCGGCTACATGATGGCCCACCCCGGCAAAAAGCTGCTGTTCATGGGGCAGGAGTTCGGCCAGTTCAACGAGTGGTACGAGGCCAAGCCCCTGGACTGGGAGCTGCTGGACTACGACAAGCACAAACAGCTCCAGCAGTACGTCAAGACCCTCAACCAGTTCTACAAGGACCATCCCGCCTTCTGGCAGGTGGACTACAGCTGGGAGGGCTTCCAGTGGATCGTCCCCGACGATTACCAGCAGAGCGTGGTGGCCTTCCTGCGCAAGGACGCGGCGGGCAAGCAGATCATGATCGTCTGCAACTTCACCCCCGTCCTGCGTGAGAGCTACATCATGGGCGCGCCGGTGGCCGGCAGCTACAAGGAGCTGCTCAACAGCGACGACGCAGCCTTCGGCGGTTCGGGCCTGCACCACAACAAGAACGTCCGCTCCAAGAAAGTGCCCATGCACGGCTTTGACCAGAGCATCACCATCACCCTGCCGCCGCTGAGCGCCGTCT
>ERZ1643250.1458-NODE-1458-length-20132-cov-6.364895_pt1 | contig 20132 bp, 24 predicted proteins | sample MGYA00579262_ERZ1643250 | MGnify/ENA primary metagenome ERZ1643250 (study PRJEB29033, sample SAMEA4952265) | chicken gut metagenome | biome: Broiler Chicken; feature: Gastrointestinal Tract; material: Caecum | place: Ireland | collected 2018 | study: Broiler... | reverse complement strand
GTTTCTGTTTAGGGGGATTTCTATGAAATTTATGATTGTTACTTTGGGATGTAAAGTAAATGCTTATGAAAGTGAATTTATGCTGGAGAGTATGCTTAGCTCTGGCTATTTTTATAATGAAGAAAATCCAGATATTGTGATTATTAATACTTGTAGTGTTACGAATATTGCTGATCGTAAATCTAGAAAATTAGTTAGAAGAGCAAGAAGAGAACATAGTGATGCAGTACTTGTTGTAGTTGGCTGTAGTACTCAAAATAATTGGGAGGAATACTCTAATATGGGTATAGATATACTTCTTGGAAATAGGAAGAAAAGTGAAATTGCTTCATTAATTGGGGAGTATTTGAAAACAAAAGAACCTTATGCTTATTATACAAAAAATAGAGCTTTAGATTTTGAAGATATGAATGTAGATAAGTTTACTACGCATACTAGAGCTTTTGTTAAAATAGAGGATGGTTGTGATAATTTTTGCTCTTATTGCATTATTCCTTTTACAAGAGGAAGTATTCGGTCTAAGGAGTTTTTAAAAGTAATAGAGGAAGTAAAAATACTTGTTGCTAATGGTCATAAAGAAATTGTTTTAACAGGTATTCATACGGGTAGTTATTCTTCTGATGGTCATGATTTAAGTGATCTTATTTTAGAACTTAGTAAAATTGATGGATTAGAGCGAATACGTATTTCGAGTATAGAAATTACTGAATTAAATGATAAGTTTTTAGATTTATTAAAACATAATGGGAAGATTGCTAATCACTTGCATATTCCTCTTCAAAGTGGTAGTGATACTGTTTTAGGAAAGATGAATCGGAAATATGACACAGAGTATTTTAGAGAGAAAATAAAGAAAATAAGAGCAATTAGACCATCAATTTCTATTACAACCGATTGTATTGTGGGGCATCCTTATGAGGATGATGAATGTTTTAATGAGTATTATGATTTTTGTAAAGAAATAAATTTTAGTAAGTTACATGTATTTCCCTATTCCATTAGAAATGGTACAGCTGCCGCAAGTATGCCCCAAGTGGATGATGAAATAAAAAAAATAAGAGTACATAAGCTTCTTAAATTATCTGATGAGTTAGAATTAGAATATTACTCTAAGTTTTTAGGAGAAGAGTTAGATGTGTTAACTGAGGAATATGAAGGAGAGTATACAGTTGGATTTACTTCTAATTATATTAAAGTGTATTTAAAGGGAGAGTATAAGTTAAATCAAATATATACTTGTAAGTTGGAAAAAATAAATAAAATGAATGTTTATGCTAGTGTAGCATCTTGTTTAAAAGAGGAAAGTAAGATATAATAAAGGTGGTGAAGAAAAAATGGAAAAGAGATTTTTTAATTGGGAAGATGACGATGAATTAAGTACACGTGCAAAAGTAGTTAATATGCCTATGTCTAGTGATGAAAAAACAAAAAAGGATTTTGATGCTTTAGAAAAAGGATTTTCTTATAGTGATAAAGGAATGCTAGAAAAAAAGGTAGATTTACCAAATAAAGAAGTGGTAACGTATTATAATCCTGATGATTTATTAGAAGACAGTGAAGGTAGAAGTTATTTTGTTCAAGATGGAGTTAAGAAATATACAGATAATTTAAGTAATGTTTATTATGTAAAAGAAGAAAATAATGAGGTAGTAGAATATATGTTTTTAGATGATGGAGATATTATGGTATTTAAAAATCCTGAGCATACTTTAGGTGTTACTAGTGATGGGACTGTATATCAATATGATGAGGCAAGTGGGGTTTATGTGTATAGTCCAGAAATTACTATTTTTCCATCATCTCGTCGATAATTTAGGAGTAGTACTATGAATTACATCAAAGGAAAAGTCAGAAATATTATTTATCAAAATAAAGATAATGGCTACGTTGTAGCTGTTTTTCGCGTTAAAGAAACTAATGATAGTAAAATGGAAGATTATGTAGGAAAAACTGTTACTGTTACAGGTATTTTTTTGGATATTAATAGTGAGGAGACTTTTATTTTGTATGGACAGGCAACACGCCATGAAAGATTTGGTTTTCAATATCAAGTAAAGTCATATGAAAAAGAGAAAATTAGTAGTGAGGATGCATTAGTAGAGTTTTTATCTAGTTCCTTAATTAAAGGATGTGGAGAGAAAACAGCAGAGAAAATTGTAGAAGTTTTAGGAATGGATGCTGTTGAGAAAATAAAGAGGGATGAACACGCTTTAGATGTTATTCCAGGGTTAAGTGAGGCAAAGAAAAAAACTATTCGTGATTCTTTACTTGAATATTCTGATGCTGATGATGCTTTGATTAAATTAAATGAGATTGGTTTTACTATTCCTGAGGCAACTAAAATATACAAGAAGTATGGACCTTCTACTAAGTATATTATTGAATCTAACTTATATGTTTTAACAGAAATGATGGATTTTAATAAAATAGATACAATTTATAAAAGTACCCATGAAGATATGGATACAGTTAGACTTAAAGCTTGTATCATTGAGGCGATGAGGCGGCTTAGTAATAATCATGGGGATACTTATAATTTAGAAGAAGAGATTAAAGATGCTTTAAAAAAAGAATTTGATTTACTTTTAGATGATGTTGTATTTGAGGAGAATATATATAGTTTGGAAGAAGAAAATAAAATTGTTATAGAAGGTGGTCTTTATTATTTAACAGAATATTATGAAGCAGAAAAAGATATTGCTGATAATCTTTATGAGTTAAATGTGAGTAATGTTACGCCTTTTTATGATTTTGATAAAGAACTTTCCTTGCTAGAAGAAGAAAATCATGTAAGTTATAATGAAGATCAGAGAAATGCGATTAAAAGAGCTTTAGAAAATAAGATTACCATTATATCTGGTGGTCCTGGTACTGGTAAAACAACAATTATTAATGCTATTGTGAAATTGTATATTAAAATGCATGATTTCTCACCTATGGAAGTGCTACAAAATATAGCTTTACTTGCTCCAACAGGAAGAGCTAGCAAAAAAATGAGTTCATCAACGGGACTCCCTGCGATGACAATTCACAGGTTCTTAAAATGGAATAAAGATACTAATAATTTTGGTGTTAATGAATATCATAAAGCTCAGGAGAATTTGATTATTGTTGATGAGATGAGTATGATTGATGTAATGCTTTTTGATGCTTTATTAAAAGGAATTAAAAGTAATGTCCAATTAATTATGGTTGGAGATGTATTTCAGCTTCCTTCAGTTGGCCCAGGACTTATTTTACATGATTTGATTGAGTCTGATTTATTTACTTTTTGTCCTTTAGAGAAGATTTATCGTCAAAGTGAAAATTCTTATATTCCTTATTTAGCATTAGAAATTAAAAATAAAGATTTATCTGAAGATTTTCTAAGTCAAAAAGATGATTATAATTTTTTAAGTGTAGAAGGAAAATATATAAGAGAAATGATTCGAAAGATCTGTCTTATGAGTAAAGAAAAGGGACTTAATGAAGAGGACATTCAGATTTTAGCTCCTATGTATAAAGGAGAAAATGGAATTGATCATTTAAACATCCTTCTTCAAGAATTATTTAATCCACCTGCTTCTAATAAAGAAGAGATTCGTTTTGGGGAAGTCATTTACCGAGAAGGAGATAAAGTATTACAACTTCAAAATAATCCTGATAGTAATGTTTTTAATGGTGATATTGGGTATATTAGGAAAATTATACCAAAAAGTGGTAAAAATAAAGATTTAATTGTTATTGATTTTGAAGGAGTAAAAGTAGAATATCCCAAAGAAGAATTAATCCAAATTAAACATGCTTATGCAATTACTATTCATAAAAGTCAAGGAAGTGAATTTCCTCACGTAATTATGCCTGTTACTAGAAGCTATTACAAAATGCTTTATAATAAGCTTATTTATACAGGTGTGTCACGGGCTAAAAAGAGTTTGGTAATTATTGGTGAGGCTGAGGCATTTATGATGGCTGTAAATAATGATTATGCTTCTTTAAGAAAAACTATGTTAAAAGAGAAGTTAATGAATAAATTTCTTACTATTCGTTCATAATAGTAATGAGGTGTTAGAAGGATGAAAAAGTTAATGGTTGGTAGTGTTATTGCTATGGCAGCAGGAGCTGGTATAATGGCTTATGCTTTAAATAATAAAAATACAAAGAAGAAAGCTTCAAAGCTCGTGAATAATGCCATGGATATGGCCAATAATAAACTTAACACTTTAAAATAGAGATTCGTCTCTATTTTTCTTTTAACAAAAATTAGTAAGAAAAGAGGGGATATTGATGAATAATTATTTGGCTATGGATTATCAATTTGTTTATTTGGAGGATTATCAAGATTTTTTAGATCAATTTATAGAAGAAGAAAAAAATATATTTTTAGGAGAAATAAAATTAGATAATGAGAAGGGAAGCACTTATCGAATCTCTTATGATGTTTATTTTTATCATGATATAGCTTCAATTCATTTTGTTTTATATACTTATCAGGGTGGTGCTCATGATATACGGTATGATAAAGTCATTTATTATGGATTGGATGATCATAAGAAAAAAACACTTGATGATATTATTTCAAATAAACAAGAGTTTTTAGAAAAAATTAGTATAATTGCTAAACATCAATTATTAAATGAAAAAAAGGAACTTATTTATGAAGATTCCTATTTGTTTCAAGATGGACTTGATCCTATTGATAAAAATTATCAATATTTAGTCTTTGATCAAGATTCTTTAAAGATTATTTTTCCACCTTATCAGGTTGGGCCTTGGAGTAGTGGAGAAATTAATGCTACTATTCCTTATTTAGATATAGCAAGTTTAATGAAACTATGATAAAATAATACTGTTCACTCGTTAGAAAGGATAGCATGAAGTTAAATCATAAAGAATTAATTACCGTTTATGGTGGTAACTGTATTATTTGTTCTATTATTAATGGCTTGAAACGTATTTTGCAAGCGATTAATATTAGACATTTAATGAATCATTTATTTGTAGATTAAGTAGAGCTAGCTTTGGCTAGCTTTTTTGATCTTTATGATTTATTTGTCGACTTTGTTTTATGGAAGAACAATATTATACAGAAATTAAGAATTTAATTGAAAATTATGAAGTAAATGCAAGAGTCAGAATGCTCCAAGATAATAGTGAAAAATTACAAATGAATTGGAATATTGGACGATTGTTAGTAAAAGCCCAGGGTGGTAGTAAAAGAGCAAAATATGGAGATAATTTAATCAATAAATGGGGGAATAGGTTGTTTTTAATTTATGGTAAATCATATGGTAAAGAACTTTTAAGACGATGTCGCCTTTATTATTTATATTTTCCAAAAAGCTCTACAATGTCGAGCATTTCTTGGTCGCATATAGTTGAGCTTCTTTCCTTAAAAAATGAGAATGAAAGAACCTACTATATCAATCAAGTGATCTTAAATCATTTATCAGTAAAGCTTATGATAGATTATCTTATGCTGATAAGGAGAATATAAAATTAATTGATAGTGATTCTACTTTAACTATTGAAGATATGATAAAGGATCCCATATTGATTAAAACAGATAAAGAAATAAATAAATTAGATGAGAAAATACTACATAAATACATTATTAGTATGTTAGAGACTAGATTTTTGAAATTAGGCACAGGATTTGCTCTTATTGGACATGAATATAAAATTAAAATAGGAAATCATGTATTTAAAATAGATTTATTATTTTTTAATTATGAATTAAATTGTTTTATTGTAGTAGAGTTAAAAGTAAAAGAGTATCATCCAAAAGATATAGGCCAATTACAGCTTTATGTAAATTATGTTAATCAAAATATTAAAAAGCCTTATCATAAAAATACGATAGAATTATTAATTGTAAAAAAGAAGGATAAATACGTGATAGAGTATACAACTAGTAGGGATATATTTATTACTACTTATCAGCTTATGGAGGCTATATAATTAAAGAGAATGGATGAGATAATTCTTTTGAGTTTTTAAGTTTTAGCCAACAATGTCGGCCAAAATAAATTGGTCACGTAAAATAAAAGGCTATCTGTTAATTAGATAGCTCTTTTAAAATAGCGTATACTTCATCATTTGTTTTTGTTGCTTGTGATGTGGAAGTTCCAAAGTTAGGTAATAAATGAAGATGAAAGTGTTTTACCTGTTGATCTGTTCCATAATTAACTAGAAGAGTTAAAGCTGTAGCTCCTAATTTTTGCATAATTTTTGGTCCAATATTTTTGGCTACTTCAAATATATGAGTTGAAATTTCTTTATCTAGTTCTAAATAATCAGTGTAATGTTTTTTTGGTATAATTAGTGCATGACCATCTACATTTGGGTTAGCATCCATAATTACCATTACTAATTCATCTTCATATAATACTTTACTTGGTATTTCCCAATTTACAATTTTACAAAAAATACAATCCATTTCCTTCACCCATTTTATTATAACAGATTTTCTTTAATTATTAAACTTTTAAGTGCACTTTTATGTCTTTCCTGCATAGATTAAAATAGAGGAGGAATCAAATTGGCAAGTTTTAAAGAGATCGTTACGAAGGCGGTAATTGGTAAAGCAAAAAAGACAAGTATATCAAAATTTTCGGTAACTCCGAGTGAAATCCCTGATACAGTTTTAGGCTGTTGGGTAATTAATCATACTTTTGAAGGAAGCAGTGGGAATGGTGCTGTTGTTATTCATGGAGGCTTTGATGTCAATGTTTGGTATTCTTATAATAATGATACAAAAACTGCAGTAGCAACTGAACATTTTACTTATGAAGATAAAATGAATATTAGACTTAAAGATGGTGCTGTTTTAAATGATGCATCAGAAATTATTGTAAGAAGCTTGACACAACCTACTGTTACAGATGTTTCTACGGAAAATGGGGTAGTTAATTTATCAATTGAAAAAGAACTTGGAGTTGAAATAGTTGGTAATACTATGATTAAAGTAAGTGTTGAAGAAGAGGAAGATGACTATGATATAATCGAAGATGTACCTTCTGAAGAAGTAGATGAAGTAATGAATGAAATTGATGAGGATTATTTGAAATAGTGTCAACTAAAAATAGTTGACACTTCGTCTTATGTATGATAGAATGTAAGTACAAAGGAGGAAAACTTTATGGCAGTTAAATTGAGACTTAAGAGAATGGGCTCTAAGCAAAAACCATTTTATCGTATTGTAGCTGCTGATGCTAGAAGTCCAAGAGATGGTAGATTTATTGAAACTGTTGGTACTTATAATCCAATTAAAAAACCAGCAGAAGTAAATGTAAATGAAGAATTGGCATTAAAATGGTTAAATCAAGGAGCTATTCCTACTGATACTGTACGTTCTATTCTTTCTCATGAAGGAATTATGGCTAAGTATGCAGCAGGAAAAGTGTCAGGTAAGTAATATGGAAATTACAGAGTTTGCAACCTATTTAATTAAAAATATTGTTAAAAATCCTGATTTAGTTAAAGTTAGTGCTTTTACTCAGGATGAAGATGAAACTATTTTGGAAATTTTAGTTTCGGATGAAGATATGGGTGCTGTAATTGGTAAGGGTGGAAAGAATGCAAAGGCTCTTAGAACAATTATCTTGGCTCATGCTTATTTAAATCATATTAAGAATGTAAAGATTAATATAGATTCATTTTAAAAAGTTGTTTCTTTAGGAAATAACTTTTTTCATTATTTACTTTTATTTTTATTTATTTTTTGGTATACTTAAAAAAGAAAGTGGGTTTTATTATGAGAGAATTTAGTGAGAAAGTAACAAAAACAATATTAACAGGTATTCAACCCTCAGGAGTAATTACACTTGGAAATTATATTGGAGCAATAAAACAAATGGTACGTATGCAAGATGAGTTTAAATCATATATTTTTATTGCGGATATGCATGCAATTACAGTTCCTCAAGATCCTCAAAAGTTACATGAAAATATTCGTAGTTTAGTAGCTTTATATCTTGCTTGTGGGATTGATCCAGATAAAAATATAATTTTTATTCAATCTGAAAATGAATATCATGCGAATATTTCATGGTTGCTTGAGTGTAATACACCTTTTGGAGAGTTATCAAGGATGACTCAATTTAAGGATAAAAGTAGTAAAAATGCTAATTTTTATGCTGGACTTTTTACTTATCCTGTTTTAATGGCGGCGGATATTCTTGCTTACGATGTTGATTATGTTCCTGTTGGAATTGATCAGAAACAACATGTGGAACTAGCTCGTAATATTGCTTTAAGATTTAATAAAAAATATGGGGAGACTTTTAAAGTTCCTGATGCTTATATTACTGATGCTGGTACTAAAATTATGGATTTAGTTACACCTGATAAAAAGATGAGTAAATCTAGTGATAATCCGAAGGGAGTTATTCGTATTTTAGATGATGTAGCTTCTATTCGTAAAAAGATTATGGGTGCTACTACAGATAGTGATTGTTTAATTAAATTTGATCCAGAAAACAAACCAGGAATTAGTAATTTAATTAATATTTGTGTTGCTATAACTGGTCTTAGTATAAAAGAAATAGAAGATATGTTTGCTAATAAAAATTATGGTGAATTTAAAAAATATGTTGCGGATATAGTAGTAGAAGAAGTTGAGGGTATTCAAAAACGTTATTTTGATATTATAAATAGTAGTAAGCTTGATGAGATTTTAGATGAAAATATTAAAATTACTAGAGAGATTGCTAAAAATAAATTTATGATGATGAAAGAAAAAATTGGTCTATATAGGTAACTTGACTTAAATAGATAGTAATAGTATACTTGTTATAGTAGAAAGTTGGATAGTATGAAAAAAAGAATTATTAGTGCAATTGTTATGTTAGCAATAGTTATTCCTGTTGTTTGGTATGGAGGTAATTTATTTCGCTTTGGGGTTGGAGTTGTAAGTATCTTGGCTTTAAAAGAAATGTTGGATTTAAAGAAGAGTCATCATGAACTACCACTACTTGTTAGTTTAGTTAGTGTTATTACTTTACTTCTGATTGTTTTAGCTGAATATGATGGATATTCGATTATGTTTGGTGTTACTTATCGGGGTATTGCTATTTTACTTCTTTCTTTGCTTGGTTTATCTATTTTTTATGATGAGAAGAAGTATACTGCTACAGATGCTTTATTCCTTATTGGTACGATTATTTTACTTGGCGTCTCATTTAATGCAATGATACTTGCTCGAATGACTGATTTATATTTGTTTATTTATCTTATTTTAATCTTTATTTTTACTGATACTTTTGCTATGCTTATGGGAATGGCTTTTGGGCATCATAAATTGATACCAAAGGTTAGTCCTAAAAAGACAATAGAAGGAAGTGTTTTAGGCTCTTTAATTGGTACAGTAGTAGCATGTGTATTTTATCATTTTTTAGTTAATCCTATTAGTGTAAGTGTTGTGCTAGTTACTTTAGCTTTATCTATATTAGGACAGATCGGTGATTTAATTTTTAGTAAAATAAAAAGAGAAAATGATATTAAAGATTTTAGTAATTTAATTCCAGGACATGGAGGAATATTAGATCGTCTAGATAGTACTATTGCAATTATGTTAGGCTTTTTACTATTCTATTCGTTATTATAGGAGGATAAAATATGTGGTTTATTGTTTTGATTCTATTAATTTTTATTTTAGGATTAATTATTTTGGTTCATGAATTTGGGCATTTTATTACAGCAAAAAAAGCTGGTGTTCATATTTATGAGTTTTCTATTGGAATGGGGCCTTTAATTAAGTCTCATAAAGGAAAAGACGGAATAAATTATAATATTCGTGCTCTTCCTATTGGAGGCTTTGTATCTATGGCTGGAGAAGTATATGAAGATGATGATACAAAGAAAATAAAAAAAGAAGACTTTATGTGTAATAAAAAATGGTGGCAAAGAGTTATTATACTCGCAGCTGGTGTATTTAATAACTTTGTCTTAGCAATTATCATTTTATTTGTTATGGCTCTTATTTGGGGAGCTAATAGTTTGGAACCAAGAGTAGGTACAGTACTTGAAGATTCGGCTGCTGAAGCAGGTGGATTACAAGTAGGAGATTTGATTCTTTCGATTAATGATCATAAAGTATCTACTTGGGATCAAACACAAATAGTTCTATATCTTAGAAATGATAGTAATATTTATGAATTTGAAGTAGAAAGAGATGGAGAAGTTATTACTTTGGAATTAGAACCAGAAGTTAGTGAAACAGAGACTGGAGAAGAACAAAAAACTTTTGGATTTGGTATTGAACAAACTACAGAACGTGGTTTATTGGCTAGTATAAAATATGCTTTTGGAAGATTTTGGAGTCTTATTTCAACAATGTGGATTACCGTTATTAATTTATTTACAGGACAAATTTCTTTAAGTAGTTTATCTGGACCAGTAGGAATATATCATGTGGTAGGAGAGAGTTTATCTATGGGAATACAACAAATTGTTTATTTAATTGCTTTCTTAAGTATTAATGTTGGTTTAATTAATATTTTACCAATACCTGCTTTTGATGGAGGAAGAATTTTATTCCTTATTATTGAAAAAATAAAGGGAAGTCCAATTAATGCTAAGTTTGAAAATGCATGTCATATGATATTCTTCTTCTTGATTATTCTACTTATGATTTATATTACGGTATTTGATATTATAAGATTTACATAATAGTAAGTCTTTTTTTTGTCTTTATTTTATGCTATAATGCATATATGTCCCAATAGTTCAGCTGGATAGAATGCTAGCCTCCGACGCTAGAGATCGTGGGTTCGAATCCCGCTTGGGACACCATTTATTTTGGAGGATTTAATGAAGCAAGAAATAATAAAATCGGAATTAGATGTAAATGACAATAAAATAAAAGTTATAACAATAGATAATAAAGAATTTATATCATTAACAGATTTAGCAAGATATGCAAATCCAGAAGAACCTAAAATTCCTATACAAACTTGGATGAGAAATAAAGATGTTATTGCTTATTTAGGATTATGGGAAAAACTAAATAATGAAAATTTTAAAGGTCACGAATTTACAACCTTTGAAAATTTAGCTGGAAAAAACAGTTTTTATATGTCTCCACAAAAATGGATAAAAGAAACAAATGCAATTGGAATTATTTCAAAATCTGGTAATAACGGTGGAACTTACGCTAGAAGTGATATTGCCTTAGAGTTTGCAAGTTGGCTTTCCCCAGAATTTAAGTTATATGTTATACAAGAATTTGAAAGATTGAAAAGAAATGAAGCATATCAGCATCAAGTGGATTGGTCGGCGAACAGAATGTTAGCAAAGGCAAATTATAGAATTCATACTGATTCAATTAAACAAAATATTGTTCCTAAATTAACAGAGAAACAAAAGAAATATGTTTACGCTGAAGAAGCAGATGTGTTAAATGTTGCCTTATTTGGTATGACAGCAAAAGAGTGGAGAGAAAATAATCCGAATTTAAAAGGGAATATTAGAGATCATACTGACTTAAAGCATTTATTAATATTGTGCAATTTAGAAAATACGAATGCTGAACTAATTAATGACAATATTCCTCAGAGTGAAAGATTAATTAAATTAAATGATTCTGCTATTAGACAAATGAGAGTATTAGAAAATGACAAAACAATTAAAGAATTAGAAACTCTAAATAAGAATTTAATCGAAACACAATAATTAATAATAATTTTGAAAGAATATAATTTTTGATATGAAAAACAAAGAGAAGTGATATTATCGTATTTACTTAATGGCAAGTCTTTTTTTTCTTTTTGTTTTGTGGTAGAATATTTACATGTTCCAATAGTTCAGCTGGATAGAATGCTAGCCTCCGACGCTAGAGATCGTGGGTTCGAATCCCGCTTGGGACACCATTTATTTAGGAGGTTTTAAAATGGGATTTTTTATCTTTTGGCTTGGTTCTATTATTTTGAGTTTTGGCGCAGAGCTCAAGTATGAGTTTAGAATGTTTAAAGATATTGCGGATGCAGGATATAAATTAGATTTTGAAAGAATTAATGAATTAAAGAATCATATTGATCCTAATGCTGCGAAAAGAACTGTACTGTCTTTATTTATTCCTCTTTATAATTTGGGAGTAATGACAAAGAAACTTGCTCTGTATCCAAGAATTCAGCCTCATTTAATTGATTCTTTAGCTATTTTAGATGCTTGCCATGAGATGGATAGATATGAAAGAAGAGAATATGAAAAAAAGCCGACAGGTTTAAATGCTGTTTTAGTGTTTGCGTTTTGGGAAAAAAGAGTGGGTCAGGCAGTAATTTTTTCTTTTGAAAGCGAAAATGGTATTAGCCAAATCTATTATGAAGAGAATAAAAAGACAAATGAGGTAACTATTTTAAAGACTAGTGGTCCAGTTAGTAAGCTAAGTTATGAAGAGCAAATTGAAAAAATAGAGGAATTAAAATCAAGTTTAAGAGATGATATCGTAGAAAAATCAAAAGAAGTTTTAACTCAAAATTTTGATGTAGAAATAAAGAATGATGCAGACGCGAGTCAAGAAATACGACAATTTTTTGAAACTAGTTCTCAAAATGATGAAAAACGTTTTTTATTGGAACTTTTTGATAAATTGGGTGAAGAACAGGAAACTAGACAAAAGCATGTTAGTGAACATGAAATGACAAGAAAGAGAGATAGAAAGGAACAAAAATGAATTTTAGGGATTATTATTATTTGGGCGAAGTTATTTTAGGACTTAGAATCGAATATAGAAGAATAAATCAAGAATTAGAAGCTTTAAAGGAAGATGTATCTGTTGATGTTAGTCGGTTGAGTAATTTTTATTTTCGCATAGTAGAACTTGAAAATAAAAAGGCTAAGTTGGAATGTTTTTTTAGAGAAAAGGCTGGATTAGTTAGTAGATTTTTTAAAAGATTTGCTTTGGAATTAGGGGTTTTGTTTCGCTCTGGAAAATTTAGTGAGTGTTTAAAAAATCAATATAATTCATTTGAAATTCATCCTTCTTGGTTTTCTTTTAAGATAGTTAATCAAGAATCTTTTGATGAAAAAGCTGATAAAATCATGACTTCTAAATTTACTAGAAACATGAAAATGAGGGAAAAAGAGATTCCTAATGTTGATGGTACTTTAGATATAGAACATAGTGGAATTAGATTTGCTAAATGGGATGAAGACACAGAAGGACTTTTATTTTTGGATTATCAATCTCATGAAGATGCACTCTTTTTTGGCTCTTTTAGTGAAGATTTGGAAACTGATTCCTTAAAGAGTATTTTAATGACACCGATAAGAAAAAATTCATTACATCCATTTCATCAAGAATTAATCGAAGAAAATACTTTTGATAAAGATATAGTAGTTGATGATGGGGTTTCTGATACAACTTTTGCTAAATTAGATATTCTTGAAGATGAGGATAAGATAGTTTTGAAAAGAAGTAAATAGATGTACTTCTTTTTTCTTTATCCTCTGTACTTTTAAACTAATGTATGCTATTATATTAGTAGGGTGAAAAAGTATGTATAATTATATTATTGGTAAAATAGTTAAACAGGAGAGTAATTATATTGTGGTAGATAATCATGGTATTGGTTATACTGTATATGTTGCTAATCCTTTTAGTTTTGAGCTTGATAGTGAAGTTAAAGTATATTTATATAATCAAGTTAGAGAAGATGAATATTCTTTATATGGATTTAAATCAGAAGAAGAAAGAGAACTCTTTTTAAAATTAATTAATGTTAAAGGGTTAGGACCTAAAATGGCTTTGCCTATGCTTGCTACTGGTTCTATCGCAGGTATTATTGATGCAATTGATAGAGAAAATATCCTTTATTTAACTAAGTTCCCTAAGATTGGAGAAAAGCTTGCTAGACAGATTATTTTGGATTTAAAAGGAAAACTAGCTAGTAAGACAGATATTAATTTAAGTGGAGATTTTGATGAATTAGTGAGTGTATTAGAAAGTCTTGGATATAAGAATGTAGAAATAAAGAAAGTATTACCTAAGGTGAATGCTTCCTTAGAAATAGAAGATCAAATTAAGGAAGCATTAAAGTTGATGTTAAAATGATTATTGGCGTTGATATAGATGATACTATTACTTACACAACTAAGACAATCAAGAAATATTTGAAGCAAGAATATCCAGATTATGATGAATATAAGCTTCTTCCTAGAAAACAATATATTCGCTTTTTAAAGAAATATATGAAGCAGATGAGAAGTGAATATGAGTTAAAAGAAGGAGTAAAAGAGGCTTGGGACTATTTTAGAGAGAATCATTATAAAATCATATTTATTACGGCGAGAAATAATAAGTATTATCGTAAAAGTAATCAAGATACATTAGAATATTTGCAGCAAAATGGTTTATTTTATGATAAAATATATTTTAATGAGCCAAAAAAAGGAAGAAGAGCTCATAAGAACCATGTAGATATATTTATTGATGATAAAGAAAGTATTTTAGATAATATGGCTAGTTATAAAGTTAAATGTATTTGCATGGGTAAAAGTAGTAAATATCCGAGTTTTGATAATTGGTATCAAATTATAGAGTATTTGAAGGAGGAAAATAATGGAAGATGAGAAAATACTAGAAGTAGAGGCATTAGAAAGTGATAATTTTGAAGCAACTTTAAGGCCTCAATCTTTAAGTGAATATGTTGGACAGGAAGAAATTAAATCTAACTTAAAAGTATTTATTGAAGCAGCGAAGATGAGAGGGGAAGCATTAGATCATGTTTTGTTATATGGGCCTCCTGGACTTGGAAAAACAACACTAGCTCATATTATTGCTAATGAACTAGGAAGTAACATTAAAACTGCTAGTGGGCCATCCTTAGAAAAAAGTGGAGATTTAGCTGCAGTACTTTCTACTATTGAACCTGGAGATGTTTTATTTATTGATGAAATACATCGAATGCCTAAGTTTGTTGAAGAAATTCTTTATCCAGCGATGGAAGATTTTGAGCTTGATATTATTATTGGTGCGGAGGGAAAAAGTAGAAGTATTAAAATAGATTTACCTCCCTTTACTTTAGTTGGGGCAACAACTCGTGCTGGTGATCTGTCTAGTCCTCTTAGAGATCGTTTTGGAATAGTTTCGAAACTTAATTATTATAAAGATAGCGAACTGCAACAAATAGTTAAGCGAACAGGAAGAGTTCTTGATATGGAAATAGATGATGATGCAGCTTTGGAGATTGCTAAAAGATGTAGAAAAACACCAAGAGTTGCTAATCGTCTTTTTAAGAGAGTTAGAGATTTTGCTTTGGTTGAAGGAAGTGGCAAGATTGATTATGATATTACGGTGGATAGTTTAAAAAGACTTAAAGTTGATGAGTATGGGTTAGATCAAATTGATATAGAATATTTAACTGCTTTAATTAATAAGTTTAATGGAGGACCTGTTGGGGTTGAGACAATAGCAACAGCGATTGGAGAAGAAGTTACCACTATTGAAGATGTTGTTGAACCATTTTTGCTTCAAGAAGGATTTATTAAAAGAACACAAAGAGGGAGAATGGCTACAGATAAGGCTTATGAGCATTTAAAGATTGTAAGACAGGGGACGCTTTTTTAAGGGAGTGATATTAATGATTTTATATATTGTAGAAATTCAGGTGTTTCGTTTTTAAATAGTGGGCTTTATTTAAAAATGAAAGGAGAATGAAGATGAAAATAATTGATGGTAGACTTATTTCTAATAAAATAAAAGAAGAATTAAAAAATGATGTTTTAAAATTAAAAGATGAAGGGATTATTCCTGGTTTAAGTATTATTTTAGTAGGTAATGATCCTGCTAGTGAGATTTATGTCAGAAATAAAATGAAAGTTTGTGAGGAACTAGGAATTTGTGCTAGATTATATTCTTTTACTGAAGAAAATACTGAAGAAGAGATCATAGAACAAATAAAATTATTAAATCAAGATAAGGAAATTGATGGAATATTAGTTCAGAGTCCTCTTCCTAAAAAGTTTGATGAAGCTAGAGTTATTTCTTATGTAGATAGCAGTAAAGATGTGGATGGCTTTGGTATTCATAATTTGGGAGCTATGCTTAGTGATCAAGAAGAGATTGTAGCAGCGACACCTCTGGGGATATTAAAAATGTTAGAATATGAACAAATAGATCTTGTAGGTAAAAGAGTAGTTATGGTTGGTTCTAGTTTAATTGTAGGTAGACCTATGGCTGTTTTATTACTTAATCGAGGAGCTACTGTTACGATAGCTAATACTAATACTATTAATTTGAAGGAAGTTACAAGAGAAGCAGATATTTTAATTGTGGCAATAGGCCATGCTAGGTTTATTACAGAAGAATATGTTAAAGATGGAGCAGTCGTGATTGATGTGGGAACAAACCGAGTTGATGGTAAGCTTTATGGTGATGTTGATTTTAATTCTGTTGCCAGTAAAATTAGTTATATTACGCCAGTACCAGGTGGTGTTGGACCTATGACGATTGTATCTTTGCTTTCTAATGTAGTAGAACAAGCAAAATTAAGGAGGAATGTGTGATGGATCCAAGAATTAAGGAAGCTTTAGAAAAGGAAACTAAGAGACAACAAAATAATATCGAACTTATTGCTTCAGAAAATTATGTTTCTAAAAATGTTTTAGAATTACAAGGAAGTATTTTTACGAATAAATATGCAGAAGGATATCCTGATAAGAGGTATTATGGGGGATGCGTAAATGTTGATATAGTTGAGAATTTAGCAATAGAATATGCTAAAGAATTATTTCATGCAGAGTATGCAAACGTGCAACCTCATAGTGGTTCTAGTGCTAATATGGCTGTTTATCGCGCTTTGTTACAGCCAGGAGATAAAGTTATGGGAATGAATCTTTCGCATGGTGGACATTTAACTCATGGAAATCCAGTTAATTTTAGTGGTTTAGATTACGAGTTTATTCCTTATAATTTAAATTCAGAGACAGAAATGCTTGATTATGATGAGATAAGAAGAATTGCTTTAAAAGAACGCCCTCAGATGATTGTAGCAGGTGCTTCAGCTTATTCAAGAAAGATTGATTTTGAAAAGTTTAGAGATATTGCTCATGAAGTTGGTGCTTATCTTTTTGTTGATATGGCTCATATTGCTGGACTTGTTGCAGCAGGATTACATCAAAATCCAGTAGAGTATGCCGATGTAGTATCTTCTACTACACATAAGACTCTTAGAGGGCCTAGAGGGGGAATTATTCTTACGAATAATGAAGAAATTATTAAGAAAATTAATAAGACGATATTCCCTGGTATTCAGGGTGGCCCTTTAATGCATGTTATTGCAGCGAAAGCACAGTGCTTTTATGAAGCATTACAACCTGAATTTAAAACTTATCAAGAACAAGTAGTTAAGAATGCTAGTGTACTTGCTCAAAGTATGCATGAAGAAGGGTTTCACGTTGTATCGGGTGGTACAGATAATCATTTAATGCTAGTGGATGTTAAATCAAGTTTGGGGATTACGGGTAAAGAAGCAGAAGAAGTGTTAGATAAGATTCATATTACCGTAAATAAAAATACCATACCTAATGAGACAGAATCACCATTTAAGACTAGTGGAATTAGACTAGGAACACCAGCAATGACGACTAGAGGACTTAAAGAAGATGATTTTAAAGAGATTGCTCATGTCATTGCAGAAGCACTTAAAAATAAAGATAATGAACAAGTACTTAAAAAATTAGATGAACAAATACTCGCCATAACAGAAAAATATCCAGTTTATTAGTAGGTGATAAATATGAATAAAGGTAAGTTAATTGTTATAGAAGGAACTGACTGTTCAGGAAAACAAACTCAAACAGATATTTTAGTAAATAATTTAAAAGAAATGGGATATAAAGCGATTAGTTTTGGTTTCCCTAATTATGCATCTCCAACTGGTAAAATTATAGGTGAAGCTTATTTAGGTAAACACTCACCATCTTATTTTACAGAAGGAATAGAAAATGTTGATCCTAAAATATCTAGCCTTTATTATGCAGCGGATAGAGCTTACAATATAGATATCATTAAAAAACATTTAGAACATGGTTATATTGTTGTTTTAAATAGGTATGTTGAGTCTAATATGGCTTTTCAAGGTGGTAAGATAAAAGATATAAAGATGCGAAATATGATGTATGAATGGTTAGATAATTTAGAGTTTGTTTTATTAGGTTTACCTAGACCTGATTATGTCTTATTCTTATATTTACCTTATGAATATGTGTGTACATTAAAAGAAAAAAGAGGGGAATATGCTAATGTAAATATACTTCATATGGCAGAGATAGCTTATCTTGAATTATCTACTATTTATGATTATGAAAAGATTAATTGTTTAGATAATAACAATCTTAGAACAATAGAAGATATAGCAAAAGAAATAAAAGGGAAAGTAAAACAGTATTTAGAAGAAGAGGATGAAGATGAAGTTAAGTGATTTTGATTATGAATTACCAGAGGAGTTAATAGCTCAAACGCCAATAAAATCACGTGATCGATCAAGATTAATGGTGTTAGATAAACTTACAGGTGATATTAAACATGAACATTTCCATGATATAATAGAGGAATTACATGAAGGTGATGTTTTAGTACTTAATGATACGAAAGTTATACCAGCTAGACTTATTGGCACAAAAGTGAGTACTGGTGCAGTTATAGAACTTCTTTTATTAAAAGAATTAGGTGAAGATATATGGGAATGTTTATCTAGACCAGCGAAAAGATTAAAAGTTGGGACAATTGTTACTTTTAATGATAAATTAAAGGCAGAAGTAATTGAAAAATTAGATGAAGGAATAGTTAGAGTTAAACTCATTTATTCAGGTATTTTAATGGAAATATTAGATGAACTTGGAGAAATGCCACTTCCTCCATATATTCACGAAAAACTAAAAGAAAAAGATAGATATCAAACGGTATATGCGAAAAATATAGGTAGTGCAGCGGCTCCAACAGCAGGCTTACATTTTACGAGTGAGCTTTTAGAAGGATTGAAAAATAAAGGAGTGGAAATATTATTTATTACGCTTCATGTTGGTTTAGGAACATTTAGGCCAGTAGAGACAGAAAACATATTAGAGCATCATATGCATAGTGAATTTTATCATATGGATAAAGATGTAGCAGATAAACTGAATCAAGCAAAAAAAGAGGAAAGAAAAATATATGCTGTGGGTACTACGACAACAAGAACACTTGAGACTATTATGCATAAATATCATGAGTTTAGAGAATGTAGTGGAAATACAGATATATTTATTTATCCAGGATTTGAGTTTTTAGCTATAGATGGACTTATTACTAATTTTCATTTACCAAAATCAACATTACTTATGCTTGTTAGTGCTTTATCTTCTAGAGAAATAATTTTAAATGCTTATAGGGAAGCAGTTAAAGAGAAGTATAGATTTTTCTCTTTTGGAGATGCTATGTTTATCAAATAAAATGTCAGGTTTATCCTTATTTTTTATTTTGTTTACATTCTCTTTACTTTTAAATGCTTCTATTAATGCTTATAAATACTAACTTAAGTTATGAATTAAGGGTGTAAAAATCATTATTTTCTATTGTTTAAATAATAAAAATCATGTATACTAATAATAGGTGATAAGATATGAAGTTTTATGAAAAATTAACTATTTTAATTATATTATTTTTAGGAGTTACTATTGGGACTGCTAGTATTATTGGGGTTTATGCTAAAACCGTTAATGAACAAGAAAAAGCACCAGAAGATGGTACTAGTATTATTTTAGAATAACTTCTTTGGCAGTGTTACTGTAGGCTCTAATTAGACCTCCTGCACCAAGTTTTATTCCCCCAAAGTATCTTACAACAGCAATAAGACAATGGTTTAAATTGTTCTTTTCTATGATGTTTAAAATGGGCATACCACTTGTTCCAGATGGTTCTTTATCATCTGTTTTTTTTATCTCATTATCTATTTTATATGCATAAGGAATATGTCTTGCTTTTTTGTGTTCTTTTTTTAATTCTTCTAATATTTCTAATACTTCATTTTTGGTATCCACTTCATAGTAGTAAGCGATAAACTTTGATTTTTTAATTTCTAGAGTATAAGTATTTAATAATTTCATGACATCACCTTGTTTTATTGTACCAAATTTCTAACGAAAAGTCTTTAGTTTTGTTAAAATAATGTTGC
>ERZ1643250.1457-NODE-1457-length-20134-cov-16.647990_pt1 | contig 20134 bp, 23 predicted proteins | sample MGYA00579262_ERZ1643250 | MGnify/ENA primary metagenome ERZ1643250 (study PRJEB29033, sample SAMEA4952265) | chicken gut metagenome | biome: Broiler Chicken; feature: Gastrointestinal Tract; material: Caecum | place: Ireland | collected 2018 | study: Broiler... | reverse complement strand
CCGGGCGCAGGGCCAGCAGGCCGCCGCGTCCGGCGCTTTCTCATGGGTTGTTTTCCACGCATTTCAAAGCCTGTTTAGGCGGGTCTTTCAGCGCCCTAACTGCGTAGCTTACAGGTAGGACTCTGCTTGCTTTGAAACTATTTTCCCTATTTCAGTAAATATTGTGAGAATATATTCTGTTATTTCTTTCGGAGAGCGGCGGGGTTCTTCTTTTATCCAATGTACTAACGTATTCCATAAGCCACCAGAAGTAAAATAGAACGCATATTTTGATATAGGCGGGACGCTTTCTAATTGTTGTGGTATCTCTGTTTGTACAAATATGCCTACATGATAGTAAAGTAATTCGTCCTGCTCATCCTCTAAAAAATGAAGCAAATTGTTCTGCTGGAGTAATCGCAAAAAGGGAATATATTTTTCCCAAAAATTGAAATAAGCAATAATTCCAGATTGAAAAGTTAAGGGGGATTCACTTTTCATCATTAAAGCCATTTCACCTAAGATGTGTGAACAGTACAAGCGTAGGATATCCTCTTTAGAATTAAAATAGCGATAATATGTCCGTCGGTCATATTGAGCTGTATCTGACAATTCTTGCACTGTGATATTTTGATACGGTTTCTTTTTCATAAGGGAAAGTAACGCATTGATAAAATAAGTCTGTGCGCGATTTAAAGGTAATAAATCTGTTATTTGCATAATTTTGTCTCCTCGTATTATATGTCACAAAAACACGTTTTTGTAGCACTTTTCAATATGGGATTGACGTTTTCTTCGAGGTATTATATCATAGCTTTTGGAATGTCACAAGTGTGACTTTTTAATTTGATTTTAGGTTAGCTACTTCTAACTAAAGGAGGGATTTTTTGTGGAGAAGAATGAGTCTCCAAAACCAGTGAAAACATCCTATCTTTTTCAACTGGCAGGAAATAACCAGAGGACATTATGTGTTGCTATTATTTTCAGCATTCTTTCCGGACTCATGATTTTTATTCCCTATGTAATGGTGTTTCGGACTATACTATTTCTTTTTGAGGGCAACGGCGATGTAAGTCAGGCGATTGGATATGGTGTAATATCGGTGATTGCCATCATACTTCGATTTGTTTTTCAGGCGGCATCTATGGCTTTGACACATATCGGTGCCTACAACCTGCTGTATTTAGTAAGGAAGAAGCTTTGCAAACATATTGGAGAAATTGAATTAGGATTCTTTACCGATAACAGCACCGGCAAGATCAAAAAAGTGTTGATGGAAGATGTGGAGCGATTGGAAAGTTTCTTTGCTCACCAAATTCCCGATATTACCGTTGCCATCGTCGTACCGGTTGTGGTTCTAATTTATCTGTTCACACTGAACTGGATCATGGCATTGATTCTTATGATTCCTATTGTGATCACTTTTTTGGTGCAGGCCATCGAACTTGCGATTGCAGGCCCGGCAATGAAAGAATACCCGCAAATATTAGGACGCTGCAATTCTGCAATTATGCAGTATGTCAATGGGATGTCCGTAATGAAAGCCTATAATCTAACCGCGGATTCCTATCAAGAATATTCACAAGCGGTTACGGATTACAAAAAACTATGGAAAAGAATGGCGAAAGTTTTGGCTCCTATAAGCGGATTTTCCAAAGTAGTGATTGAATCCGGTATTCTGTTTACCCTTCCAGTAGGCGGAATCCTCTATTTGAATGGAACTTTGCCGCTTAGTTCTTATCTTTTTTTCATTATTATGGGAATTGTGTTTTTATCTTCTTTTAATAACCTGTTGAACTTTGCTCAGCTTTTTAGTCAGATTTCTTCAGGATTATCTCAGATTAAGGAGATTATAGACATTCCATCCATAAAATCAAAAGATAAGACGTTACAGGAGGACACGCCTCACTCCGTACAGTTCGAGAATGTAAACTTTGCCTATGGAGAAAAAGAGGTGCTGAAAAATGTTAATCTTAAAATGAATAACGGTACATTGACAGCTTTCGTTGGTGCTTCCGGTGCTGGAAAGACAACAGCAGCACAGCTTATTCCACGATTTTGGGATGTGACAGCAGGCACAATAAAGATTGACAGTACAGATATTCGAGATATAGCTACTCCCAATTTGATGGATATGGTGTCTTTTGTATTTCAGGAAGCGTTTATGCTGAATGATACCATTTATCAGAATATTGCCATAGGCAAACCGGATTGTACACAAGAAGATGTAGAGCAGGCGGCAAAGGCGGCTCAAATTCACGAGTTTATTAGCTCTCTGCCAAATGGGTATCAAACAAATATCGGAGAAGCAGGTATCAAAATGTCCGGCGGCGAACGCCAGCGCATTTGTATTGCAAGGGCAATCCTTAAGAACGCGCCCATCATCATTTTTGATGAGGCGACCAGCTTCACCGATGGAGAGAATGAACATAAGATTCAGCTTGCTTTAGGGGAGCTGTTAAAAGGAAAAACTACAATTATGATAGCCCATCGCCTGCATACAATCATTCATGCAGATCAAATCTGCGTATTCGATAACGGAGAAATCAAAGAGATCGGAAAGCATGAGGAACTCCTTGCTAAGCATGGACTGTATGAAAAGATGTGGAAAATTTACAGGAATAGAGGTGATTTCAGTGATTAAAATTATCGGTTACATTCGTGAACTGGCTGGAAAGGATTGCAAAAGGCTCGTTATGCCTATCGCACTATCTATAATAGATTCCCTACTTAATTCCTGTATGTATGGAGTTATGTTGTTTTTACTTTTGGATTTATCCTCGAATGTATTCACTCAAAGCAAGTTGGTGATATATATTGTCACTCTTGCGGCTATCTTTCTTCTTCGCTGCATTGTGCAGGCCGTTAGTTTTACACAGGCACAGTGCATTGGCCCGGATGTTACCCATCGGCTCCGCCTTCAGGTAGGAAACCATCTCCGTAATTTGAATCTGGGCTTTTTCAATAAAAACAGTATTGGAAAATTGACAGGCGTTCTAATGACAGATATAAACGAGTTTGAATCCATCGTTACTCATTGTCTCTGTGATTTTATTAAGGTGATCTCATTCACAGCGATTTCACTTGTCGTAGCATTCTTAATCAGTTGGCAATTCGGAATTATCCTTACGATTTTAGTAATTGTTTCTCTTCCGTTACTTCTACTGTCGGGAAAGATTTCTGCCGATAATTCCTCGAAACTACGGGAAGCAAACCAGAATGTAACCTCTCGAATTGTGGAATATGTTAGCGGGATGAAAACCTTTCGTTTATACAATCTGATTGGCAACCACTTTGAACGATTGGATCAGGCTTTACAAAAATTGCGTACAGCATCTACAAAAGCTGAAATCTCTGTTCTTCCATCCGCATTAAGTTTTTCAGCAGTCACATCATTGATTGTGCCGTTTGCTTTGATTTTGGGTACATATCTGTTGTCCGCAGGTGAACTGGATTCTGCCAGCTTTTTAATTGTGCTGCTGCTTTCGGTTTCTGTATCAAGCATATTAGGAGTGCTTAGTTCATTATATCCGCAGGTGCGGTCCATTACGAGAGCTTCAGAAAGCATACTTTCTGTTTTACATGAAAAACCTTTGGATTATCAGAAAGAGGATGTCTCCTTTCCCAATTACGATATTGAGTTTTCTCATGTGAATTTTCACTATACGGAAGGCGTACCGGTGCTTAACGATATATCGTTCAAAGCTTCGCAAGGAACGACCACTGCGTTGATTGGCCCTTCCGGTTCAGGAAAGACAACTATTGTAAGCCTGCTAGCAAGGTTTTGGGATGTACAAAATGGATTTATCTCTATTGGCGGAGAAAAGATAAACAAGATTTCTCCAGACACCTTGACGAAACATATTTCGATTGTTTTTCAAGACGTATATTTATTGAACGACACCGTTTTCAATAATATTCGCATTGGTAAACCCGACGCTACAAAAGAGGAAGTCATGCAGGCTGCTAAAGCTGCCAACTGCCATGAGTTCATTTGTGCAATGGAAAAGGGCTATGATACTGTGATCGGTGAGGGAGGTTCTACTTTGTCGGGTGGCGAACGTCAGAGGATTTCTATCGCCCGCGCATTGTTGAAAAATGCACCGATTGTTCTACTTGATGAAACAACGTCCAATCTGGACGCAGACAATGAGTACGAAATACAGGCTGCTTTCCAAAAACTGATGAAAGGGAAAACCGTTCTGGTGATTGCCCACCGGCTCGGAACAATCCTGAATGCAGACAATATCATCGTTTTGGACAAAGGAAGGATTCTGGAAACAGGAACACATGAAGAATTGAAGGCTCAAAACGGTTGGTATGCTTCTGTTTATGAAGAACAACGTCAGGCTCAAAATTGGAAAGTCACGATTTAAGGAGGATCACAATGGATAACAAATTGAAAGATAAATAGAATATCCAGCGGTGGTTTTAGATGAACTACCATCCGCATTTCTACGAAATGGAGATGGTATCTATGATACGGCAAGGGCCACAACAAAGGCTGGTTCACGCAGCCGCTAATACCTCACGGTCACGGCGGTGCCGTGGCTGCCTGGCTTTACGTTTCGTGTGCGGGAGGACATCATGCACCTGGACATTCTGTAAAAAGGAAAAGTCTGCGTTTCTGCCAAATGCTGTCGGAATGGCTTTACGCAGAATGTTGCCCGCACCGTTCAGATCGGCATTGATGACAGTGCCGGCTTCCGAACGGTATATCCCACGTGAGATCCGCCTGCCAGAGAAGGAAACCTCCTGAGTAGTGCCATGTGCGGGGATTGGGTCCATCGCCAGAAGGTCCGCTTTCGATGTATATGATTCTTCCTGCCGCAGGATCCGGATACTGGCGCGTTCTGCTTTGTATGTGATCATCGATTGCAGCATAAACAGCGGGATCTGCACAAACTTCTGGTTGTTGGCATGCCCGATGTTGATGTTCTGTTTCCAGCCATGGTTTATTCCCATGACAATCGTACCGATCCCGTTCTTACAGCAGGTTTTCACGATATCGGAGCTGATCTTGTGCATTGCATCCTGCAGGATATTCGCACGCTTGAGGGAAAGTGCATCGAGCTTGGCAGTTTTGACATACCTGGATGCATTCGACGGATCTTTCCCTTTCATCATGATGCTTTTCAGTTCAGCAGAACGCTTATTGTACCATTGGTTTGCAGCTTTAATAAGCCCACCCTTATAAAGCACGGCAAGCCCATTATTAGATACGAGCGCAGCGGTGTTGGTGACGCCAAAATCCAGCCCACAGGCGTAGGGACCAGGAGATCTTACTTCCGGATCTGCGGCTTCAAATGTGCAGAGGAGCAGGATGCGTCCATGGAACGGCTTCAGGCGGACTTCCATAAGCCGTCCACCTTCCGGGTGCGTGACACCAAAGACGGAGGCTCCTGTCTTCGGAAATTTCAGGCGGCTTCTGCCATTGTCTGTATAAAGCACACAATCCTGGTTTGTAAAGACAATGGTATTGAGGCTGTCCTGTTTCATATACTTCGGCATCTTTGGACGGCCAGTAAATGCGGTTGGGTCTTTCTTATACGAACGGAGTGCCGAAAACCATCCCTTGAAGGAGCGGACAGCCTGTTTCAGCACTTCCTGGGCAGTCTGCATTGGCAGCCCGGAGAAGAAATCAGGGTTTCCTGTCGCCCGCATCAGTTTCTCAAGGAAAAGATAGCTGATCAGTGCTTTTGGCGCTTTCATCCCTGTCGCCTGTACCGTAAGCATGATCTCGTCCATGACCTGTTCTTCGTTGGCTGTAAGCGCTGGCTTATTCCTTGCAGTGAAGTTCTGCCGCAGACGGAAAAGGGCAGCATTATAAAGCCTGCGTGACAGTTCCATGCCGGCGTATGCGTACTGGTATAATTCTTTGTTTTCTGACTCTTTGAGGAGCGTGCGCACCGTTGTTTTCATAAATGACTTATTCCTTGTAGACCAGTGGATTTACTGATATAATTATATCATATACCAAAATGAGTTTAAAGGGGAAAATTTGTGAGAAAAGTGAAGAATGGCAGTTATTATATTAATGGGCACTCCTGTTTTTTGTTGTCATTCCATCTTGTATTGGTTACGAAATACCGAAAACCTGTACTTTCAGGAGATGTAAAAGACACGGTATACGGGGTGGTAAAGGATGTACTTCATGAACGGGGCTGTGTTTTACAGGCTATAAATGGCGAAGCTGACCATGTGCATGTATTTTTTGATGCGCCGCCAGACGTAAATTTACTGGATACTGTACGGGTGATCAAGACAAAGAGCGCCAGGTTTTCCAGAAGCCGTTACCCTGCCAAAGTGGCCCAATATTACTGGAAACCGTACTTTTGGTCTGACAGCTATTTTATTGCATCTGTAGGTGACAATACACGCGATACTGTTGAACAATATATCCGGAATCAATAATGGTGCCATTCACCCACGCCTATGCGGTGCAGTAGCTCCTATAGACGTGGTACTCTGGCTTTAATAAATAGACAAGAAAAAATTCTCTTTCTCAAAAAAGGATACCTGGATTCGATACCAGGAGAGTTTACATCCAAAATGTCGAAGTGAATTAGTTAAAATTAATTGATTTATTTTAGCTAAAATCTTGATTATTTACGTGTTACCGCGTATAATAAAAGAAAAATGTCAGGAGGAGTCTCTATGATAACAGCAACAACTTCCGAGGTACAGAACAATTTTGGGAAATTCCTGAAACTTGTTCAAAGTGGAGATGAGGTTATTATTTTAAAGAATGGAAAAGAAGTCGCCCGCCTCATATCTCATAACCATGCAGTATCTTTTTTAACAGATTCTCTTACTGGAATATTGCATAATGATTATAACGAGAAAGAAGAAAGAGAAGAAAGGTTGAAAAAATATGAGAGCGTTGATTGACACCAATATTATTTTGGATGTCCTTTGCCAACGGGAACGCTTTTTTGAAAATTCAAGTATGGTTTTTAAACTCTGTGAAATGAAAAAATTGGACGGTGTGATTTCTGCTTTATCCATCCCTAATCTGGTCTATATAATGAGGAAGGAACTTGATCATGATGCGATAAAGATTGTCCTTCAAAAGTTATCATTAATTTTTAAGATCGAGGATTTGAAAGCTGCAGATTTATTGAAAGCAGCAGTGATGGACTTCAAGGATTATGAGGATGCTCTCCAGTCTGTTTGCGCAGAGAGAACAAACGCCGATTTCATCATTTCCAGAAACGTCAAAGATTTTCAGAACAGTAGCGTTAAGGCGGTGACTCCTGAAGAATTTTTAAATATGTTGTAACCATCAGAAAAAGACAGCTTCGGCTGTCTTTTTTTATGCAAAAAAAAACTGTAATACCGATCCCGATATTACAGCATTTTCCACTGCATCCGCAGTCCTTCATAAAGAAGTGATTTCGATAAAATCTTGTTTGAACTCATCATTCTCAACATCATTCTTAAAGAACTCAAAAAATCAAATGAATGAGTATAAAAATTATAATTCCTTTTAAATATAGTATCATGCCTTTTCAAAAATGTCAATGAAAAATCAAAAATTTCTTTTTATAAAATCCCACATTTTGATATAAAAGCGGAGTATTGTGTCCAAAAAAGCTCCCGTATGGAAACACATCCCAAAATCCAAAAATCTGACATATTTTAATAAAAGACCATATGGAAAGGAGCGATACCGTGACTGCCAATAACTTCTGGAAATTGGAAAAATTTTCTTTTTTTCATCAGCATTATGCTTTTGTTGATACTGGGGACTATCTTGCAGACCAGATTTTCATCAATAACAAGATCCCTGTCAGGTTTGGGGTAGAGTATTTCAGCCCGAGGACAAATTATTATATCATTTTCTGCCGGATCAGAAAATCAGATATACAAAAGTTCGAAGCTTCCATGGAGGAATTGAAAAACAAGATGCTGCTCATGGGACATAAGGACTATTGTGAGGTGTGCGCAGATCTGCATCAAATCATTTGTTAGGAGGAATTATGAGAAATCAGGAATATTTTTTAGGGGTGAACCTGTGTGCCGGCGCAGTTGGCTGGTGCGTAACAGACGCAAATTACCATATCTTGAAACAGAACAGGAAATCCACGATCGGATCCGCCCTTTTCCCGGCTGCCGAGACCGCAGGGGAGAGAAGGGCTATCCGCTGTGCGAGGAGAAGGCTTCAGCGGCAGCATGAACGGATCCGGAACCTGCAGGGGCTTTTTGCAGAGGAAATCAATAAGGTCGATCCAGGATTCTTCCTGCGGCTGGAAGAGAGCCGTTATGTATGGAAAGATAAGGAAGGGCTGGATAGTGAGAGACCAGAGTTCCCGTATACGCTTTTTGTGGACAGGGATTACTCTGACAGGGAATACCACCAGAAATATCCGACGATTTACCATCTGAGGAAGGAGCTGATGGAAAATCCCTCTGCGCATGATATCCGTCTGGTTTATCTTGCCATTGCCCATATTTTAAAACACCGCGGCCATTTTTTATCCAATGTTGATGTAAACGGAAAAGGAGAGTCCTTTGAAGAACTTATCAGACAGCTTTTTACTATCTGGAATTCATTTTTTGACTGTGGGCTGTTACTGCAGGATAAAGAACTGGAAAGTCTGAAACACATTCTTTTGGACACTGGTAAGACAAAAACAGAAAAGAAGAAGCAGATCATTGCTCTGCTGGATAGAAATGAGAAGCAGGTGAAGGAACTTATATCCCTGCTCGTGGGCGCTTCCGTATCGCTGGATAAACTGTTTGCTGATCCAGGCTATAAGAATCTTGAGGAAAATAAACTGCAGTTTGATTCTGCTTCGTATGAAGAAAAAGAGGGTTATTACCAGGAAACACTGGGAGATTCTTTTGCGCTGGTCGCGGCAGCAAAAGCGGTTTACAACTGGTGCGCGCTTTCCAGGATTCTGAAGAACAATCCCCAGGGCAGGTTATCGGATGCGAAAGTAGCGGATTACGAAAAGCATAAAAAAGATCTGAGGATATTGAAGAGGGCCCTGCAGAAATATTGCCCAGATTCTGTAAACAGGATCCTGCGTATCTCCCAGAAGGGGCTGGCAAACTATACGGCTTATATCGGAATGACAAAATACGATGGAAAAAAGAAGATCGTAGAAGAGCGCTGTTCCAAAGAAGATTTTTATAAATTGTTGGAAAAGGAAGTCTTGTCCAGGATGGAAGACTGTAAAGAAAAAACATATATCTGCCAGCAGATTGCCCTGGGACAGTTCCTTCCGAAACAGAAAGTGTCGGATAATTCGGTGATTCCTTATCAGATCCATGAAAAAGAACTAAAACAGATCCTGGAAAACGCAGAGGGTTATCTGCCCTTTTTGAAAAAGAAAGATGACAGCGGGTTTACAGTTTCGGAAAAAATCCTTCAGCTACTGACCTTCCGTATCCCATTTTACATCGGGCCACTGAACAATCAGAAAAACAATCATGCATGGGTTGTGCGCAGAGAAAAAGGCAAGGTGTATCCATGGAATTTTGATCAGAAGGTTGATGCGGAAAGATCCGCCAAGGAGTTTATCCTCCGTATGACAAATAAGTGTACTTATCTGAAAAAAGAAGATGTACTTCCGGCAGGCTCCCTTCTTTTTGAAAAATACAAAGTTCTCAACGAGCTGAATACGGTCAAGATACGGGGAGATCGGCTTCCGGTACCGGTCAAACAGAAAGTTTTTGAAGATCTGTTCTGCTGCTATCAGAAAGTTACCAGAAAAAAACTGCTGCAGTATCTGAAATCGACAGGAGTTTATGACGGGATAGGGATAGAAGACATCTCCGGTATAGACCAGGATTTCCAATCTTCTATGAAATCCCTGCTGGCATTTAAACAGATCCCGTTCGATGCGCCCGTATCAGTGAAGGAAGATATTATACGGGATATAACATTGTTCGGCGCGGACCAGTCTCTCCTGAAAAAGCGGCTCATGAAAAAATATCCTGCTTACCAGGACCAGATCCCTGCGGTCATAAAATATGTGAAATGTGATGGATGGGCTCCATTTTCACGGAAATTACTGGAGGGGCTGAACGCCAAAACAGATGACAGGGAGCCTGTTGGAACTATCATGTATTATTTATGGAATACACAGCAAAATTTCAATGAGATCCTGTTCCATACGGGATATGGTTTCCAGGGCATGATTGAAAAAGAAAATGCAGATACATCAGTAGCAACAGGCAGGATACTGTACAGCCTTGTAGAAGACCTGTATGTTTCTCCAGCAGTACGCAGGCAGATCTGGGTAGCATTGAAGATCATCAATGAGGTACAGGGATTCATGGGATGTCCTCCCAAACGTATCTTTGTTGAGATGGCCCGTGAAAAGCAGGAATCAAAACGGACTTCTGACCGGAAATCCCAGATCAAGCAGATGTATGCACATGCAAAACCGGACAAACAGTTGTTAGACGAACTGGAGAGCTGTACAAACGAACAGCTGCGGAAAGACAGGCTCTTCCTTTATTTCATCCAGAAAGGCCGCAGCGCTTATACAGGGGAAAAAATCCCATTCGCAAAAGCGCTGAACGGGGATGGGTATAATATTGACCACATTTATCCCCGTTCCCTTACCGCAGACGACAGCCTTGATAATCTTGTTTTGATCGAAACCAGGCTCAACCAGGCTGAAAAAAAAGATAATTACCCTATTGACGAAAAATACAGGAACCGGATGCTCGCAACATGGAAAGAATGGCACAGCGAAAAACTGCTCAGTGATGAAAAATACCGCCGGCTGACCCGCACAACGGCATTGACACGGGAAGAACTCTGCGGATATGTCAACCGCCAGCTTGTAGAGGTACGGCAGAGTACAAAGGCTCTTGCGGAGCTGCTGCACCAGATCATGCCGGAGAAAACAGAGATCGTTTATGTGAAGGCCGGGCACGTAGCGGATTTCCGCCGGAGATTCGATCTTTCATCAGCACCCAATGATTCCCGTTATGCCCTGGAAGCATATCTGGATATCATTGTTGGAAACGTGTTCCACCTGAAGTTCACCAAGGATGTCCGGAGATTCTTCCTCGAAAAAGGTACATACCGCACCTATAACCTTTATAAGATGTTTGACAGGGATGTTGTGTTCCTGGATGAACAGGCGTGGGACGCCGAACACTCTATTTCCACAGTAAAGGAAATGTTCTCTAAAACAAAGGTCCTGACCACACGTTATACGTTTGAGAAAAAAGGAAAACTCTTTGATGTGCAGCCGCTGAAAAAGGGCTGTGGACAGGTCCCGCTCAAAGAAAAAGGCAGAGGTTCTGACATAGGGGATTATGGCGGATATAACGGGGCCGCGATCGCTTATTTTGTCCTGGTACGTGCATTGAACAAGAAAGGGAAACCTACGCTCTGGATACTCCCGGTCCCTTTGTATAAAAAAAGCAGGATTGAAGCATCCGGTGCATACGCAAAAGAATATTTCGAAAAAGAGTACGGCCTGAACCAGGTAGAGATCCTCCGCAGATTTAAGATGCAGACACTTTTTGTCTATCAGGGATTCAGGATGCGGCTGGCAGGAAAGAGCGGTACACAGCTTCTTTTCCATAACGCCAATCAGATAGCGCTTCCGGAGGAATATTACCGGACAGTAAACCAGATCAATAAATATGTGCTGGAACTGCAGAAATACAGGCAGGCGGCATTGCCCGGCAAGTTAAAGGAAGAGGATCTGGATGATCTGTATCTGGAACTCTGCAGTAAGCTTCATAACAGCGTTTATCAGGTGATGTTTGGCAGGTTTTATGACATTTATAGATCCGGCTATAAAATTTTTAAGGGATTGCCGAAGGAAACGAAAGCGGAGGCACTGTATCAGCTGATGAAACTTTTCCAGTGTTCGCCGGAAATGCCGAACCTTTCATTGATCGGCGGCGTTAAAACACCCGCGGGTATCCGTATCGGTATGAATATCACGGACAGAGACAGTCTGGCTGTCATTTATCAGTCTGTAACCGGGATTTATGAGAAGCTCGAACGAATCGTTTAGCAAAAAAAGGGCAGCTGCGCGGCTGTCCTTTTCCCATATTTTTTTATGAAATACTCGAAATGACATATTCTTTTTGAACATGATTTTTTGAAGAAAGGAGTGAAAATCGGTGAAAAATTTTTATTTAGGAGGAATTTTTTATGAATAACAGCAGGAGAAAAAGGATTGCCGCCGCTTTTGATCAGATCAGCAAAGCAAAGGATCTTTTATCAGAAGTAGCGTCTGAAGAGCTGGACAGCCTTGATAGTCTCCCTGAAAATCTCAAAAACGGGCAGAAAGGGGAGACTATGGAGGCTAATGTCGATACGCTCGATGAAGCAACAAATTTACTGGAGGAAGTCCAGGAAAAAATCGAAGAACTTATCTAAGGAGGAAATTTTTATGAGGATTACGGACTTTAACGAAGAAACTGTTGAGGAGGTGAAGAAGAGTTACCGTATAGGCTTTATCAACAGCGAAGGTAAGGAGGATGAGACCGAACTGGATGCGTCTGATATCTATGACCTTGCAGAAGCTTATGCGGTATTCTGCGCCGACAACAACCTCACGATGGATACGGTTACTTATATCGAAGCGGTAGAACAAACAGAAAAACCGGATCATGTATACGTCCTTATCAGTGTAGAGAACAATTCGATCGAGGATCCGGATTATTTTCTGGATAAGGAAAGTGCCAGAAAGGCGATGAAAGAGGCCTTTGATAAAGTGAAAGACATTGATGATGATGCGCAGATCCATGACGATTACGCCTGCGTACAGGGGTATTATGCGAAATATGACTGGCGGATCATTGATGTCCATATAGGAGGAGAAAAACATGAATGAAAAGGATTACGGAATCTTATATGAATTCCTGAAACCTGGGATCGAAAAAATGTATCAGTATCTCTATGTTTCCGGAAACAATGTGGAGAATTATACAGATGCAGTCAACGCGTTTGATGTATTTTCTAAGAACAATCCGGAATTCATCAAAGCAATGGTCAACTCCCGGCAGGATTTTATTTCCAGTGACAGGGAAGCGGCTGCATTCATGATGGCGTTTTCGGGTATGTATGTTCCACCCGAATGGACCTGGGAGGAGAATAACCCTGTCATATGCGCGGAATGCATCTACACCAGAAGATTTGGTTCAAATCTTTTTTGCGAAAAGGTACAGAGGGTGTGCTATAGTTCCAAGCCAGAATGGTGCCCCTTAAACAAAAGCCTTGTGTATGCAGACCGCAAGGTACTGTGGTTTTTCCCAAAAAATGACCGGAATCTTTCCATCCCCTGTTTTTTCACCACCTCAGATGATTCTGAATGGGAACAGATCATGGAAGCCGTAAAGGCAATGGGATTTAAGATCATTGCCATTTACGATGGTTCTGTTACAAAGGAGGGTGACTAATTTTGTCATACAGAAAAAGAGATTATGCAGATCTGGACAAATGGCGGAATACAGTCAATGCTCACAACCGTAAATATTATTCTCAAACAGCCATATATGGAAGCCGGCCATGGACAGAGGAAGAAAAGCAGATGCTTTTTGATAACGACTTAACAGACCGCGAATTGTCAGACAAAATCCGCCGTTCCATGAAGGCGATTGCCTGCATGCGTTCCCGGATGTTAAAGATCCATGCTGGCAACTAAAAAAGGAGAAAAAAATCATGAAAGAACAAGAAATATTAAAAAATCTTATCGGGAAAGTTTTACCTGTTGATGTATTTGAGGACGAAATGGCAAAACTGCTTCATTCCCGAAAAATTGAATGGAGTAATCTGCCTACGAGTATCTGGGATGGAAAAGAGTGGCGAAAGGTCAACTATCGCATTACCTGTCCAAAAACAGATTACTTCTTCTGCCTGGTTCTGGACAGAGAGTCCATTCCCGGACAGATTAAAATAACAGAAGGATATTTGGAAAAATTATAAGGAGAAACTTATGTCAAGAATCACAAACATCCCGGAGTCCAATCATAAACTTATGGATTTTGCCGGGACAAGGATATTTTTTTTCGATGAAAAGGGAAGAAGGCGAAGCTGCTTAAAGGCGATCCGGATAACGGACGATCTGGAAAAAATCAAAATCATCTGCCCTGTTAAGGATCAGGCGTTCAGGGACTCTCTCCATTGCATCCCGATGAGTGAAGAATCGAAAGCGGTCCGGGCAGAAGTACATAAGCGGGAAAAAGAAACACTAAATCCCGATATGTTTATCCTCAAGTATGTCCTTCTGTGTTTTGGAGGGGAAGATGTATGTTTCCTTGGGGATGACGAGGATCTGGATAATATCCTTGGTTTTGGACAGTTCTGGTTTGGATGCGGAGCCCGATTGAGGAAAGGCCGCCCAAACAGATGCCATGCCAATGCTGCATCCCTCTGGCTTAACAACATGGACGATACCAGGATCTGTACCGGTTATGCCCTGTCGAAAGACGGCATGTGGAGACAGCACAGCTGGCTTATCCATTTTAAGGAAAAGTCGAACCAGATCATCGAGACCACGACACCGCGGATCGGGTATTATGGCTTCGTGCTGAACACAGAACAATGCACGAAATTTGTCAGCAAAAATTATTAATTTTTCATCAACGGAAAGAACAGCTTCGGCTGCTCTTTTTTTGTTGTTATGAGTGCAGACGAAAAGACATATTCTCATTGAACAATTATTTCAGAAGAAAGGAGAGAAAAAAGATCATGAAATAAAAGTAAGTTTATAGGAGAAAAAATCATTTTATTAAGGAGGAAAATCATGAACAAAATCTTAGACATTTTGGACTCAATGGAAATGACACGCCTAAAAGCTGAGAAAAATCCCGAAGAATTCACTGTAGATGCTGTGATCAGGGAGTTCAGCGATATGCTGGCCGGAGCTTTCGGTTACAAAAACCGTGAAGAATGGATCAAGTGCCTGGAAAAACTTCCGGAAAGCAGGTATTTCCACAGGGACGATGCCGAAAAGGATTTTCCGGTCTGCTATTCTGGCCCGGAGAATCAGGATCCTGATAAAAACAATCTTCAGATAACGCTGGGTTTACAGTCGGAAATGAAGGCATGTTTCAAAAATCAGCATACGCTTGAAATCACGATTCCAGAAACATGCAGAAGAGATCTCTGGCAGGCGCAGATATCTTATTGGATCGAGGGAAAACACCTGTTGGAAAGCGGCAATCTTCGGATTGTAAAAAACAGGATGAAAATTATGAAATACAAAGACTGAGAGGAGAAAAAAATGAAGGTACTTGCAATTTGCAATATTAATGAGGAGATCTTAAAAAAATCCCGTATGGAAGATCTCGAAGAAGTAGAAGATGAGACTGTCCTGGACTTATTCCGTTCAGAATTTGCATGGATGCATGATTCCGGCGTCTCTCTGGAGCAGAGTCACGAAATTACCGATGACTCTTTAACTAAGGAGTACCAGATTTTTCTGTGGAGAAAGGATAAGGAATGCTATGTTCCTGTCGGGAATTCCATGCATTTTGAATCGCTCTGCAGGAACAGGCTGAAAGAAGCGGTTGCAAAAGGATGGATTCCGGAATATCTTGATCCGAACCGTTTTCAGATCATGGAACGTCCGGTCATCCGCGCAGTTGGCCCATGGAAAGCAGTTGATAATTTGGGCGGCGCACACTCGTGAATTTAGTCGTGTGGGGCTTCACTTCTGCAAGGAAAATGAAGCGGCGCTGGAAAGCTTTTACGAGGTAACAAACTACTATGAACAGCTGAAAAAACAGGGATCTTTTGTTCCTGCCAAAGTTAGGGCAGCTTTAGAGGAGAGAGAGAAGGAAAAGCCATGGCTGTTACATGGCACTTCCTTTTCTATTGATAAAATTTTAGAAAATTTGTGACGCGTCTTCAGATAACGTATCACAAAAAAAGGAGGAAATAATGTATTATTATATGATTAGAAAAAACATGAGGCCGGCAGAACACATCTGCATCTCTACCGAAAAAGAAGTTTCTGATCCGGAGGCCATAGAGATTGCAAAGTGCAAAACGAAAGAGTGGTCGGAGGACGATTTCGCCAACTCTAAAGTCTTCCGGATTTCTGGAAAAGATTATAGTTTCCTGGGCTACGATACGCCTTCAGTGAAACTTCATATTTCTGATAAATGGTTTGCCATTTTTCAGCGTCTGACAGGGATCAAGGACCTGGACTGCGATGATATCGCAGATTACATATGGAAACTGCTGGAGACAAAGGCAGCAGAGTCTGACTACGACATTTCGTCAACACTCAGTCTCTCCACTCATCATCTGAAAGAGAAGACCTTTCAGAAACTTTTGTGGGAGCCTCTTCAGAACAACCTGGGGTTATCCGTTTATGTTACGGATGGGGTCGAAGTCCGTCTCTGGATTTCAGATGATCCCTCTGATTACTTCAGCGGGAAGAGTATCCCCAAGGATTTATGGAAATGCATCCGGTTCGCCCACAAACTGGGCTGCCAGTGGATCTGCTTTTCCGAAGATTATGAGGAAGTCTCCGGGCTTTCGCTTTATAATTGATCTTTTTAGAGGGCAGCAGAAGCTGCCTTCTTTTTTTTTGCACAAGAATGCAGCATCCTATATGCAGGTGCGGCATTCTTCTCAAATATATTCCCTTATGGCAGCGCGCTTGGCCTTTTCTCCCATCAGGGAATAATTTTTTTCTGTGTATTCATCGATCAGCTTCTGGGTATCCTCCAATCTGCCCGCGAACATAGCATCCAAAATCTGCAGGATACTCCTTTCTGAACGCTCTACATTCCTGTTATCATCATAACCTCTGTATTCAGCCAGATCATAAAATTCCTTCATAACCCATTTTTCCACTTTTAATTCACCGGATTTTGCTTTTCCGTATAAAACATTGATCTGTTTCCTGGTAAACTCCGTGGATTTATAAGGTCCTTTCTGCTTCATTGTATCCCTCCGCACTATAATAAGTCCTCAATTTTGTTATGGCATCGCTGGTTTTTGATCTTTTCGAATTTTCCGCCATCATATCGAGGCTCTGCAAGAACATATGCTTTTTGATCTCATCCGGTTGTTCCTCCAGCCAGATGAAAAAATCATCTACTTTCGTTATTGCAAGCCTTCTTTGCCGGGACACATCTTCATCCTGCAGTCTTTTCAGCTCTTCAGAAGTAACATGAACAGGGTCATTATCTATGTATATTCGGCACAGTTCTGGATGCTTGTCTATTTTACTGGAGTATGACTTTCCGTTCCATAATCCGGAATATTTTTCACCTTTATAATTTACGACCTCGATTCTTTTCATATCTGTCCTCCATTTCTCGGCATAACCCGCTCCAATACAAGGCATTGGTTTGTTATCTATCTTATATATATTATGTCAGAAAAAAACAAAAATTTTTGTTTCCCATATAGAAGCCAAAAAGGATCGCCATTTTCTCCATTATACTCCCAAGTTCGAAAATCCGGCAAGCTCGAAAAATCAGGTGTTCTTCGTATAGCTTTTATATTTTTTCAGTGGATGCAACTGTTGTTTTTACTCCCGTATGGAATAACACCAGGTTCTGAAAAAAATGACATATTAAATGTATAAGGACGATTTGCAAATATACGGAAGTAATCCAGAAAGCCGTTTAATAATAATATTTTGATGAGGAGTTAATTATGAAAAAACTGAAGATCCGCCCAGAATGTCTATCATGTAAGTATTTTTCAGGAAAAACGCCTGCAGACGCCACCTGCGCAATTGGGGAAAATCCTAATTGTTATAGAAAGAAGAAGATATGTAAAAGACGAATCAACAAAGAAAAAGAGAAATCTGAGACCTCTACAGCGCTATCCAAAGAGCCTATATCAGATACTAAAAAGATTATACAAAAAGCTGATACAGAGGATGCAAAGAACGATATAAAACCGTTATGCGCAGTTGCCTATACAGATGGGAGTTACAATGCGGCAACTAAAAGATATGGTTATGGTGTTGTTTTTCTGATTGGGAATGAGCAGAAGGAGTTTATGGGATCCGGATATGACCAGTATAATGGATGGCAAATTATGGGCGAAATTCAAGGGGCTTTGCGTGCCTGTACAGAAGCCCGTAAAATCGGTGTAGAAGAACTGGAAATTCGTTACGATTATGAAGGAATACGTTGCTGGGCTGATGGGGAATGGCGCTGCAAGAAGCCATATACCATTCAATATGCTCGCGATATTAAAGAATTCCGAAAATATATGAAAATCAAATTTGTACATGTAAAAGCCCATACGGGAATATCTGGAAATGAATCAGCGGACAACCTGGCAAAAACTGCCTGCGAAATAAATCCCGGTGTGAAGATTCCGGATACAACCCCCGGTTATGTCCCGGAGATTCCGGAAAGCTGTAACAAAGGATGCCGGGAAGCCATAATTTCTTTTTACCAGAAAAAGGCTCATACTTTTAAGGATTATATAGCCGTGAACTACTCGGATACAAGTAACCGAGCTTCTTGCTTCAACCACAGCGGTTATTGTCACATCCCGGCTCAGGCCGGGCAGTTTTCCCGCTATGTCCACAAGCGTTTAGGTTCGGGCAGTCCCTGCCCTACCATGCAAGGGTTTACGCGGATCTCAGGATCCGCAGGCCTTCCTGCAGGATATTGACTGCAGCGTTATGGTCGCGGTCCATATGGTTCCCGCAGCCGCAGTCCATGGTACGGATGTTCAGGTCTTTCATCTCCGGATGGATGGCACCGCAGGCGCAGCAGGCCTGGCTGGAGGGGAACCATCGGCCCACACGGACGAAATGTTTCCCGCGGTCTGCCAGCTTATACTGGAGAATCTCCATGAACATCCCGTATCCGTTATCCATGGTGGCCTTCCCGTTGCCGAAGCCTTTGTTGGACAGAGCCTTCATATCCAGGTCTTCCACACAGACGATATCATACTGATTGGCTATCTCAGCAGACAGTTTGTGCAGGTGGTCCAGCCTCTGGTTTGCGGTATGACGGTGGATCCGGTTTACTTTCCGTAGCTGTTTCAGGTAGTTACGGGACTTTTCCTCCCCTTTCCGGGAACCCTGCTTCCGGGACAGGCGGCGCTGGGCTTTTGCCAGTTTTTGCTGGGATTCCCGGTAATATTTATGGAAACTTCCTGTATGGCCGCGGCTGTCCATGTAAAGCCCGTCTGATTTATAATCCAGGCCAATGGCAGAATCAGTGTGGATGGATACCGGTTCCGTATGCTGTTCGTATTCGAAAAGCACGGAGGCATAATATTTCCCATCGCTTTCCATGGAGACTGTGGCAGACTTTAAGGCCCAGCCTTCTTCCGGGAGGCGGTGGACCACGGCCCGTACCGTACCCACTTTGGGCAGGCGGATCCCGTTAGGGCGCAGGGCAACCGTGCCGCCCTGGTTATTGGTGGTATAAGCCTTACGGCTGCGTTTCGCGGATTTGAATTTCGGGAACCCGACTTTCTTGTCCCGGAAGAAGTTCCGGTAGGCAGCCTGCAGATTGAGCTGCACATTCGCCAGGGCGAGGCTGTCCACTTCCCGGAGATAGGGATATTCCTCCTTATATGCCGCGGGGGTGTTGTGGAGCAGCTTCCCGGTTTCCCGGTAAAAATCATTCTTATCGGACAGCATCAGGTTCCAGACTTTCCGGCAGCAGCCGAAAGTCCTCGCGAACATGGCCTCCTGTTCTTTTGTGGGGTACAGCCTGTACTTGATGGCACGGTTCATAACTGACAGTTTTTTTGCCTTTCTATGTATTTGCGTACGTTCCCGGCAGAGACGGAACCAATGGTCTCGCAGAAATACGAGCCGTTCCATAACTGTCCCCGCCATAAGGAATGCCGGAGTTCCGGGAACTCCTTGAGCAGCGTATTGCCGCTGATCCCTTTCAGGTACTTCACGATCAATGTAGGGGAAAGCTTGGGAGGCGCGGTTACGAAGCAGTGTACATGGTCATCCTCCCCGACTTTGCACAAGTCAACGGAGAAGCCCTTTGCGATGCCGATATCCCGGAGTAGCCCGTAAAGCCGGGTGCTGATCTGCGGGGAAAGGACCTTCCTCCGGTATTTGACGCACCAGACAATATGGTAATGGATGTTGTATACGCAGGTCCTTGCGTGTATATAATTTTTCTTCATACAGATAGTATAACACAAAATGCAAAAAATGTGAAGGGATATCTGCATGTGTAGTGAATACATATGGTAAAAGAAAAGAAGCGG
>ERZ1643250.1450-NODE-1450-length-20200-cov-10.145446_pt1 | contig 20200 bp, 15 predicted proteins | sample MGYA00579262_ERZ1643250 | MGnify/ENA primary metagenome ERZ1643250 (study PRJEB29033, sample SAMEA4952265) | chicken gut metagenome | biome: Broiler Chicken; feature: Gastrointestinal Tract; material: Caecum | place: Ireland | collected 2018 | study: Broiler... | reverse complement strand
TCAAAAAATCTGCAAAACTCTTTAATGTACTCCACGTTTTTTTCCATTAAAAAGATTGTATTACGTCTCATAATTACTTCTCCTTTCATGGACTTTCAATGTATACCCAGGTTTTCATGTTTTTTTTAACTATTCATATTTTTCTCTCTTAAAAAGCATTCTTATAACGCATATTTTATTTTTTCTTTCTCACGAAAGAAAATACAGTTTTCAACGGATTATCTAACTGTACCTGAATATTTTTTAAAATCTCTTTCTGTTCTGACAACTCTCTCTCTGTTTCTTTTACTCTCTTTTTTAAATCTTTATTTTCTTTTCTAAGCTCGATAATGGCACGTCCCATAAATTGAATGATATCTTTCTCCATCTCTTTATAATCCAAAACCCATTTCTGATTTTTGGAAAAATCCATATCAAACAAGTCTTCGTCCTTACCAAAATATTCTTTCATAATCTTTCGATTGCCTTCCCGATACTGCTCCATGAACTTTAGAGCCTCTTCTGGCGAAAACATAGTCTCCTTCTTTAAATCTGGACGTTGTTCAGACATATCAATAACAATACTTCTGAAAAATTTATTGTCTTGATCTCTCAAATCAGGAATAGTATTCAAAATTCTCTTAATCTCATGAGTATTTCCCACAAGGCTAACATTTCTCTGCCCTTCTGAAATCACAAAATGGCTACTGTATCTCATACCAACAGCATCAATGAAATCTTCAAAAATAGAACCATTTTTAAAATACTGTCTACCAAATCTTCTAACAATAATATTTTCTTTTTCTACCAACTTCTCAATAAACTTGAGTGAATCATAATATTCTAGTTCAAACTTAGTAGGATCCTTGACAAAATTCTCCCAAGAATCTTTAGAATATACTCTTTTACCAATTTTTATTTTTTGATTCCACCAGGAAGTGGCAAGGCTATCCTGCCTTCTAAGATAGACTACAACCTTTATCACATAATCATGCTCATCCGCCTCTTTTTTAAGCCGTTCCCAGAGATCTGTTTTACCTCTCTTAAAAACTACATTCCAAATTGCCTCATCTGAAAGAATGATATTATCAAATTTTTGAAAATTATCCAAAATAAAATCCATACCCTGACGGAAAAATTTTGCTTCTTCCATCTGATTTCTATTTTTGTTCTCATCATAACCCTTATAAGAAAGAAAAAAACCATTTCTCATAATATTGATATATTTAAATTTATGCGGAAAAATTGGATAGCAATAACCCTGTTCCTCAAATAACTTTGCATTTTCTGTGCAAAAATGCTGTAAAGAAGTTGTTCCTGTTTTCGGTGTTCCTATATGAATATACAATGTTTTCATTTATCTAAACCCCTTTCGTCTTTAGCCTATAGTGTTTCATTCTAATTCTTAAAGATTAAAATAAAATTAAATTTTTTCTGGGAAAATCAGATAAAAAGTACTGCCTTTCTTCTCCTCACTTTCCACTGTAATCTTCCCGGAATGGATCTCAACGATCCTCGCCGCTATGGACAGGCCCAGTCCGAACCCTTCCGAATTTCTTGCCTTATCGGCCCTGTAAAATCTGTCAAAAATATGTTTTCTCACATTTTCGCTCATGCCGCAGCCATAATCCCGGACCATGAGCCTCACAAAACCATTCTCTTTTTTTAAAATGACATCCACATCGGAATGATCATAACTGTACTTCATGGCATTATTGATAATATTGCGGATGGCGGCCATGATCAGCCCCACATCCACTCTCGCCTCGGCGCTCTCCAGGGAAAGCCTGAGGTTAATATCCTTCTCATCATGCATCTTCTCGCTCTCACAGACTTCTTCCACAATATCCCGAAGATCCACATATTCGAAATCAATACGGATTCTGTCCTGGTCCAGCCGGGACAGCTGCAGAATCTGAGAGATAATGTCATTGGTCTTTTTCACCTGACGCTCAATGAGAGAGATCGCCTCGTCAAATTCTTCTTTGTCACTGATGTGCTTCTTTGCATACTGGCACTGCGCCAGAATCACCGATACCGGCGTTCTCAGCTCATGGGTCACATCCGAAGAAAACTGTTTTTGTTTATCAAAAGCCTCCTCCAGTCTGTCCAGCATCCTGTTATTGGCCTGGGCCAGAATCTCTATCTCCTTAAACATGCCATCATATTCGATTCTCGTGGACAGATCTTTCTCCACTCCGATTTTCTCAGATGTCGCACAGATCTGCCTGATCGGACCCACGATACGTCTGGAAAATACAGACGCCAGAATGGTGGCAATCAGCACGATCACCGCGGCACAGATATAGGATGCGTACTTTAACGTCCTGTATCCGCTGGAAAGATCCTGTATGTTTACTATACTCCGCACATAGGCGATAATCCTTGTCTTTCCTGCATCGTCCCGCTTGATGATAGAACGGTCATAAGTAAAATATTCTTCTCTTCCACAGGTGATCTCCCGAACCTCCTTGGTCACGGGCTTTAGTTTCTCCATATTTCTATCCGGATACGCTCCCCTCACCAGGTGGCCGTAGGAATCCAGCACCACCTTTATGATGCCGTCATCATCATACACAAAATTATCGGAAACCCAGACCTTTCCATTTCTCATTTCAATATTAAGGTAATCGTATCTGGATTCTTTGCGAATCTGGCTCTTTAAGTCATAATCAATGGCCGCATCGGAAAAGTAAGTGATAAACAACGCCATCAACACCGCCGTGATAAAAGTGATCCCTATAAAACGCATAGAGATATACTTCTCAATGGACGTTTTTTTCTTTTTTATTCGTTGCATTTCAGCATATACCCTACCCCTCTTACTGTCTGGATCAGCTTCTCGTCAAAATCATCATCAATCTTCTTCCTGAGATAACGGATATAAACATCGATAACATTAGATTCACCATTATAATCCATATCCCATATATTCGATTCGATCTGCGCCCTCGTGAGCACAATATTTTTGTTGCGAATCAGACATTCCAATATCGCATATTCCTTCGGTGACAGAGAAATCTCCCTGCCCTGTCTCGTCACCTGTCTCGTATTGACGTTGAGAATCAGGTCTCCACATGTATATATATTCTCACGGACTTCCGGTTTTCTTCTCACGATCACCCGGAGTCTCGCCATCAATTCGTCAAAAGAAAAAGGCTTGACCATATAGTCATCTGCCCCGATGTTAAGTCCGAATACGATATCATCCACGTGGTCGCGGGCTGTCAGAAACAGCACGGGAGTCTCAATCTTCATCTCCCGTACCTTTTTCAATACCTCAAAACCACTCATCTTCGGAATCATCACATCCAGGATCACAGCGTCATAATCTATGGTTGTCATATATATCACGGCATCCTCGCCATCGTAGCAGGAATCGACAATATAGCCCTCTGCTTCCAGATTCTTCACAATAATACTGTTCAGATCTTTCTCATCTTCCACAACCAACAGCCGCATCTCATCCTCCATATCTGCATTTACATTTATTTATCTATCTTATCTCACGATTTTGAGTAAATAAAGTTCTCAGAATCATCTTTCTTACTATAACATACACTATATTAAAATGACAAAAAAGAGGGTTTCATGAATTTTTCAGAAAAAATCCGCTGGAATATTCAAAGAAAAAGCTTCAGCAACAGAGGAATCTGGAAATGGATCAACCAGATCGTCAAAAGCTTTGATGAAATCATCCATACTCTCAATGACAAATAAGAAAAGGGAGGGACTTACCGCAATCCCTCCCTCTTTCGGGCCATCCTCCTGTCAATGAGCAGATTGAGCAGATACTGCAGGACCGCCATCACCGGAACTCCGAGAAATAATCCAAACACTCCAAAGTACGCCCCGCCTAAAGTAATGGCAAATAAGATCAGAATCGGCCGAAGCCCTGTGGAATCTCCCAATATTCTCGGTGCCAGGATCAGGCCGTCAAATTGCTGCAGCACAAAAATCATCACTGCAAATATCAATCCGTATTTAAACTTTAAAGCCGCCAGAATACAGATTCCCGGCACTGCGCCGATATACGGCCCAAAATAAGGAATCATGTTCGTCAGTCCTACGATCACGCTTATGAGAAGCGCATAAGGCAGCCGCAGAAGGCTCATGAGCAGGAAACAGAGGACGCCCACGATGAGCGCATCCAGCGCCTGGGCTGTCACATACCCGGTAAAGATATCGTTACAGTTTTTCACCACGACAATCATGGAATCCACCCGCTGCTTCGGAAGAAACGCATAGGATATCCTCTTGATAGTTCTGAAGATCAGCTGCTTATCCGACAGAAGATACACGGAAACCACCACAGCGATCACGATGGTAATGAGCCACTGAATCACCGCCACCGACGCCTCATACATCCATGGAATCAATTTTGACGCCAGAGAAGTGGACAACTCCATAATCTTCGGTGACATCTGATCGATAAATGTACGGATCACGCCGTCATTTAAAATTGTAAATTCTTCCGACAACTTCCACAGCCAGTTTGAAAACGCTGTATACATGGCCGGAATCTTTCCGGAAAGCTCCGACAGGCTGGAAATCAGCTGCGGAATAATATAGACAAGACACACCGTCGTAAGCCCCAGTACCACCACATACGCCAGTGCGATCGCCAGCATCCGGCTTCTTCTGCCCTTCTTCACAGACCACATCCGGAGAACCACTTTTTCATGAATAACATTTACCAGCGGATTCACAATAAATGCAATGAGAATTCCCACAAGAAATCCGGACATGCTGGACAGAAAATGCCTGATCACCGCCGCCGTCTCATCCCAGTGGAAAATCACCCGGAAAATAATGCAGGCAGCCAGAATCACAAACACCGTATAGATACAGATTGTAAAATATCTCTGATTGGACTCAAAATGATTTCTGTTCATATCCCCTCCTGCTCTCTCTTTCCTTCAAAAATATCTTCTTTCCTCTATATCATATACTCCATCCCGGAAAAATAAACAAAATCCCTCAAAAAATTGTACTGAAAAAAATACTTAAAAATAGTAAGAAAAATGAAAAAAAAGCTTGCATTTTTTTCGATTGTAATATATAATGTTCCTTGCGTTGAAAAGTTCGCAACAATTTCAAATGCATGCGCTTTTAGCTCAGTTGGTAGAGCACCTGACTCTTAATCAGGGTGTCCAGGGTTCGAGCCCCTGAAGGCGCATTGAAAGCACTGTTTTTGATGGGGAAGCCATTGGGGACGGTGTTTTTTTGTTGTCCATTTATTAGTTTCGGGTACAATCACTCTGGTCCCTTTCAATACATCCATTTATTTTCTTTCATAATCAGCAGCATGCAGTTAAGAAAGAATCCTGCAAAGCAGGATTCTCCGCCTGCGGCGGGTCGCGAAAGCGGCATCTTCCTATCCGCCGCCAGGCGCACTGAAATAAAAAAACTTCCGGCACCTCATATGCCGGAAGCTCTTTTGCTGTCTTTTTTATTTTCTCTTTCCTGTTCTTCTGTTTCTTTTGTTTCCGGAGGATGTGGAAGATCCGCTGCGGGTTCTGGATGAGGAAGTTGACGAACTTCTTCCTGTCCCGGCGGCTCCGCCGCTTCTTGTATTGGAAGACGCTTTCTTTTTCTTTCTCTCAAGCATTCTCTGCTGTCTTCTTTTCTCCGCCTGTCTTCTCCGGATAAAGCTGATAATGATAGCCAGGATGATGATAACTACAATGACACGGACGATATAATTAAAAACCTTGCTGGGAGTCATACGCCCCTCATCCACCGGAGCGGTTTCCAGATTATCATCGGCGCTTCCATTGCTGACATAACTCTGCGCCGCCTCACTGTTTAAATCATAGGTGACCGGCGCCGAGCCTATCACCGTATCTCCCGCGGAAATATTAATATATCCGATCCTTCCCGTGTGAATGTCCTCATCCAGCACAAAGGATGTGGTCAGAGCAGAATCATCAAAATCTTTCTTCACAAGAATATAATAATCTGACGGGAAGGTACATCCCAGCCTCTGGATATTGGTGATCTTATCTGCCGGGATATCCGAATCCGCGGTGAGGGCCGCGTTCAGATCAAAGGAAGAAAGCGGCGTGAGAGCTTTCACCTGGTCAAATCCCCATTCAAATAAATCGGTAGTGTCATAATAACTATTGTCGGCTCCATAATCTTTGAGAATCACACAGATCAGCTCCACCCCATCCTTTTTGGCATAGGTGACCAGAGTGTTGTGAGCTGCCATGGTATATCCCGGCTTGGAACCTTCCGCATACTTATAATAATAATCGCTGTTCTCGCGGATAATCTTGGAATGATTCCACAATTCCAGTGTATCTGTCAATGTATCACTCTTCTTCAGAGTGTAGCTCTCTGCTTCAGCGATGGTACGGAAATCCTGATATTTCATGGCCTGCTGAAGAATCAGAGCCATATCATGGGCTGTGGTGTAGTGGTCTTCATCCGGAAGCCCGTGGGGATTGGTAAAATGTGTCCCAGTACACCCCAGTTCCGCTGCCCTCTGGTTCATCAGATCAGCAAACGCCTCATCGGAGCCGGAAATGTGTTCTGCCAGAGCGGCGGCCGCCTCATTGGCTGAAACCAGCATGAGCGCATATAAAGTATCTCTTACCGTAAGCTGGGCGCCCACATTGATACCCGCGCTGCTGCTTCCCGGCTCAATACCGTTGACCGCTTCATTGGAGAAGGTAACAATATCATCCATGGAACAGTTCTCTATGGCTAAGAGGGCTGTCATGACCTTTGTGATGCTGGCCGGATACTGCTTGGAATTCTCATCTTTTCCATACAGAACGGCACCGGAAGCCGCATCCATGAGAATAGCCGAATCTGCGGTGATATCCGGAGCTCCTTTCAGATCCTCGATTCCATAAGCTGCCGCGCTGGCTTCGGCGTTATCATCGGTGCTGCCTTCCTCCCCGCCGGTTTCTCCGCCGACATCAGACGCAGCTGTATTTTCTTCTTCCGCACGGCCTGTATTCTCCGCCTCAGAAGATACCTCATCCCCTGCGGTCTTTTCGCTGCCAGTGGTGCTCTCAGAAGCAGCTTCCACCGATGTATCTTCCTGGAAAGAATACTGTGCCTGTGCGGGAAGACAGACATAGCAGCTCATGGATAAAGCCATTATTAAAGCAAATAGTCGTTTCATATGTAAGATCTCCTTGTGGTTAGATTTTCTAAAACATTACATTTTAAGTATCGTGCGTATATTTTTTTATTTTATACTATCATTTTGTACTAATCAAGTAAAAAAAAATTGCAAAAATGTTACTTTTCGAGTAGGATGTATAAAGCAGGTTTTCATAAAACCCGGACCGGGGACTCTTATGGATTCATTTTTTAGTATACCATCTGTTTCCCTGTCTGATATATATCAATATTTATGCGAATGTGAGGTTCATCATGCGATTAAGAAATGTAAAAGGTTCGAGAGAACAGATTGCTGAAAATGAATATGTTTTAAAAAACGCAGAGAATAATAAAGGTAAATGGAAAGAATTCTTTCAGGACGACAAACCGATTCATCTGGAGATCGGTATGGGAAAAGGCCGCTTTCTCATGGAAATGGCAAAGCTTCACCCGGACATTCATTATATCGGAATTGAAAAATATTCCAGCGTCCTGGTGCGCGCCCTGGAAAAAATGGAAGAAGAACCTCTGCCTAACATACATTTTCTGCGAATGGACGCGGAGTATATTACCCAGTACTTTGACAAAGGAGAGGTGGCAGAAATCTATCTGAACTTTTCCGATCCGTGGCCAAAAGACCGTCATGCCAAACGGCGTCTCACTTCCCGGCAGTTTCTCTCCCGCTATGATGAGATTCTTGCCGACGACGGCAAAGTCATTTTTAAGACAGATAACCGGGGGCTCTTTGATTTCTCCCTGGAAGAGGTGAAGGAAGCCGGCTGGATTCTTGATTACGCCACCTTTGATCTTCATCACAGCGAATATCTTGACGGAAATGTAATGACAGAATATGAAGAAAAATTTGTAAATCTTGGCAATCCCATCTGCAAGATGGTGATTCACCGGGCAAAATAAAGGGGCTTATATTGCAATTCCCACTTTTCAGGTGTACAATACATTTTCAGGACATGTATACACATCTATACATCCACCCTTTACCACATAAAGCAAACCTAGGCGGACGGACGAAAGCGCTGCCGCCGGAATTTGGGAGGTATGAACATGAAAGTATTAATGATCAACGGAAGTCCCCGCAAAGGAGGAAATACATCCATCGCTTTACAGGAAATGGAAAAGACTTTCCGGGAAGAAGGAATCGAAGTGGAAACCGTACAGATTGGCAATGAAGATGTCAGAGGCTGCATCGCCTGCAATACCTGCGCCACCAAGGGACAGTGTGTGTTCGATGATGTGGTAAATGAACTGGCTTCGAAGTTTGAAGCCGCCGACGGCCTTGTAGTTGCCAGCCCGGTATACTTTGCTTCTGCCAATGCCACTCTCGTTGCCTGTCTTGACCGCCTGTTCTACAGCACCGGCTTTGACAAGAGCATGAAGGTTGGGGCAAGCGTTGCTGTGGCAAGACGCGGCGGATGTTCTGCAACCTATGACGAACTTAATAAATATTTTACCATCTCCGGCATGCCGGTGGCATCCAGCCAGTACTGGAACAGCGTTCACGGCCAGAAACCGGGTGATGCTTCGCAGGACATCGAAGGATTACAGACCATGCGTGTTCTGGCCAGAAACATGGCATTCCTCATGAAGAGCATTGCCCTTGGCAAAGAAAAATATGGTATGCCAAAACAGGAATCTGAACATATCTATACAAACTTTATCGGATAACAGATTTTAATCAGATCATGGATCTTAACGCAAAAAAAGGAATCCCGGCAACAGGATTCCTTTTTTAGTCTTATTTATTTTTCGGCTCCAGCACTGCCTTGCCGCCCATGTACGGACGAAGCACTTCAGGAATGCTGACAGTTCCATCTGCGTTAAGATTATTCTCCAGGAATGCGATAAGCATACGAGGCGGAGCAACCACTGTGTTATTGAGGGTATGTGCAAAGTATTTGCCGTTTTCTCCCACCACACGGATCTTTAATCTTCTGGCCTGTGCGTCTCCTAAGTTGGAACAGCTTCCCACCTCGAAATATTTCTTCTGACGCGGGGACCATGCTTCCACATCCACGGACTTCACTTTAAGATCTGCCAGGTCTCCGGAACAACATTCCAGAGTACGTACCGGGATATCCAGAGAGCGGAATAAATCTACGGTGTTCTGCCACAGTTTATCAAACCACATTGGGCTCTCCTCCGGCTTGCAGACAACGATCATCTCCTGCTTCTCAAACTGATGGATCCGGTATACACCTCTCTCCTCGATGCCGTGCGCTCCCTTTTCTTTTCTGAAACATGGAGAATAGGAAGTCAGCGTTCTCGGAAGGGTATCTTCCGGTAATACTGTATCAATGAACTTTCCGATCATGGAATGCTCACTGGTTCCGATGAGGTACAGATCTTCTCCCTCGATCTTATACATCATAGCGTCCATCTCTGCAAAACTCATAACGCCTGTAACCACATTGCTGCGGATCATGAACGGAGGCACACAGTAGGTAAATCCTCTGTCAATCATGAAATCACGGGCATAGGAAATCACAGCAGAATGTAATCTGGCGATATCGCCCATGAGATAATAGAAACCGTTGCCGGCAACCTTTCTCGCGCTGTCAAGGTCAATTCCATCAAAGCTTTCCATGATATCTGTGTGATATGGAACCTCAAAGTCCGGAACCACCGGTTCGCCGTATCTCTGCACTTCCACATTCTCACTGTCATCTTTTCCGATCGGAACGCTCGGATCGATGATATTTGGAATCCGCATCATGATAGAAGTCACTTTCTCGCCGATCTCCGCTTCCTGTGCTTCCAGCTCTGCCAGACGCTCCGCGTTCTTTGTTACCTGCTTCTTAACTTCTTCTGCTTCTTCTTTTTTGCCCTGCGCCATCAGCGCGCCAATCTGTTTGGAAATCTTCTTTCTGCTGGCTCTTAACTCATCGGCCTCCTGCTGTGTCTGTCTTCTCTTCACATCAAGATCGATCACTTCATCTACCAGCGGCAGTTTCTCATCCTGAAACTTATTTCTTATATTCTGTTTAACGATTTCCGGATTTTCTCTAACAAATTTTAAATCTAACATACGTTCCTCCAGAGGGTAAATTTTCATGTATTATAATAGTCTATTCCCCGGTGATTTGCAAGTTTTATTGCTCTTTATGCGGCGGAATCACAATCTGTACCGCCTTTGGAATCAATTCCAGCTCCAGCGGAAAACTGTCCATGAGCTGTTCGCCGTCATAATCCACATTTATCTCCTGGTCATCCACATTTTCAATCTTCAGGTAATTTGTCTGGAAATATTCCACTGCCGGATGATTCACATGATCTCCCTGCAAAATAGATAAAAGCAACGGCGTTACCTGAAAAATATCCATTTTCTTAATGATGATCACATCAAACTTGCCGTCCGAGGTGGATGCCAGCGGAGCAATCTCCCGAAAACCTCCGACACTCTGACTGTTTGCGACCATAAAAAGAAGAATCTCTTCTTCGAGACTCTTTTCTTCAGAAGTAAATCTAAGCTTTAAGGTTCTTCCAAACTGTTTCGGAAGATCCATGGCACCTTCCAGATAGTACGCCAGCTTACCCATGGCAGCCTTCTTATCTTTTGCAACTTTAAAACCAATATCAGACAGCAGACCGGCGGCCACCACGTTGATAAAATACCTGTGGTTCACCCTGCCGGCATCCACCCTTTTGAGATGAAACTCCTGAATCATCTCACAAAACTCTTTCGGTGTCTGCGGCAATTTCAGATAGTTTGCAAAGTCATTGACCGTTCCCGCAGAAATCACTGCCACCGGAATATCACTTTCGCTGAGGATGATTCCGTTAATGACCTCATTTAATGTTCCATCACCTCCAACGGCAACGACAAAATCATATTCTCCTTTTTTCAGCCCCGCTGCTTTATCAAGAGCGTCGTCCTGTTTCTGTGTATAAAAAACATCTATGGTGTTGCAAATCTGATCCATGATCAGATTGCCCGCAATCTCTTTTATTTTGTCATGAAAATTCTGCCTTCCGGATGATGGATTAATAATAAACAACCCTTTCATAGTCATCCCTCCTATAAGATTCGGCAATAACTGCATACTGCCATGATTGAGATATCACAATTCTATCATTATCTAATAGTATGCACAAGTGCTTTACTTCATCTTTACCAGTTCTTCTCAAAGATTATCATGGAGGATATTGAGAACGTTTCTCAGCTCTCCGGCAGCAATCTGTCCCGGTGCGGATGCCTTTCCCGCACTGCCAAATGTCACGGCCGACCCGAATACTTCTCCGCACATCCGGCTGATCAGTCCGTCACCGGCCATGGACATGGTAATCAGCGGTATCCGCCCATAAAGCCGGTACATTTCCTCCGTAGCACAGATCAGCTCCAGGACATCAGCTTTATTCTGAGGCATCACCGCAATCTTGGCAATATCGGCCCCGGCATCCTGCATGCTCCTTAGTCTGCTGATGATCACATCTTTCCGCGGTGTTTTTTCAAAATCATGATTGGAGGCAATGACTTTCACATCATGGGCATGCGCCTCGTCAATGAGATTACGGACTGTTTTACCGGGAACGCTTCTATGATTGCCATTCCCATCGTGACTTTCTCCGTTTCCGGAAATCATCTCCTTTTCCGTTTGTCCCATAAAAAACTCCACGTCAACCATATCGGCATATCCCGTCCCGATGACCATGCCGTTGATTGCTTCATAATCTGACACGTCAATCTCCCGCTGGCCTCCCTCTCCGGCGGTGCGGAAAGTAAAAAGCAGAGGTATCTCTCCAAGAATCTCCCGAAGTCCGGCCAGTACTCGTTTCACCGGTTCCGGCTGCGCAATATCCGCAAACCAGTCTCCCCGCCATTCCACCAGATCCACAGGAAATGTCACTGCGTTTCTGGCCTCTGACAAAATCTCTTCTTCTGTCACACCCACAACGGGCACACAGATTTTCGGCATGCCTTCACCAATCTTTATCTTTCTCACTGTTACTGGATGTATCATTTTTCTCATCACTCCGTCTGTGTTTTTGATGCTCTTTGAAGTTCCGATACTATCTCCCGGCAGATATCATAGGATGACTTTCCATCAGTAGAAATGATAAAATCCGCTGCCGCTTCATACTTTGGTCTTCTTGTCTCCATCATCCGGGAAATGTATTCTACATTTTTATGTCCGTTCAATAACGGGCGGTCGTCATCATCCCTCACTCTCTCAAGAATCGTTTCCGGAGATGCAGTCAGGAAGACAACCTTCCCATTTCTCTTCATTTCCTTTACATTTCTTTTCCTGAGGGCAACTCCTCCTCCGCAGGAAATGATCACATTTTGGCGGGCCTGCATATCAATCAGAAGATTCGTCTCCAGATCCCGGAAATACTCTTCCCCGTATTTTTCAAAAATCTCCGGTATGCTCATCCCCTGCTGATCTGCGATCACCTGATCCATCTCAATGACTTCCATGGAAAATGCTTCGTGCATCATGCCGGCAATAGTGCTTTTCCCGGCGCCCATAAAACCAATGAGGACAATATTATAAGGAAAAAGAGAAATCTCCGGATTCTCTGCGTCACCCAGAAATTCTTTTCTTAATAATTCACACTCGTTCATGGTGTCTCCTTTTTATGATCTCATATATTCTTTTTGTCACGGTGGTATTTTATCACAGATAACCTTTTATTCGCAACGAAATCACGCGGTTGTCTGACAAATCCCGCAGGCTATATTTTCTATTCTTCTCTTCTTCTTTCACCACCGGTACATTTTTGGGACACTTTTTTCATTTATTTCCTATAAAACTTAATACTCCGTTGATAAAACGGTAATGCTTTTCCGATATAGTCTCTTTGTAGTACGCTGTCCTCCGGCAATATGTTGTATTGGGAAAGCGGACGGCGATATCAAGGAATACGGGAGATTACATATGAAAAAAATGCACAGGAATTTATCTTTAGAAGTCTTTTTTGAATACCTCATCTATTTCTTTTTATATTCCGTTCTCGGATGGATTTATGAGGTTGTGCTGGAAGTCTTTATCTACCGGTGGGGATTTTCCAACAGAGGCGCTCTCTTCGGTCCCTACTGTGTGATTTACGGGTTCGGAGCTCTGATTTTTCTGATTCTTTTGAAGGATCTGAAATCCAGACGCATTGGCACAAAAAAATTAAATCTCACTCCGCTGCTGGTGTTTTTCGCTATCATCTTCATCGCCACCGTCGTGGAGCTGATCGGCAGTTATATCATGGAAGCCACCCAGGGTGGATGGATGTGGGATTATTCCGACTATTTTGCCAACTTCCAGGGACGGATTGCCTTAAATCCAAGCATCCGGTTCGGTATCGGCGGCATGGTGATTCTTTATCTTTTGCAGCCGCTCTTTGAAAAAGGCGTGAAGAAGCTGTCCAGAAAGACAGTGATCTTAACCGGAGGAATCATTGGTGCAATCCTTCTGGTTGATTTTCTGCATCTGCTGCTTTTTTAAATCCATATTAAAATAAAATATGCTCCTTCTTACGATGACAGTACATTTGTCAGCCGTAAGGGGAGCATATTTTTATTCTTCAGTTATTATTTTCCTGCACGGACTTCTTCAAATTCTCTCTGCATTTCTTCCGTAGGCGGCGCCGTGAGCAGGGAAACCACCACGATGCATACACAGGAAATCAGGAAAGCCGGAAGCAGCTCATAGATATCCCAGATACCTCCCAGCGGGCGGATGAGAAGGTTCCAGATAAATACCATACATCCTCCGCTGATCATTCCCGCGATAGCTCCGGCACGGTTGATCCGTTTCCAGAAGAGGGAAAGCAGCATCAGCGGTCCAAAGGTCGCGCCGAATCCTGCCCAGGCAAAACTTACGATGGTAAAGATCACGCTGTCCTCATCCATGGCGATGAAAATAGCGATCACCGTAACTAAGAGCAGGGTGATACGTGAAATCCATAATACTTCCTTATCGCTGGCTTTTTTATGTAACAGTCCCTGATAAATATTTTTTGAGAAGGCAGACGCGGCAATCAGCAGATAGGAATCTGATGAGCTGATGGTCGCAGCCAGAATACCTGCCATCACCAGACCGGCCAGCAGCGGCGGCAGCAAATTGGTTGCCAGAAGAATAAATACATTCTCCGAGGTGGCTTCTGTTGTCAGTGCTGTCGGGAACAGGCTTCGTCCCATGATACCGATGAATACGGAGATGATCAGGGAGACAAGCACCCACACCGTCGCGATACGGCGGGACATTTTCAGTTCATCTTCCTTTCTGATGGCCATAAATCTCAATAATACCTGAGGCATACCAAAATATCCAAGGCCCCACGCCAGACTGGACAGAATAGTCAGGATGCTGTAGCTGCCCGCTTCGCCAAAGGCCGGAGCGCCATTTACCACCTGCTGTACCCCATCAGATACCACCGGTGTTGCAATTCCAAAGAAATCAAGGAATCCCGGAATGGACTGTGCATTGGTGATGACCGCTCCCAGACCTCCGGCTGCCACTGTACCTGTAACGACAATGACGACCAGAGCCACGATCATCACAACGGCCTGCATGAAGTCAGAGGCACTCTCCGCCAGGAATCCGCCGATGATCGTATACACCAGCACAAAAACCGCTCCGACGATCATCATCGGCACATAATCAAAACCAAATAAAGTTGAGAATAATTTACCGCAGGTTACCAGACAGCTTGCCGCATATACTGTAAAGAAAATCAAAATAAACAGCGCGGAAATTGTCATGATAATCTTCTTGTCCTCATGAAAACGATTGGAGAAAAACTCCGGCAATGTGATAGCGTTGGCCTTCTCACTGTAACGGCGCAGCCGTTTGGATGTGATCAGCCAGTTAATGTAAGTTCCCACTGCCAGTCCGATGGCTGTCCAGGCGGCGTCGGCAATTCCACACCAGTACGCCACTCCCGGCAGTCCCATGAGAAGCCATCCGGACATATCCGAAGCTTCTGCACTCATGGCAGTTACCCATGGTCCCAGTGTCCGGCCGCCGAGGAAATAATCTTCAGAACTCTGGTTTGCTCTCTTGGCAAAGGCCAGACCGATTCCAATGACGATCAGCATATAGAGAACCATGGTGATCATAATCTGCATGGTATCATTCATACTCTTTCTCATCCTCCTATATACAAAAATATTTTTCAGTATAGCAGAAGCCACTGTGATTTTCAAGATTCAGCCTGGTTTTTATGCGTTTTCACAGCATCATACCAAAGTTTCCGGTAAGATTACTGTTACTATCATCCTCTGTTTTGAACATCCTCTTCCAGTTCATGCAGTCTGCGGACGCCTTCCGGATTCTGCTTTTTCAGTCTCCGCTCCAGGATCGCCTGTTTTTCATCCAGATGTTCCTGCACATTCGGATGCTCTCTTAACAGTTCATCCCTCAGGATACGTCTTCTTCTCTCAATGAGGCTGACCACCAGAGAACTCTTCTCTTTCACTTCCGGCGGAAATTCATCTATATGAAGTTCCAGTCTCCGCAGCAGTTCATCTTCATCCAGAGGTCCCAGGGAATGCCAGTAATTTAACTTTTCATCCAGTCCTGCTTCAGAAAGCTTCTCAATGTCCGATATTCCATGGATCTGCTTCACCACATATTTGACAAACTTCTCAATTTCCCGGACCGCATCGGTGCCAAAAGCCCAGGCAAACTCCTCAAGAGTATTCTCTTCTTCCGGCGTCAGCGCATAATATTTTTTCTGATAAACTTCATCTCTCTTGTCACCAAAACTCTCCATCGGGAAGGGCTCTCTCATCCCCAGATCATGAAGAGCCGCAAGGATCGTCCGGCGCACCGCTCCCTCTGTGATCAGATGACCAATTCCCAGCTTTCTCATCTGTTCATTTACATTTTCTGAATGTTCGGTAATATAAAACCGGATATTCTTTTTCTTTAATTTCTCCGCCAGATCGCCAAGACCGTCGGCCGCGGTAACATCCAGGCTGTTTACAGCGCCGGCGTCAATGATGACCGCCCTGGTACTCTCTCTGATACTGTCCTCAATATCATTTTGCAGGATCTTAATGTTGGCAAAAAATAAGTTCTCATTGAAACGATAGATCAGCACATCTTTCACCGGACGGGAAAAATGATTCTTTCCCAGATCATAGAAATCCTTTTTCCCCGGGATCACTCCCAGAAAACATCTCGGCGGATTTGTGGCTTTTATGATTACCGCAATAAAGGAAAGAAGGATTCCCGCCACTACACCGTAGATCGTTCCCAGAAGCAGCACCGTCGCGCAGGCGGCAATAAAGATAAAAAACTCCTGTCTGCTCACCTTAAACAGACGGACTGCCAGGTGAACTTCCACGATATTAAGCAGAGCGGATATCACAATAGCAGTCAGGACCGGTACGGGAAGATATCCGATAAAGCCGGTAGCACACAGCAGAATAACTGCCATGACAAGACCTGCTGTGACAGAGACAGCCTGCGTTTTTCCTCCATACTGCTCATTCATGGATGTTCTGGAAATACTTCCATTGACCGGGCAGCATCCCACAGCGGCAGCGGCGATATTTCCCGCTGCGCATGCGAGGATCTCCTGCCTGTCATCCAGACGGTAACCGTTTTTCCCGGCAAAATTATTCTCACTGAGAAGCGTTTCTGCCATAATGACCACAGCGACCATCAGTCCTCTTCCCGCTGCCTGAATGAGATCTACCTGAGAAAGATCCGGCAGAAACAGCCCCGGAAGTCCTGTCTCCACCTGATCCAAAAGGACAACCCCGTAATCCTGAATATGTACCAGCAGCGTCAGCGCGGCTCCCGCTGCCATGACAGCCACGGACATGGGAAACTTCGGTATGAACTTCTTTCCAAGAAGAAGCACCGCCAGAGAGGAAACACCCAGCACAACGGACACCCCGTTGATATGACTGCACGCCTCCGCCATGTGATGGATCAATTCCGGAAGCTCGCCCACGCCTGCCGGACTCCCAAGAATTTTTGGTATCTGCATTAGAATAATTGTCACCGCAATTCCGCTGATAAAACCTCCCATCACCGGCGTGGAAATAAAGTCGACAATTCTGTCCGCATGGAGCAGATAAAACAACAAAAGCCATAGTCCCGCAAACAATGCGATAAACGGCACATAGTTCATGGCCGCACTGCTCTCATATGCGATTCCGAAGGTGGAAAGCGCCGCTCCCACGATAGCCGCCGGCGCTGCATCCACACCAAATATAAATTGCCTTGATGTGGAAAACAGAGCAAAAAAGATGATCGGCAGTACGGAACCGTATAAACCGTAAACCGCCGGAAGTCCCGCAATCTGCGCATATCCCATGGATATCGGTATGGACACCGCGGCAATGATAATTCCGGAAAATATATCTTTCGCCAGATATTCTTTCTTATAATTCCTAAGCGTGGGAAATAATCTTATTTTCATATTCGTTCTTCCCTTTCTCTGTTACATTTTTTAATCTGTCTTATTTTTTATCTGTTCTTATTGGCATCTTTTCATATGCTCTCATTTTCTGACAGAACATTTTAAATTTATCACACACAAAATATCAGTGTCAATGCACCGCCTGTTTTAGATCATCATAACGTTTCGACCATGCATTTCCGGAATTTCTTTTTATTTCTAAGGCAGCAGCAATGATTACTTTATTTTGCAAAGAATATAAAATTTTTCTTGACAACCACAAATTTGAGAATATAATGGGATGTGAAATTGAACAGAAGCTATTGCACAGAACAGGACACGGCTTTTTGCAAATGGTGTTTTCAGAGAGTTTCTGGCCGGTGAGAAGAAACAGCACCTGTGAAAAGTTATCCCCTGCGAGCAGTCAGAGTGAAACAACGAATATCGATTTCCATACATAATATTTTGAGGAGTAATTCTGACCGGCGTTCCACCGTTACCAGGAAGCCTGTTAATCCGGCGTATATAACATGATATACATACATGGAAGCATATATACCGGCCGACAGAGTCAAGAGACCGTTTTCCGGTAATAGAAGTGGTACCGCGGAGCAGCAAGAATTCTTCGTCTTCTCACAGAGTAATCTGTAAGAGGGCGTTTTTTTTATTTCATAGGCAATTTCCTATGAAATAAAAAACGCTCCGCGAGGATCGCACTGCGGCGGATAGGAAGATGTCGCTTTCGCGACCCGCCGCAGGCGGAGAATCTGCTTTGCAGGATTCTTTCCTGTCTTCTTTTCAATTTATTTTTCAGCTGAAAGACCTTGACAATTTAGTTTCAGATTCATTTAGACAGGTAGGAGAGTGAAAAAAATGAACACACTGGTAATTGTATTGATCGCCGCCGTTTGCCTCTGTGCAGCGTATGTACTGTACGGACGCTGGCTGGCAAAGAAATGGGGAATCGACCCAAAGGCAAAAACACCTGCCGTCGTTCATAACGATGGTCAGGATTATGTTCCAACAGACGGATGGACCGTATTCGCCCATCAATTTTCATCCATCGCAGGAGCCGGCCCTGTCACCGGAGCTATTCAGGCGGCAGCTTTCGGATGGCTTCCTGTTCTTCTCTGGATTATACTGGGCGGAATCTTCTTTGGAGCCGTGACGGACTTTGGCGCGTTATATGCCAGCGTTAAAAATGACGGTAAATCCATGGGACTTCTCATTGAAAAATATATCGGCAAAGCCGGCCGTAAACTGTTCCTCGGATTTTGCTGGCTGTTTACTTTGATCGTCATGGCCGCTTTTGCAGATATGGTTGCCGACACATTTAATGCGTATGTTGTGACAGACGGTGTGAAGACTCTTTCAGAAAGCGCCACTGTCAATGGAGCTGCCGGCAGTATCTCCTTATTCTTTATTCTTTTTGCCGCTGTCTTTGGACTGATTCAGAAAAAAGCCAAATTCAGCGGATGGAAGGAAGTTGTGTTAGGACTGGCCTGTACAATACTTGCCTTTGTCCTTGGTATGTCCATGCCGGTAATTTTAGGAAAAGAAGCATGGATTTACATTGCTTTTATTTATATCTTCCTGGCTGCTGTTCTTCCTATGTGGTTTTTGATGCAGCCAAGAGATTATATGTCTACCTTTATGTTTGTGGGTATGATTGCAGGCGCTGTGCTGGGATTAATCTTTGCGCATCCTTCCATGAATCTGCCGGCATACACTGGTTTTTACAATGACAATCTGGGAAGCCTGTTCCCGATCCTGTTTGTGACCGTTGCCTGCGGTGCAGTATCCGGTTTCCACAGTCTGGTATCTTCCGGTACTTCATCAAAAACCATATCGAATGAGAAAGATATGCTGAAGGTCGGATACGGCGCCATGGTTCTGGAAAGTCTTCTGGCAGTCATTGCCCTTTGCGTGGCAGGAGCAGCAGCCAGCGCAGACGGAACAGCCGCAGCGGGTACTCCATTCCAGATCTTTTCATCCGGAGTGGCCGGTTTTCTTGAAATGTTTGGAATTCCCGTTTATGTGGCTCAGAGTTTCATGACCATGTGTGTATCCGCTCTTGCTTTTACAACACTGGATTCCGTTGCCCGTATCGGCCGTATGTCTTTCCAGGAACTTTTCAGCGTGGATGATATGGAACACGCCGAGACCTGGAGAAAAGTATTATGCAATAAATATTTTGCAACATTGATCACACTGGTTTTCGGATACATTCTCACACAGGTCGGCTATTCCAATATCTGGCCTCTGTTCGGAAGCGCCAACCAGCTGCTGAGCGCCCTCGTTCTGATCACACTCTGTGTTTTCCTGAAGGTCACAGGAAGAGAAATGCGGACACTGATCCCACCATTTGTCATCATGCTCTGTGTTACATTTACGGCACTGATCCAGAGAACAATCGCCCTCGTTCAGGCATTCAGCGCGGGAACCGGCGTATTTATGGTGGAAGGACTGCAGCTTATCATAGCGATCCTGTTAATGATCCTGGGAGTCACCATCGTAGTTACTTCCGGAAAAGAACTGATCAGGAAAAAAGCAAACGCCTGATCCTGAAAAAATATTTTGAACGATATTTTTATTGATAAAAAGCAAACCGCTGTCAAGTCCTTGAATGGATTGACAGCGGTTTTTCTGACGTCCCCGAGAGGATTTGAACCTCCGACCCCTCGCTTAGGAGGCGAGTGCTCTATCCAGCTGAGCTACGAAGACATTCTTTATATCC
>ERZ1643250.1448-NODE-1448-length-20217-cov-4.549697_pt1 | contig 20217 bp, 21 predicted proteins | sample MGYA00579262_ERZ1643250 | MGnify/ENA primary metagenome ERZ1643250 (study PRJEB29033, sample SAMEA4952265) | chicken gut metagenome | biome: Broiler Chicken; feature: Gastrointestinal Tract; material: Caecum | place: Ireland | collected 2018 | study: Broiler... | reverse complement strand
ATTCCCTATATTTGAATTATACAGGAAGCTCCTATTATATTTAAAATTGTTAACGCATAAACAGTAATATAAATAATAGACATTCTCTGATACTCTTTTAAATCAGAATAAGCAAAATAGCCGTACAATGACCTCAAAAAGCTGTTACACAGCTATTTTGTTCAATTAGGATTATCGCTCTCCTGTCAGGATAAAGCTCATTAACTGCTCTGCATCATCAACACTACTGCGCAAATACAGCTCCTTAAAATCCGGAACCAACAACTAAATAATCAAACATTGTTATCCTTCTTTCTAATAAAATTTATTACCAGATTTTTTGCACTAAGTGCAAAACTGTCCTTTAATGCTAGCAATACAAATCCATACGATAGAATCCCGCCTATTATTTCCATTAATAATCGAGTATATCTTGGGATAGGAATCATATGTATTCCGAAGACAATAATGATCATAGCAGAAACAGCCATAGCTGCATTACTCAGGCCAAATTTGAACTTAACATATTTTCGAGCTAGCAGTATTTGAATAATGGTTACACTGGCTTCAGTTATAGCTGATGCAATTGCGGCACCAAAGTGTTGAAAATGAACTATCAAAAAATAGTTAAGTGTAATATTTATTACCGCTCCACATATCGTGGATAAAGTTGTAATTCTCTCTTTCCCCAATATGATTAAAATCTGCATTCCTATGTAATTACTCAATGCAACAGAAATCACAGAAACAGCCAAAACTTGCGTTGTTAGAATTGACTGTGAATATCCGGAACCAAAAAAGGTTAAAATAGCATCATCGGCAACCAATATTATTCCAGCCGCAACAGGAATAGAGAGAACTGTTAAAATATGCAATCCTTTATTCGTAAGAAATAAAAACTTTTCTTTTTCATTGCTGTAATAATAATTACTTAACTGTGGCAAAAACACAGCAGAAACAGCAACCACAAGTCCTCGCAATATTCGCATTATTCTCATCGACATCGTATAGTATCCTACGATTTCTGATCCACACATGATATCTAACATCGTAGTATCAGCCAGAACATATACTTCAGCCGCAATAGAAGCTCCAAATAATGCAAAAATATGATTTAAATGAGTTTTAAATTTCAGATTTAATATTGTAAGTCTTACATATCTACGAAGTTTAACTATATTAAAAAGATAATTTCCTACTAAAGCTAATGAATTTAATAATGCGTAAATAACATAATCATTTTGGTCATTTACAAAGAAAATCAAAAGTACAAGAAAGATGCACTTTACAACAAAACTGCGTTTTGCGATATAGCCATATTCCTGAATCCCCTGATAGAACCAATCAACATTAATAACATTTAGAATCAATGTAAATCCCGTTACTGCATAGATAAGATGTTTTCCTTCAAAGTATGGGACAAAAAATATTATCATATAATAGCATACCGAGCTTACCACTGTTAAACACAAATTGATAATGAAAAGCTCAGAAAATGCCTTGTCCAAATCGTTTGACTTAATTTTAAATTGCGCAACAAGTTTAATCCCATAGGTAGGAATTCCCATTGCTGCTAGTATCGTAAAATATTGTACAATATTTTGAGCAGCGGCAACTTTTCCTATGCTGTCTGCCATCAATACTCTAGCAACATAAATAGATGTAATAAAAGGAAAAGTTATATTTAATAATTGATAAAGAACATTGTAGAAAGAATTCTTCATCAATAATTTATTATTTGAATCCATACTATTATGAGCCGCTCTGCTCACTTCACCTCCTGCAGCAATAATTTTATTTAATCAGAAATGACAGTATTTAGCGCCTTAATATAGCCTTCAGCAAAAGCCTTGCATGAACACTTTTCTATGTAGAATCTAATAGCATCCTTTTCAAGTTCCTCTAATTCACTTTTATTCATGCCCTTAACTAATCTAATTTTTTCAAGTAAATCAGTTTCCGTATTATCAAATAGTATCAACGCTTTGGTATCAGAAGCTATGCTCAAATTCCCTCCCGTATTTGATGTAATAACAATCTTACCATAAGATAATGCCTCTAAAATAACTAAATCGAAATATGTATTTCTATTCGGTATCACAACCACATCTACTGCATTCATAAAATTCTGAACATCTTGGATATATCCCAATTCCGACCAATGTGAACTCTTGGGGAAATCGATCCCCTCATTGCCACCTGCAACTAAAACATCCACACCCATTTCAGTGATCATAGGAAATAATGTCACCAGTCTATCATAGCCTTTAATTTTATTATGACGACCAACATATCCCAATAAAAATGCGTCTGAGTCAATTCCATGATCTTTTCTATACTCTACGCGATTCACAGAAACAGTTTTCTTCTGAATACCGGTGTATACGTATCCCACATTCTTATTTCTAGCGTTCTTTTCAAATCCAGGGAATTTCCCATAAATAGCTTGTGCCTCTTTACACGGAAATATAAATGAATCGCTGCATTTGTAAGATAATTCTTCCATTCGGTCAAAGAAAGCGGCACTTAATTTATACTTACCATCCTTGATTTTTTTGAATTTTTCTATCATTTCATTTTTTATGGGTTCCGGTCTATGTGGTGTTAATATAATATGCCCTTTATATCTGCAGAATAAACGCAAATAAATCGCGGATTCGCTGGTATGGACATGTATAGTATCATAGTTGGAAATTTTTCCAATAAACCATTTACGAAATCCAAGCCCTTGTTTAAAAAAATATGCAATATATCTAAGACCTGGGAATAAATTCTTAACACCCGCAGTATTACTTTGTTTCCTGGCACTCGTTTCATCAATCATATATATAAAGTCAGGAATCTCCACTCCGTCAAGTTCGTTAAAACCTTTTAATAAATTATACAAGTATCCAGATGGACCACCTGCAGAATTTTTCACATTTCTTATATTTAATATAGCTGTATTAGGCATAGGGCGTTAATCTCCAATTCTAATTTTTTTTATGAGGCCAACTATAAATGTACACTCGATGTATAGCAATATGTAATTAGGAGAATACATCATCGCAAGTACAATCGAACCTATAAGCAGAATTTTTTCCAAACTCTCAGCCTGATCAATCATGTAAGACACCTTTGCACATACGAAAGGAGCAAAAATAAATCCCAAAAAGCCGAAATTAGCAATTGCCTCATCAAAAATAGAGGTGGTCATATAGCTATAACCAGCCGAGATATCTCTGCCTATTAAAGCCGATGATAAGTATCTATTAAATCCAACACCTGGCAGGTTAAACAGCTTGAATTTACCTACCAATATATCGATAAAAAAGAAATACTTTATTTGACTTAAATAACTCTGAAATGGAAAATCAAGTATTTTTATCTCATCCGGATGGAGCATACTGTAGATGCAAAATTTTATCGTATCATCGCGAAACATATCAACTCGTAAAGCAGAATAAATACCTTCAAACCCTGAATAGTTCCTTAATGTTGTCTTTACAAAGATAGAATAAATCACAACAATCGAAGCGCTAATTAATGCAACAATTACAATTATCTTCAGATTTACATTCCTACAATAAAGTAATACAGCCAATGCTATAATTAATGCAAAGAAGATTATAGAACGCTTAGATTCTATACACATATTCATCAACAAGAATACAAATGCGAGAATCCTCAGAAAAGCCGTCCATAAATTTTTCTTTTCATATTTCATAATAATCAACAAAATGGCAGCCGTAACACCTAAATATGAAAATCTTTCCGCAAATGAGTACCAACCACTATTTGTAATGTTTTCAAAGAAATGATAATCTCTCCATCCAAATGCAAATAATATTTCATATGCGCCAAATACTAGAGACAACAAAACAGGAAATACAGCAAATAAAAAGCATACCATACGCATACTATTTGCAAGAACCTCCTCTTTAAAACTGGTCATATTATTATTAAAACCATTCAGCGCATTATTTCTATAATGGAATTCGTTCTTTTTTAAGACCTTAATTCTAATTCTTTTTTTCTTACAACAATTGATAATAATAAATTGTGTCATCAAGAGAAACAAATCATAGAAAGCTCTCGTTTCAAAGTCATTAAAACTTTTTATGAACCCTCCATACCTTCCATTTGTGTTATACAATGTATAGTCAGGCAAACCTATGATATAATCCAACGCCAGAGGGATCACACATATGAAAAAAAACATAAAATATACAATCAATCTTCCACTGGATGCTTTTTTTCTGTACACTTTAATTCCATATATGGCAGATATTATTAATGTTAAAATATCTAAAAATGCAATCATATAAAACCTCGTAGTATTTTAAAATAGACTCAGGAGATATAGTGCGTTTTTTATTCCAAGCAAACGCATAACAAGGGTAAATAATTTATATTTTATGCTTGGTGCTACCTTAAAGATATTTTTGTTTCCTTCTATACATTTTATTATCTTCCCCAATTCTTTTTTATCTACTTTCTTTATTTGATTCAGCATTCCATATACCGATACCATTATTCTATTCATGATTCTTGGATCAAAACCATTTAGGTAAAAAGCATTATAATGATATGAGGCCATTTCTATCACATCCATAATATTTTTAGCTCTGATACTGTTCATTATAGATCCTTCGCGTCCCATTCTGTGGTAGTACCACGGATGATAGCATCCCGCATACTTTTCAGCAAAATATAATACTTTACTTGTCCAATCCATATCTTCATGTAATCTACCATTCATAAACTTTATATTATTCATTTTCAAAAAGTTCAATGAGTAGATTTTTTTTTGGGCTGGCCATGTATTATGAGTCAAATTGCAACACCAATTTAATGCACGATCTTTTGAAAATCCGTTCGACAGGTAGCTTTCAAAAGAACAATCACACTCTACATTTCTTTCGTCATATGCCTCGATAAAGCGTGTTTCTATCACATCTGGTCTATCACGATTGATAATATTATTAAACTCTCTCAGACATCCCTCTTCAATCCAATCATCGCTATCTAAAAATATAACATAATCACCTTTAGCATGCTGAAGACCACAATTTCTTGCATCTGAGAGTCCGCCATTAGCTTTATGTATTACTGATATTCTGTCATAATTTAACGCATATTTATCACATATCTCACCGCTTTTATCTGGAGATCCGTCATCTATTAATAATATTTCGTAATCAGTAAAATCTTGTTTTAATACGCTATCTACACAGATGCAAATATATTTCTCAACATTATAAACAGGAATAATGACGGAAAACCTCATGCCAAACTATCTCCTAATTTCTTCATATATATTCTGATATTGCCCAACTATGTTTTCCCAATTAAATTTCATCGCATTTTTACTTGCAGTTGCTGCCATTTCATCATAGTTTTTAATGCATTCTATTATTTTTGATGCAATATTTTTATAATCATTGGGATCAACATGATAACCCACTGTACCCTCTGGAAATTGATTGTCAAATCCTTCCCCTTTTGTATATATAACAGGTAATCCCTGGCTCATTGCCTCCGCGTAGACCAACCCAAAACTTTCTGTAAAAGACGGCATCACAAATATATCGCATTTTCGATAAAAACCTATTAGGCTCTCTTTTGATACCGGTTTGTGATACTGAACATAACCGCAGTTTATAATTCTCCGAAATATATTTTCATCATATACTTTTCCAACCACTGTTAAATTCGCTTCAACACCTCTTATTTCTAACTCTTTTATTGCGTCTACAATAGACTCGATGTTTTTATTTCTATCAATTCTTCCAGCATAAATCAGACGTAATGGTTCATGCAATCCATATGATTTATGATTTACGTTTTCAAGCCAAAAATCATCAATACCATTAGGTATTACATAGGATTTTGATCTTATTAATTCCCTTTTCTTTCTTGGCACAAATTGAGACAATACCGCCTCTCGATAAGATTTAGACAGAAAGCAAATAGCGCTTGCTCTCTCCATAATTTTAACTCCCCGGGCACGAAGAAACGGAATCTTTTTAAAAAAATCATTCACATCTGTATTTCTAACAGCAACAATATAGGGTTTTACATATTTCTCAGACAGCTTCATGGCACAATTGCCATCTGTAAATAACGTATAGGCATGAATACAATCAAAATTGCTTATATCGTATCTATGCTCTATCGCACTAAAGATCTTGGTTTGTTTTAAATCAAAAATATATCTGTCCCATTTAGAAAAACATTTGCTTACAAAAACATTTCCATTTGGCACAATAAGTGCTTTTTCACTTCCATCCGTTGGTGCAAATACAGAATTGTCAATATTCAAACGATCCAAGTGGTTCATCATCACCTGATGAAGTGGCGAAGTAATGTAATTCCTATTAATATGTAGAATTTTTATATTCATCTATACAAGCCTCATATATATCCTTGTCAATTATCTTTTTGATTTCACATGGATTTCCTGCTGCCATTACGCCCGCTGGCACATTCTTTGTCACCACACTGCCTGCTCCAATTATCTTATTATCTCCAATTGATACGCCAGGCAGAATAATACAACCGTATCCAATCCAAACCGATTCACCAATCGTAACTGGATTAGGATTTGAAATCCCATGAAACTTGTGCATATTACTATTGTAGATATGGGTTGTAGTGTAAATATGAACATTCGGTCCCATCATATTTTTCCCCTTAAAAACACACTGGGGACCAATCATACAATATGGGCCAATCGCTGTAGCATCACCTAATATGCAGTCTTCCATCACTTCAGCTCCTTTTTCGATAATGCAAGACGATCCCATATCCTTTACAATCCCTCTTACAAACAGACAACGCAGTTTATTGGAAATACCCCCCCGGATGCCTTCTAAGCGGCAGGATATTTCCAATCGTTCCCAACAAAAACTTACATATTCGTACTCTCATCAAAGTCTCCAATACCTATATCCTGCTTCTTCCACAATCTTTTTATCCAGAATACTTTTTACATCAATCAAAACCTTCTGACTATTTGTTCCTTCTGCATAAAGCTTATCTATCTGAGCCAAACTCATCGCTTTAAACTCATCGTGAGCCACAGCTAAGATAATACAGTCAGCATCAGCTATATCATCCAGCGCAGTCAAGCTGACGCCATACTCATGCATAGCATCTTGCTTACTCGCCCATGGATCCACCACAATCGGCTTAATATCGTACTCAGCCAGTCTGTTAATGATGTCTTCTACCTTGCTGTTTCTGGTATCCGGGCAGTTCTCCTTAAATGTCAGGCCAAGAATTACTACCTTAGAATTCTTTGGAGCTTTGCCAGCAAGGATCAACTGCTTAATCGTTGCGTCAGCCACGAACGCACCCATTCCGTCGTTTACTTTGCGACCAGCAAGGATAATCTGACTGTGGTAGCCCAGCTTCTCTGCCTCATAGGTGAAGTAGTAAGGGTCAACACCGATACAGTGCCCACCTACCAGACCAGGACGGAATCCAAGGGCATTCCACTTGGTGTTCATACCATCTACAACTTCAGCCGTATCAATACCCATACGGTCAAAGACCATTGCAAGTTCATTCATGAAAGCAATGTTAATATCACGCTGGCTGTTCTCCACAACCTTAACTGCCTCAGCCGTCTTAATTGTGGATACTGGATATGTACCAACCTTGATGACAAGATCATAGACATTCTTAATCTCATCAAGAGACTCAGCGTCCATACCAGAGACAATCTTTTTGATGTTTTCCAGTCTATGTACCTTGTCACCGGGATTGATGCGCTCAGGCGAGTATCCAATCTTGAAATCTACACCGCATTTCAAGCTGGACTCTCTCTCCAAAATCGGAACACAGACATCCTCTGTCACACCTGGGTAGACTGTAGACTCGAACACAACAATAGAACCCTTGGTTAGATTCTTGCCGAGGATCTCGCTTGCTCCAATAACCGTGGTAAGATCGGGCGTATGATCCTGATTTACAGGCGTTGGCACTGCGACAATATGGAATTTCGCTTTTTGAAGATCGGCAGCATCAGACGTAAACCGCACAGTGGTTTTAGCAATAGCCTCGTCTCCAACCTCATGGGTAGGATCGATGCCAGACTTGTACAGGTCGATCTTCGCAGCATTCAGATCAAAACCGATAACATTTACACCTTCATTCGCAAAAGCAACAGCTATCGGCATTCCAACATAGCCAAGACCAACCATAGACAGGCTTTCTTCCCCAGACTTAATTTTCTCAAACAAAGACATTTTTCCTCTCTCCTTTTTATTGAAAGTCAATCACAGGCATCTCGTCTGTGTATTGCTTATATTTTATTTTCTTGATTATCCCATGAACCAAATTGTTAGCTGTCAATACACCTGACCAAATCGAATTCTTCTTCATTCCGACCCTAAACAATAAGTAATGCCATTTGATCAGCTTCCATTTGCTACCGCTTGATATCGAGCCATCATGCTTTATGTAATAAGAAAGGCACTCCGACAGCCTATAGCATTTCACCTTTTCCACCGCTTGTAACCACATTGCATAGTCGTTGTTCTTTTTTAAATCTGCAATCTGAATCAGACCAACCTTTTCTCTGTCGTACATCACGGTGATAGTAGAGAAATAGCAATAATCATACATTTTTCTCTTATCTACTACATCTGGTCCAGTACATATATAAGGAAGCCATTCTCCATTCAGTTGAATCCGATAATCAGTAAACGTGAATGCGTATCCATTTTGTTTCATAAAAGCGAGCTGTCGTCCAATCTTTTCTGAGTGCCAAATGTCATCAGAATCTAAAAATGCTATCCATTTTCCTTTTGTCTCACGAAGAGCTTTGTTTCTTGATTCTGCCGCACCACTATTTTTTTTCTTTACATAAAGCCGTATTCGCGTATCTTTAAATGACCTAATAATATCAACTGTCTTATCTGTAGAACAATCATCAACTATAATCAGCTCCCAGTTTGTATAAGTTTGGGCTTGTACTGATTTTATAGCTGCCTCTATATATTTCTCTGCGTTATACGACGGCATTATTACGGATACCAAGTCATTCATCTATATTCAACTCCTGTTTTTCAAGCCACTCACCATTTTTCATTTTAGGAAATATAATTCTGCGGGGAACACCTACTGCCGTTGCTCCATCTGGAACATTTCTTTCCAAGAAATACCCCTCCCCCGATTCTTTTAGGGAGTTTTGAGATATAATGTTTGCTCTCATTCCTATGTACGCTCCATCATCTATCTTTATCGGATAGTGTCCCTGATTCTTTCCATGACAGGCGAAATAGACACCATACGATACAGTCACATCGTTACCGATTTCCAATAGGTCATAGCACATATCATCCAGATAGCACTTCATTCCAATGAACGTACCTTTTCCAATCTTGAATCCGCAAAGGCGGTATATTGCTACTCGGAGGTTGTTGAACACGATATTGGGAGCCACTACCTGTGCAAAAAACTTTCTTATTGGTTTTGCTATGATTGTGAGAATAGAATAATTGTAGTAGTATGGAGCCGGTTTACCTTTTATCTTTTCATATGCTAACTTTAATACCTTCATACCGTTCTTACTAACTCCTTTGCCTCAGCCTGTAACCTGTCATATTCATCTCTACTAACACGCTCGTGCTTCAACAAATAATCGCCATAATCATCAGTAAGCTCTACTTCATCGACTGTACTGCCTTCCAGTCCCTTTTCCTTAAAAAACACCTGCTTAACCGTATCAAAAATGATTTTCACATCTCCAAGGAATGTAATATTCTGCACATACCCTAAATCAGTTGCCAGCTTATCATCCCAAGCAAGTGCGTTTCTTCCTCTTGTCTGCGCCAGTCCAGATAACCCCGGCTTTGCCGTGTGCCTCATCCTCTGTTCCGGTGTCATAAACACCATATCTCTCACAAGCTGCGGTCTGGGTCCGATCACGCTCATATCACCTTTTAGGATATTAAATACCTCCGGCAGCTCATCCAGTGAAGTCGCTCTGAGTGCCTTACCGAACTTACCAAGCCGTGCTTCATCCGGCAGGAGATTTCCATTTTCATCTCGCTCATCTGACATGGAGCGGAATTTGTACATATAGAAAATTTTCTCATAACCTGTTTTCGGATCAATTTTACCGGGACGTGGCTGTTTGAAAAGCACTGGTGAACCAAGTTTTACCCTTACCAAGACAGCTATAATGAGATAGAACCAGCAAAAAACAATAATTGCAAGCAAGGAACAGATGATATCCAACACTCGCTTTATGTACTTTTCATAAAAACCACATTTCCGTTTCATTTGAATGGGAGGAAGCCGCATGGCTGATTCCTTTACTCGTGTTTGTTGCATCATTTATCCCCTAATAAAAACTATCTCCTATACATATGCCGCATATGTATAGGCGTCAAAGTGGACTACCTATCCCAAAACGCTTAATTTTAGCCTCTGAAAACTTGAAATATTCCTTAAGTAGCAGAAAACACCTCTATATCTACTCAAAACATCTCTTCACAATCTCAATAACCCTATCCTGCTGCTCTTCCGTCATCTTATTATCGCTCGGAAGGCACAATCCACGGTTAAAAATGTCCACTCCGACGTCAATTCCGCCGCCTTCGATGTACGCATTGCTCTTCCCACGACCATTCCCTTCTCTCGTCACGAACCCGTTCATCCGGTAGATCGGCTGCATGTGCATGGGCTTCCAGATGGGACGCCCTTCTGCATTGTATTTCGCCAAGGTTTCCAGAATCTCGGTCGGGCAGGATTTCCCTTTCTCCGGGATATAAAGCGCCTTTTGATCCGCTCTTACCTGCTGGCACATAGCCTCTTCGTCAATGATCAGACAGCTAAGCCAGAAATTGGGAACCGACTTCTTTTCGTCATAGGGATTCATTTTCACCGGGAGATCTTTCAGCCCTTCTTTGTATCTCTCATAAATCGCTCTTTTCTGATCGATGTGCTCCTGCAGGTGGGGAATCTGTCCGCGAACCACTCCTGCAATCACATTGCTCATGCGGTAGTTATAACCGATTTCCTCATGCTGATACCACGGCGCTGCTTCTCTGGACTGGGTGCTCCACTTCCGCACTTTGTCCGCATCTTCTCTGGAATCTGTCAGGAACATGCCGCCGCTGGAACCGGTGATAATCTTATTTCCATTAAAGGAAATACAGTTATAATCGCCAAAGCTTCCGGTTTCTTTCCATTCCCCATGATACAGATATTTCGCGCCCAGGCTCTCCGCCGCATCCTCCAAGATCAGCGCCCCGTGCCGGTCACAGATTTCTTTCAGTTCTTCGATCTTGCCCGGTGTCCCATACAGGTGCGCAAGCACTACGATTTTCGCTTCCGGATATAACGCAAAGGCTTTTTCCAGCGCTGCCGGATCCATATTCCAGGTATCATACTCGGTGTCAATGAACACGGCTTCTCCGTCTTCATAGGCCACCGGATTAATGCTGGCGTCAAAGGTCAGATCGGAGCACAGCACCTTTCGCAAGCGGAGCGTTCCCTCATCTGGCTTTGCCTGGCCGTACACTTTTTCCCCGGCCAGTTTTATGGCCAGATGAAGAGCTGCCGTCCCGGCGCTTAGTGCCACCGCATATTTCACGCCAACCAATTGGGCGATTTGCTTTTCGATTTCATCAAGATTTTTCCCGACGGTGCTCATCCAGTTTGTATCATAAGCCTCCATCATGTACTTCACTTCATCGCCGTGCATGGTTGGCGAGCTAAGCCATATCCTTTTGGAGAACGCCTGGATATCAGATGTATGATGAAACGCCACGTTCTTATCCTCCCCGTTAAGTGATTTCTTCTGTTTCGATTTTCTATAACGCAATTCTGCTTTCTTTACTCTCGTATATTTTTCTCATTCCATGGTGATGTGCTCATCCTCAAACTTTTTCCACATCCATTCCACAAATTCCGCTTCCGCCTCCGCCAGACTCCTGCGCCGGGATGCTCCGGAACCAGGATTCCTCCTTGGATGCACCCGGTAATAATTTTCCGCTTTACAGATTACTTTCGCCGGATTTCCCCGCACAACACTGCCGGGTAGGATATCTTCTGTCACCACGGAGTGAGCTAGTATGATAACATTCCTGCCGACTCTGACGTTCCTGCCGATCCTGGAATTGGTTCCGATCAATACGCCATCGTCAATTTTGATACACCCGGCCAGCTCTAACGGCTTCGATTGAAGTTTTCTTCGAATTTTTTGATACAAGGTTTCATGCCCGCTGTCTTTCAGACTGCGATCTGTCAGGAACCGAACCCCCGGCGCAATCAGCACATTGTTCCCAATGCTGATTAGATCAGGATGAGACGGCAGTTCTTTTGGCATATAGTCCACGCCCTTCCCCATATGGCGGAACAGTTTCTGTTTCCGCAGATATTTCCCGCGCATCTGCCCGCTGCGAAGCAGATGCAGGCTGACCATATGCTTCATTTTTCCCATCTGCCTGCCGATTTCCCCCGGCATTATATGACTACCCTATGAAAAATATTCGATATCATTTCACACACACCCATCCCCTCAGCTTTTGCTGACGATCTCCAGGCCTGCCGTGAAAAAATTTCCCAGGCCATCGGCTAACGTTTCGATCTGCGCAGTCCGCTTGTGCCGGTCGATTTTGCGGATTCTGGATTCCAGCCCCACCAGCGGGCCTCCCGTCACATAAGTAACGCCATCCCGGATATATCCCTGGGAAATATTCAGATGATGCTCCTTTCCGCCCAGCAGACGCAGCAATTTCTCCTCTTCGGGATCCACACGCTGCAGCAGCGTGCCGTCCTCCAGAAGCTGTACCAAATCCTGATATGGTTTCAGCGCTTTTTTAAGAGCCGCCGGATCCTCCGTTTCCAGAAATACATACTCCGGGAACATCTGCTCGCATTCCACATGCCAGCTGCCCTCATAGCGCCGCATTCGGTCATGGGTGAACTGAAAAGTCTCCTGCAGCAGCTCCCGCGAAAGACTCTGTCGGCACAACTCCATGATTTCTCCGGCTTTTCCCGCACGGCATTTCACAACACACCACATAGAATCCCTCCTGCATTTTGGAACTGTCAGTTCCGCGAAACTATTTACAATTATAGCTCACTTTTCCTGTTAGTTCAATATTTTATCCCTTGTTAGTTCATAATAAAGCATATTTATGCAATTAGAACCACTCCAAAGGCATGCAAGTGTGCATTTTGACGAAAATTGCTCCCTGGATTCTCCATACATGCCCCGAAAAAGTTCTTGCTTTTCCTCTTCTTTCCTGTTACAATACTCTCATTCCACTCCGGCGGTTCCGCCGGAATTCATGTGGCATCTCTGCCACGAATACCCCATAACCAACTGAACACAGAGCAGCTGTCTGTTTCTCTCATGCTGCATTTGCATATATTTTCTTTGCACTCCATCTTTACAGATGCGGCCGCCTGCTCTATAATGAAAGGAGAATACTACTTGACAGACGCAAAGAAATATCTGAGCGGCCTGACGCTTCTGGACCGTTTCCTCTTCGCTGAAGCTGTGGAGGATCAGGAAGTCATGCAGCTGATCCTGGAGATCATTCTGGGCCAGGAAATCCATCTGGCCGGTCCGCCCCAGACAGAAAAGGAGGCGCGCCGTTCCCCTCAGTACCGCCACATCCGCCTGGATGTCTGGGCAAAGGATCAGGACAACCGCATCTATGACACCGAAGTTCAAAACCGCAACACCGGCAACCTGCCCCGGCGCAGCCGCTACTACCAGGGCTATATCGACACCACACAACTGAAACCGGGGACGGTGGATTTCAACCGGCTGGGTGACATCATCCAAATTCTCATCGCTCCCTTCGATCTGATCGGTGACGGTTACTACCGGTATACTTTTCGGATGAACTGTATGGAGAACAAGGAGAGACTCCTGGGAGACGGCGCAGTGCGGATCTTTCTCAATACCAGAGGAAAGAATCCCCAGGATGTCAGCCCGGAGCTGGTACAGCTGCTCCATTTCATGGAGCATACCAACGATCCGCCGCCACCCGGCGGTGAATGTGAAAAGGTACAGAAACTGCGCAGGAAAATCGAAAATATCAAAGCAAATGAAGAGGTAGGTGTACGTTTTATGCATGCTTGGGAAGAACGTGAACTGGATAGAATTGAGGCTCGCAATGCTGGACTAGAAGCCGGCAGAACAGAGCTTTTGACAAACCTGGTGCAAAGAAAACTGGCAAAAGGACAGTCTCCAGAAAAAATCGCAGAGGATCTGATGGAAGAGTTGGAGACCATCCAGAAAATCGCGGATAGTCTGATGCAGACAGATCTGCTGTAAAGATTCCCTCTGGCAGAAGAATGCCGGGATTTGCCTTTGTATCGCAAATCCCGGCATTCTTAAAAGAAGCTCTGTCCGTTCCCATCCCTGTAGGTGCATAAGCACCCGCTTTGGCAACTTGCTGGATCAGTTTCTCCGGTAACTTCTGCATTTTTCTTTTATTTCACCATATCCTCATATGACGGAAAGCCGTAAGCACTTTTCGCGCTGGTCACTGCCCGCAGGATCGCTTCGCTCATCACTTCTGCCGCCAGCGTTCCTGTCAGATCCTGATCTGCTGCCACATCTCCCACAGAAACAGCATAGATGCTGTCGCCATCGGCAGTGGTGTGAACCGGCCGGATCGATCTGGCGTAGCCGTCGTGGGCCATACCGGCGATCTTACACAGAGACGGTTTGGTAAAACCGGCATTGGTTACGATGATCCCGATGGTGGTGTTGCCTGTAAATTTATTTTCCACCACCTCTGTACTGGCATACATCAGATCTTCTGTACGGCGAAAAGATTTCTTATCCTCAGTCAGCAGCCCGGCTGCTTTACAGCCGGTCTTCCAGTCGTAAATGTCGCCCAAAGCGTTAACCGCCACCAGCGCGCCTACCTGCAACTCCCCCAGCTGCAGTGCATAGCTTCCGATGCCGGACTTCATGCAAAAATCCATGCCGGCGATCTTTCCCACGGTCGCCCCGCATCCTGCCCCGTAATTGCCATCCCGGTAATTTCCATGCTGCGCATTGATACATGCTTCGTATCCCATATCCCGATCCGGGCGGGTATACGGATCCCCGACGGTCAGATCAAACAGGTCTGCCTGACACACCAGCGGCACCTTCAAAGGGCCCACATCGAAGCCAATGCCGCGTTCCTCCAGATACTGCATCACGCCATCAGCGGCTCCCAGTCCGAAGGCGCTTCCGCCTGCAAGCACGATCCCATGGATCGTCTGTGCCGCCGCCAGCGGATTCATCAGTTCTGATTCCCGGGACGCCGGCCCGCCGCCGCGCACATCCAGCCCAGCCGCCATGCCCTGTTCTGTATACAGGACGGTACACCCTGTTCCTGCCTGGACATTTTCGGCCTGGCCGATTTTTATTTCTCCGATATCACAGATATTGATTTCTTTTCTGTTCATTATACCCTCCGCTCTTTTTAAACATCTGAAGCATTGAAATAGATTGTTTAGAAGAAATTATATAACATTTTAATGATGACCGCATTAATTTTTATTTGAAAACACTGCCATAATCTTCTGAATATGTGGATTTTCTTCTGGTTTGTTTATATTATATAACTGCGCTGGATTATCCAATAAAATCCTGTGCAGAATATATTCACACTCTTCCATATCTCTCAGACCCGTTTCTGCCTGTGCCGCCAGAACACGACAAATATTATCCCTTGCACAGTACAACTGCCCTGCCACTGCTTCCACTCCATGCACATCATCACCAAATCCCAGAATTTTGCACACTGGAACGGTATCCAGCCAGGATGAAAGGGCAGTGCGGGTATCATTCGGCGAAATAGTATGCATCCAGCACAGATCGGCATACACGTTTGGAAACTGTTTTGCCAGCGCCCCCAACTGATAGAAATACGGATACCCGCCATGAAATATATCAAATTTTATATTCTGATACTCAATAAAAATATTTGTCAACAGTTCCGGATTACTGTTGGGAATAATATTACCCTGTCCCACCTGAATACCGGTATGAAACTGAAATACCGCTCCTTCCTTGTTGGCCTCGCTTAAAATTACATGCATCATATAGTCCTGGAAGGCTTTTGTTGTAAACAGTGCGTATTCTCCGTTATCCGGAAGAGAAATCCTTGCTCTTCGTATCGCCTCAAATCCCTTTCGCGCTTCATTGTAGTCCGCAAATTCATAAAACAGACTTCGGTTATACGCCAGTCCCGATTTGTATCCGATTGCGCCGTTTTCCCGCGCTTTTTTCATAATAAGTCTGGCTGCATTTTCCAGATCGTCCAGCGAGTTAACCGGAAAACCGCATTCTCTTTCAATTCTTCTTATATCGGACGCGTTTTCCGGCATGATCAGATAATCCATCCGATATACCGGCAAAAATATTTTTTCATCATGGGGTATTTCTATCCCGTCATAATGGCTGTGATCAGATATTATTTTTCTGATATGACACACCTGACATAAAATATGCTCAAAAAAGTCCGGATCTTCCATATGTGAGCGATAAGCTGCAGATATTTTCATAATATTATCGTCCGTTAAATCGGATTCGCCATAAATCAACTGCAGCGTGGTCTTTGCCAGACGGGCATATCCTGTATTCATGGTACGTTTCCAATAAGGCTGCAAAACGGCAAAGCGTTTTACAATATCCTGATTTTCATCCATGACATATCCGAATTCTTCTTTTGTCATTCCCGCTGACCGGATATCATCCTGAAGATACTGCTGCAAAAAATTCACCAGAAAATCCTGCCTGTGATCGTATAATTCATTTGACGGCATTACATGGGAATGTGTGTCAATCACCGGAGTATGATCAAATACTCAATGACGTCAGACGAGCTGTCCGGCTTCTGAAATCTCTCGCCCCTTCCTATGGATATCCAAAAGATAATATTGCTCTTCTTGGATTTTCCGCCGGAGGCCAGGTAAGCTTATTGGGCGGAACTCATTTTGATGATGGTAATCCAAATTCTCCTGATCCGGTAGAACGATTTTCTTCTCGTCCGGGAGCTGTCGTCTCCTGCTACAGTTCTATTTCCTGGACTTTATTTGCACCGGATAAAAACATGGATGAACTGGGCAGTATTTCTTCTTTTGAGGACAGGCTGTTTTTCAGTTCCGAACACAACCTCTCCGCTGATACGCCGCCAATATTTATATGGACTTCCCGTCAGGATCTCGTCCTGGATCCGCGGTTTTCGTTGAATCTGGCAATCCGCCTGTACGAGCATAATCTTCCCTTTGAACTTCACGTATATGATGAAGGCGCACATGGCATAGGCCTGGCGGACGATACCAATATTCTAAAAGAATACTCCAGTCATCACCTCAATACATGGGTCAGTCTTTGCAGTGAATGGCTGGATGAAAAATTTTCCAGATAAAAAAAGACCGTGTACCGAATTGGCAATGATTATCTCCCAATCCGAATACACGGTCTCCATCCTTTAATTTCTGCCATCCCGCCCGCAAAGCAGCGCGCGGGCCGCCTCGTCTGTCAGCTGATCCATCCGTTTTTCTTTCAGAGGATTCTCCTCCTCCATAAGGAAACGCCTTCCATCACAAATGACGGTGATGGTAACGCTCTTCTTTCTTTTCCTTTTGCCTGCAATCAGGGACACGGATTCCATTAACACGTATTTCAGCGTACGGTATGCCGCATCGTATTCCAGATTTCTGGCCAGATCGATCAGTACCAACACCTCCGCCCGGGACAGCCAGCCGCTCACGCCGGTTGCTTCAAAATGAATATCGCTGTTCAGTTTATTTAAGATCAACACATCTTCCTCTTTGATCAGATTGCTGTCGATCAGGACAGAACATATTAATTTCTTCATACCCGGTTCATATCCCCATTCATTTTTCTGCCTCGTCCGCGGAGCAGATCGTCTGCAGCAGCGCCAGAAGCAACCGTTCAAAACTGGTGTTTCCATCCGCTTTCTGCGCAAAAGTTCTGATAACCTGTTCATCTACGTCGAGCGCTTTTGCATAGTCTCGAACCAGCCGCTCAGACGGCTGGCGGTCCCCCTTTTCTATAGCATTAATATAGGCCGGCGTTACCAGCAGCTCATCCGCCAGATCCTTTACTTTCCTGTCACGGGCAATCCGAAGCAGACGAAATATATTCCGATTTTCCCTGTGCTTTTCTGTTTTGCTTCCCATATCTTCCCCTCTCGTCCTCCCATAAACCCCTTCCGTGATTTTGGTAATTTAATATATTGGCGAATCCTCCGGCTGTTATTTTTATCATGGTATTCCCTGACAACCGACGTCGTCCGGAACCCATGATAAATTCGGCATTCTGCCCTTTCGTACACCTCCTGTCACTTTTCATAATATGTATGAGGCCGTTTCACTATGTCTTCAGACTGCACGCAGGAGATCCCGCTCACCATCACGGCGAGCGGGGAATTCATATCCGCGCCCCGGATTAAAAATCCCGAAAGAAATGAGAAAGGATTCTTCTTATCACCACCGGGAAAACCACTCTCAAAAAAAGGCATATAAACCTGATCAGCAGTTTCACCGTGAACGAGGATTTCATATGATGGTAAGTGATCATCATTTTTTCCCAAAGCTGAACATACTTTTTCTTCCAGGAATCCGAGTTTTGTCTTGTCTTCATAATAGGTACCTCCGTTTATCTGCGCCGGAGGAATCACCACTATATTAAATTTTCAAAATACATTTCTCATTGCAATTATGATACCATGGTCTGTTTAAAAAATCAACAGTGTTTATTTTTTATCCACACTAATATGCGGCAGATCTAAAATGCTGATTTAAAATTGCCGGACCCACATTGACCGCCCAAAAAAGCCCGGTTAATTTAATGATTCGACTGCTGTGGAAAACAGTTTATGGCTATAATACGATCACGCCGCATTATAGCCTTGAATTTTGTGCTTTCTATAGCTATAATAAGATTAAAACAAATTATAGTCAGGAGGTTTGGATATGGCATATATTAAAAGAGATCTGGAAGAAAAGATACTATCGTTATCCATTGAATATGCAGCCATTCTTATCACTGGTCCAAGGCAAGTGGGAAAAACGACTGTTTTACGTCAACTGATGCATGATAACAGAACTTATGTCACACTCGATGATCTTGAAGAAAGAGCCATGGCCAGGAATGATCCCGCCCTTTTCCTGCAAATGCATGACCGTCCTATTCTCATCGATGAAGTCCAGTATGCTCCACAGCTTTTTTCATACATCAAGATTGAAATTGACAATGGTGCCAAACCAGGCAGTTTCTGGCTTACCGGTTCTCAGGCCTTTCACATGATGGAACTGGCACAGGAGTCGCTGGCCGGGCGGGTGGCTCTGCTTCATATGCCCTCTTTATCGCAGCATGAAATATACGGCAGCGGCATTTCGGCGCCTTTCACGATCGATTTAAATTCTTTAAAAGAGAGAACCAAAACACACGCTCCGGCAGATATGCAGGAAATTTATCAGCGCATTTGGAAAGGCTCCATGCCGGGATTGATCAGCGGCCGTTTTTCCGACCGTGATGTCTTTTACAGCAGTTACCTTCAAACTTATATCGACAGGGATGTCAGTGAACTTATCCATTTAACTGATAAACTGATATTTCGTGACTTTATTCGTGCTACAGCCTGCCGAATTGGACAATTACTGAATATCCATGATATTGCCCGTGATGTAGGGGTATCTGATGATACAGCCAGGCGGTGGCTGCAGATTTTAGAGAAGTCAGATATTATTTTCTACCTTCGTCCCTACTCCAACAATCTTCTGAAACGCACCGTGAAAACTCCGAAAATGTATTTTTTTGATACCGGGCTTGTTGCTTATCTTACTAAATACAGTTCGTCTGAAATATTGGCAAATGGCGCTTTAAACGGTGCTATTCTGGAAAACTATATAGTATCCGAGCTTTTGAAAACATACCAGAACGATGCTAAAGAATGTCTCCTGTGGTACTATCGTGATAAAGAAATGAATGAAATCGATATGATTATAGAAAGTGATGGCATGCTGCATCCTTTGGAGATCAAGAGGTCTGTAAATCCAGGCAATGAATTAATCGGAGCATTTAATATCTTAAATAAAGGCAGCGTCCCCAGGGGAAAGGGAGCGCTTCTCTGTATGCGTCCTGCACTGTCTGCTGTAAATAGTGAGAACTATATTATACCAATCTGGATGATATAAATAACTAAGACTTCCCATACCTTAAATGGGCTTCGCACCTTGAAAATTCAATAT
>ERZ1643250.1444-NODE-1444-length-20256-cov-50.840156_pt1 | contig 20256 bp, 19 predicted proteins | sample MGYA00579262_ERZ1643250 | MGnify/ENA primary metagenome ERZ1643250 (study PRJEB29033, sample SAMEA4952265) | chicken gut metagenome | biome: Broiler Chicken; feature: Gastrointestinal Tract; material: Caecum | place: Ireland | collected 2018 | study: Broiler... | reverse complement strand
ATATACTATATAGTTAATCTATATATAGATAACCAATATAAGGAGTGATGTACATGGCGGCAAATAAGGCCTGGATATCAGGCAGCGTAAAAATGCTGTTATTAAAGCTGTTGTCAGAAAAAGATATGTACGGCTATGAGATGATTACTACACTGCGAAAGCGTTCCCAGAACGTGTTTGAATTGAAAGCAGGGACTCTTTACCCTCTCCTTCACACCATGGAGGAAGAGGAACTTCTGACTTCTTATGAGGAAGAATTTCTGGGGAAGACAAGGAAGTATTACCGGATTACGAAAAACGGGGAGAAACTTCTGAAATGTAAGGAAGAGGAATGGGAGGAATATTCTTCTGCCGTAACTGCTGTACTGAAATGGGAGGGCTAGGACATGGAAGAATATTTAAAGACACTGTTGGAGCAAATCCGGTGTAAAAAAGCCAGAAGTCTCATAGAGGAAGAGCTGAGAGGCCATCTGGAAGAACAGATAGAAGAAAACCGGATGTCAGGTATGGAACCGGAAGAAGCGGAAAAAGCCGCTGTCCTGGATATGGGAGATCCGGTCCAGACGGGAATCTCTCTGGATGGAATCCACCGGCCCCAGATATCCTGGAGACTGGTGATTCTTGTAGGAGCAGTCAGTCTTCTGAGTATTGTCCTTCAGATGGCAGCAGGACTCAGCCAGAATCCTGCTGGAGGAATAGCTGGAGGACTGGACCACAGCCTGTATGTAATTTTTGGTTTTGCCCTTATGCTCATAGTTTATCGGATGGATTACAGTTTTCTTGGAAGAAACGCTCTGTGGGTGACTTTGGGTTTCATCCTGATGCTGCTTTTCTTTAGAATATTGTCCATGCCGATTAACGGAACTTATATATGGCTATCCATCGGGAATGTCAGTATTTCACTGGGAGCTTTGCTATATTTATGGCCTCCTTTATATGGAGCTCTTCTTTATAGATATTATGGCCAGGGATATAAAGGAGTTGCCAAGTGCTTTCTGTGGACCTTATTTCCTCTATGGTATGCCTGGACTTTCCCTGATATAGGCCTGGCTTTCGTTATTTTTTTTGCAAGTATGATCCTTTTGTCTCTTGGGATTATTCAGGGATGGTTCCGGATCAAGAAGGGGAGGACTCTGGCTGTTATATGGGGAGCGGCTATTTTTCTGCCGGCTTTTTACCTTTTGTGGGGAGTGTTTTTTCATGGATTTGAAGCTTATCAAATGGAACGCCTGACTGTGTATTTAAGGGGAGAAAACAGAGCAGTCAGCATGCTGGCAGGCAGCCGCTGGTTTGGAAAAGGTGCAGAAATGGATGTTGCAAAAGCAGTTGAGTATAACAGTGACTATATACTGAGCTATTTATGCTCCTGTTATGGAATCCTGGCGGCTGTTTTTATTGCGGTTTTAGTTCTCGGACTGATTTTCGCAGCAATAAAAATTGCAGGGAAAGGGAAAAACCGTTTTGGGAAAATGATTGGCTTTGCCAGCGGACTGTCTCTGCTTCTGCCGGCAGGAATCAATGTCCTGGTGAATCTTGGGCTGATCCCTGGGATGAACACCTTTCTGCCTTTTCTGTCTAAGGGAAATTCCTACCTGTTGGTATCCTATATTCTGCTTGGGCTGATGTTAAGTGTATACCGGTATAAAAACATCCTTTCAGAAAAGGCATGCCGGAAGGCAAAGCCGGCGGTAAAATAAGAAAATCAGAGAATTACAGGAGATTTTTGCAGATCGCTGACAAAGGTCTTCTGTGATTTTTCTGCTTTTATGGTTTTACAGATCTGCTAATTGACGCAGATACTTTAAAGGACTACAATATTATTAAAGCAGATGACATGAATGGGAGCGATGATGAAAAATACATTCATTGGTTATGATATAAGCTAAGGAGCAGTTAAATGGATTTAAAATATTCCAGACACTATGTGCAGAATCTAAAATCATCTGGACACAACATGGCTTAGAACGAATGCAGGAACGTGATATCAGTCGAGCAGATGTTAAAAATGGAATTGCAAGTGGAGAAATCATTGAAGAATATCCGGACGATTATCCCCACCCAAGCTGTCTGATTTTTGGGTATACTGTTAACGGCAGGATTTTGTATATTGTAGCTGGATGTGATAATATAAATGTATATATCATAACAGCATACTATCCAGACAGCAGAAAATTTGAAGATGATCTGAAAACCAGAAGAAAGGGGAAATAATTATGTGTATGTTTTGCAAGAATGCAACAACTGTTCAAAGCACTACAACTCATGTGGTAAACTATAAAAACTGTATTATTGTAATTAAAAATGTTCCCTGTCTTGAATGTGATCAGTGCGGCGAGAAATATTATACAGATGAAGTGGCTGAAAAACTGGAAGTAATTGTAAATATGGCTAAAAAGCTGATGCAGGAGATTGCAGTCATTGATTATCAGCAGGCAGCATAAATAAGAGACAGCAATTCCCCAGCAACCGCCCAATATGTATGATGACATACTTGTTTGACTAGCTGCTGGCGGAATTAAGAAAATCAGAGAATCACAGGAGATTTTTGCAGATCACTGACAAAAGTCTTCTGTGATTTTTCTGCTTTTACGGACTCATACAGGTCTGCACAGAACAGATCTTTTTCAAAAGCTTTTCTGCAATCTTCCGGAAGCATTTTCCGATAATCGGCAGCTTTGGTGATCACAGGGATCCGGCTGCTGTCCTGAAGCATGCGCAGAAGAGAGGAACTTTCCTTTCGGAAGCCCAGGAGCCGTACATAGCCGGGAGTTTCTGACATATCCTCCTTGGTGATGGACAGAAGGATATGGAGGAGAGCACGGCTGATCCGGGTATAAGTCATTTCTCTGGTTTTTAAAAGAGAAATAAACTGAGAAAAGGAAGCAAAATGATTTCGTTCCCTGATGATCCTTCTGGCCAGGTCTAAAGACACATCGGCAAAACCAGCAAGCTCTTCCGGAGTATGGAGCAAAAGCCGGTATTTCAGAAGAAGAGAAAAATCATCTTCCGTCACAGGAAGGTCCCAGGACAGTAATTCTTTTGTAAAAGCAGCCACAGAATCCGGTTGGGTATAGGCCAGAAGTTTTTCTAAAGGCGTATCCTCGTATTTTGGACCAGTAAGGAGCCGACGGACAGCGGTGGCGCTGGAAAGGGGCTGAGAGAGGCTTTCGTCGTGATATCCGGCCCCTTCTCTTTTTACGGTAACAGGAGATATCCGGCTGTTCAGCCGGGAAAGGGCTTTGCAGTATTCAATTCCCAGAAGATTGTTAGGACTGTCCAATAAATTTTCGATTCCGGAAAAAAGGGCATCTCCGGAGAAACTTTGGTCGTGACGGGCTTCCAGATATTTTTTTAATGCTGATTTTCTTGCAGCAGGAAAGGGAAGTCCTTCTTTTAATGAATCCCGCAGGAAGTTTTGAAATTCTTCAGGCTCCTTGTCTAGGACTTGTCCCAGCTTCTGACAGGAAACAACGTCTCCGGATTCGCTGCCAAAGCACAGGTGATACACGCAATCCAAAGCGTCCAGGATTCCTACGGCCCCCTTGGAGAAATATTCGGCACTTCCGCAGGCCCAACAGGAGGGCAGCTCCAGCACTGCGTCAGCCCCTCCCAGAAGAGCCATTCGGGTTCTGGCATATTTATCAAAGACAGCAGGAGCTCCTCTCTGAACAAAGTCTCCGCTCATGATCACAAGGACATACCGGTCACCGGTGAGTTTCCGGGCTTGCTTTATCTGATAGCCGTGGCCTTTGTGAAAGGGGTTGTATTCTGCAATGATTCCTGTAATAGCTTCCATAAGAAACTTCCTTCCTTAACATTTCATACACTTTCACAGAAAGTGATTTGAATTGTGATACCACCCAGTATACAGGAACAGCCGGGAATTTGGCAACGGCTTGTTTGGAAAAGAATACAATTTTCCCGGGAAAATCCCCAACACGCTCTTGTATGGCCTTTTAAAACGTTGTATAATATCACTAAATGTGGGGTCTTTTTTAAAGGAGCTGCCCCAAGAACCCCTATGTCAGGAATATTTATACATTTTATGCGAATTTGTCGAGCACAGCTTTGAGACCATAGGCTCAAAGTTGTGCGGACTGAGCAATAAAATGTATAAATATTCTCGATACAGGTAAATTGGGCGGTTTTTTCGAGAAGTCCTCACCTGAGATTATCTAATGATAGCGGAGGAAGAAAAAATGAACGTATTAGTAGTAAACTGCGGAAGTTCATCACTGAAATTCCAGTTGATCAATTCTGAGACAGAAGCCGTTGCAGCTAAAGGCTTATGCGAGCGTATCGGACTTGACGGGAGACTGGTATACCAGCCTACAGGCGGAGAAAAAGAAGTTACAGAGGCAGCTATGCCTACTCACACAGAGGCTATTAAGATGGTACTGGACGCTCTGGTAAATCCTAAGACAGGCGTATTAAAGAGCCTGGACGAGGTAGAGGCTATCGGTCATCGTGTTCTTCACGGCGGAGCAAAGATCTCTGACTCCTGTATTATCAATGATGAAGTAATTTCTGTTATTGAAGAGTGCTGCGACCTGGGACCACTTCACAATCCTGCAAACCTTATGGGTATCCGGGCATGTATGGAGCTGATGCCGGGAAAACCAAACGTAGCTGTATTCGACACAGCTTTCCATCAGACTATGCCTGAGAAAGCATATATGTATGCTATCCCATATAAATACTATGACAAATACAAAGTTCGTAAATACGGTTTCCACGGAACTTCTCACAGATTCGTTTCTAAAGAGACTATCAAATTCCTGGGCCTGGATCCGGAAAACTCTAAAGTGATCGTTGCTCACTTAGGAAACGGTTCTTCTATCAGTGCAGTAGTAAACGGCAAATGTGTAGATACTTCCATGGGCCTTACACCTCTGGAAGGTCTGGTAATGGGTACACGTTCCGGCGACCTGGATCCTGCTGTTCTGGAATACATCTGCAACAAAGAAAATATCAGCGTATCTGAGATGGTAAGGATCCTGAACAAAGAGTCTGGCTTACTGGGACTTTCTCAGGGACTTTCCAGCGACTTCCGTGACCTGAGCGAAGCTATGGAAAACGGAAATCCTGATGCAAAACGTGCTATTGACTGCCTGTGCTACAGAATCATCAAATATATCGGTTCCTATGTGGCAGCTATGAACGGTGTAGACGCTATTGCTTTTACCGGCGGTATCGGTGAAAATGCAGCTCTTGTCCGCAAAACTGTTGTTGACAATCTGTCCTATCTGGGAATCACTCTGGATGAGGAAGCAAATAAGGCAAGAGGAGAGGACAAAGTAATCTCTACTCCTGACTCAAAAGTAACAGTTGCTGTTATTCCTACTAACGAAGAACTGGCTATCTGCCAGGAGACAGCAGAACTGGTAAAAAATCAGAAATAATGGTTGACAAACCTGGGATACCTATGTATAATTGACAAGGTGTGATTAGGAGACTATTATGCTAATTGATTTATCAGAAATTTTATCCCTGGAAGGAAAGACACAGGTTGTGGAAGCACCTGTTTCCATGGATTCCTTTCAAAGCAGACTGGGAGAATTCCCGGTAGCCGAGAAGGAGCCTTTGACTGTGACTATTACAAACACAGGAAATAAGGTTCTCAAGATAGAAGTCCAAGGTCATATTACAGTAAAGATTCCCTGCGATAAGTGCCTGAAGGAGGTTCCTACAGAATTTTCCATAGACATGGAGCAGGAAGTAGATATGAAGGCTTCTGGAGAAGACAGGATAAAAGACTTAGATGAAATTAATTATGTCACAGGTTGCAGCCTGGACGTAGAGCAGTTAGTGCATAATGAGATTTTAATCCATTGGCCTTTAAGGGTTCTATGTAGAGAGGACTGCCGTGGTCTCTGTCCGGTATGCGGCAAAGATCTGAACGAAGGTTCTTGTAACTGTGATCAGTCAAGTCCTGATCCACGAATGGCGGCAATCCGTGATATATTTAGCAAATTTAAGGAGGTGTAACCTATGTCCATCTGTCCAAAGAATAAATCTTCTAAAGCTAGAAGAGATAAAAGAAGAGCAAACTGGAAAATGAGCGCTCCCAATTTGGTAAAATGCAGCAAGTGCGGCGCATTAATGATGCCACACAGAGTTTGCCGTGCATGCGGAAGCTACAACAAGAGAGAGATTATCAAAATGGAAGAAGCATAAAACATGCAGCTTGCAGGTCCTGGGGCGTATGCCTCAGGACCTTATTTGTTTTATAAAAAAGACTTTCGGACTGCCTATAGAATATATGCCCTTCAGGCGGAAATATCTACCGTAACATGGATATAGAAATAATTATTTAATAAAATTGTAATATTTTCAGGAAAAACCTTGCAGACAGTTGAAAAATAAGTTAATATGTTGTCAGGACTGTATAGGCGGAATGCCTGGAAACCTATAGTATTACATTGCTAAAGGGAGTATTGCTATAAGGAGGAATGTTATAGTGAAAAATAAATGGGTAAAAAAAGGTCTGGTTCTTTTTAGTGCAGGATGTCTTGCTTTTGCAATGACAGGATGCAGTCAGATACAGGAACAGGCCCAGGAAATTGTAAATCAGGTGACAAATAGTGGAGATAGTACTGAGGAAGAAGAAACTCAGGAAGAAGAAACAGTAACAGAGCCGGAAGTAGAAGTTGCAAAACCGGAACTGACAACTGACTTGAGCGGATCCGTTACCTATAAAACAGGTGACACTGCAAAAGCACTGACAGTAGAAGCGACTACATCAGATGAAGGCACCATCACATATCAGTGGTATCAGTCCTCCACAAATAAAAATGGCGGGGGTACCCTTATTGAAGGAGCTACAGAAAACAGTTATGTTCCTTCCACAGAGGAGGCAGGAACCACCTATTATTATGTTGTGGCTACCAGCACTATAGAAAATTCCAGCAATGGAGTTACCAGTGCTACTGCAGAAGTGATTGTTACGGCTGATGACAGCCAGGAAGGACAGGAGCAGACAGAAACCTCAGAGGGAGAAACACAGGAAGCAGGAAGTACGGAAAACAGCGATCAGGAGAATCAGGGCTGATTTTATAGATAGTTTTCAGAGGCTGGCGTCTAAAGTGAAACAGACGGCGGCCTCTTGCATTTTTTACAGATGTCTAGTACAATCATTGTTAGTATGACAGGAGGATTGACATGGAGAATTTGATCAGAGTGGCAGTAGATGCTATGGGAGGAGATTATGCTCCCACAGAGGCTGTAAAAGGTGCAGTAGCTGCCGTAAAGGAAAAAGAAAATGTGGAAGTGCTGCTGGTAGGAAAACAGGAAGTGATAGAAAAAGAACTGTCAGCCTGTTCTTACCCCAAAGAAAGGATTCGGGTGATCAACGCCAGTCAGGTGATCGAAACAGGAGAGCCGCCGGTGGCAGCTATCAGAGGGAAAAAAGACTCTTCCATTGTAGTGGCTATGAAGATGGTAAAGAAAGGAGAAGCGGATGCTTTTGTATCTGCAGGAAGCTCCGGAGCTATTTTGGTAGGAGGTACAACCATCGTGGGAAGGATCCGGGGAGTAGAAAGAGCCCCTCTTGCCCCTCTTATCCCTACAAAGAATGGAGTATCCCTTCTCATTGACTGTGGCGCCAACGTAGATGCCAGAGCTTCTCATCTGGTTCAGTTTGCTAAAATGGGCTCAATTTATATGGAGCATGTGGTAGGAGTAAAAAATCCCCGGGTAGGTATCGTAAACATCGGAGTGGAAGAGGAGAAAGGAAACGCCCTGGTAAAGGAAACCTATCCTTTGCTGAGAGAATGTAAAGATATTAATTTTATCGGCAGCATTGAAGCAAGAGAAATCCCTTCAGGAGCAGCTGATGTTATTGTTACAGAGGCCTTTGTGGGAAATGTGATCCTGAAACTGTATGAAGGGCTGGGGGCCACCCTTCTTTCCAAGGTAAAAGAAGGGCTGATGTCTTCCCTTCGCAGTAAGATCGGAGCGCTTCTGATCAAACCGGCTTTAAAGAGCACTCTGAAAAGCTTTGATGCGAGTCACTATGGCGGAGCGCCTCTTCTGGGGCTTCGGGGCCTGGTGGTGAAATGCCATGGAAATTCCAAAGAGACCGAATTTAAAAATTCCATCATCCAGTGTATCTCTTTTAAAGAACAGCAGATCAATGAGAGAATTGGAGAAAACCTTTCGGTTTCTAAAGAAGAGAAAAAAGAAGGATAAGGAGGGCATGTCATGGAATTGGAAAAATTACAGAAGATAATTGCTGAAGTTTTAAATGTTGATACTGCGGAGGTGGCTTTGGACACCACTTTTGTAGATGACTTGGGAGCGGATTCTCTGGATGTTTTCCAAATTATGATGGGCATTGAAGAAGAATTTGACATTGAAATTCCCACAGAGGAGGTAGAACAGATTGTTTCTGTGGGAGATGCAGTAGAAAAGATCAAGAAATTAGTAGGCTAAGGATCAGGGATGTCTTCGGAGCTGGGGGAATCTTGAATACAGCAGAAGGCATCCCATTTCCTTGCGAAGGAGAGCGTATGAAAGATACAAGAAAATTTTTGGAGTTGGAAAAGAAGATTGGATATGAGTTTGAGAACTTTCAGCTTCTCATTAACGCCATGACCCACAGTTCTTATGCCAACGAACACCATATTCCTTACAGCGGGAATAATGAGAGACTGGAATTTCTGGGAGATGCGGTACTGGAGGTTACATCCAGTGAATTTCTGTTCCATAAATTTCAGGATATGCCGGAAGGCGAACTGACAAAGAAAAGAGCCAGCATGGTCTGTGAGCCTACGTTGGCCCTGTGCGCCAGGGAGATTCCACTGGGAGATTATCTTCTTCTGGGAAAAGGGGAAGAGGCTACGGGAGGAAGAAAACGGGACTCTATCGTATCAGATGCTATGGAAGCACTGATAGGCGCCATTTATCTGGATGGTGGTTTTGCTAATGCAAAAGAGTTTATTCACAGGTTTATTTTAAATGATATTGAGAATAAGGAGCTCTTTTATGATAGCAAGACTACACTTCAGGAGATTGTCCAGGGACAGTATGAGGAAGACGTCCACTATGTACTTGTAAAAGAGGAAGGACCGGATCACAACAAGTCCTTCTATGTGGAAGCCGTGCTGGGAAACCGGGTTCTGGGAGAGGGATGCGGCCATACCAAGAAAGGAGCAGAGCAGCAGGCAGCATACTGTGCCATTAAAAAACTGAAGAGCAAAAAGGGTGACTTATGTATCTAAAAAGTATTGACGTGCAGGGGTTTAAGTCCTTTGCCAATAAAATTACCTTTGAATTTCATAATGGCATCACAGCGATAGTAGGCCCCAATGGAAGTGGAAAAAGCAACGTAGCAGATGCAGTGCGCTGGGTTCTGGGAGAGCAGAGTGCCAAGCAGCTCCGTGGAGGAAATATGCAGGACGTTATTTTTTCCGGCACAGAGACCAGAAAACCTCTGGGCTTTGCCTATGTGGCCATTACCTTGGATAACAGTGACCACAAACTGCCCATTGATTATCAGGAAGTGACCATAGCCAGAAGGCTTTACCGTTCAGGGGAAAGTGAATACCTGCTTAATGGTACTGCCTGCCGGCTGAAAGATGTAAATGAACTGTTTTACGATACAGGTATTGGCAAAGAAGGATACTCTATCATCGGACAGGGACAGATTGATAAGATTTTAAGCGGAAAGCCTGAAGAGCGTCGGGAACTTTTTGACGAAGCGGCAGGAATCGTAAAGTTTAAAAGAAGAAAGAATACTGCACTGAAAAAGCTGGAAGAAGAGCAGCAGAATCTCACAAGAGTCCGGGATATCCTGGGAGAGCTGTCCAGACAGCTTGTACCCCTGGAGAAGCAGTCTGAGACGGCCAGGGTCTATCTGAAGAAAAAGGAGACTCTGAAACAGCTGGATATCCAGATGTTCTTGGCAGAGATGGAACGTATCCGCAGCCAAATGAAGGAGACGGAAGGAAAATATCAGATTGTTCAGTCGGATCTGGAAGAGACAGCAAAGGATTTTGAGACCACCAGGACAGAATATGACAGGCTGGAAAAAGAGCTGGAAAAACTGGAGGAAGAAATCCAGGCAGCAAGAGAGGAATCTACAGAGAAGACTTTAAAGAAACAGCAGCTGGAAAACCAGATACATATCCTGCAGGAACAGATAAACTCTGGCCGCCAGAGGGATATCCAGTATGAAGACCGTATGAAAAATCTGGAAGAGGATCTGGAAAAACGGAGAGAAGAAGCGGAAAAATGCCAGGCAGAAAAGGCAGAACTGGCGGAAAAAATCAAAGCCTTCCAGAAGTCTCTGGAAGAAACCCAGGGAACTTTTAAAGACACTGCAATGGAAATCCACAGCCTGGAAGAAAAGGTGGAGAGAGATAAAAATGAGATCATAGAAATCCTGAACCTGCGGGCTTCCACCAAAGGAAAGCTTCAGCGTTACGATACGATGATGGAACAGAATTCTCTGCGCAGAACAGAGCTGAACCAGAAATATCTTACGTTAAAGAGTGAGGCGGCAAAGCTCCAGGATTCCGGGGAAAAGTATCTGGAAGAGAAGAAGGAAATCGAAGAGACTATTGAAAAGCTGATACGCCAGGGAAACCGGTGTGAAGATCAGATCAAAAAGTATCAGGCGGAGATATCCAGGGGAAACCAGCAGCTGGAAGTAGGGCAGACTGCTTACCACAGAGAGGCTTCCAGGCTGGAATCCCTGCGGAATATTACAGAACGTTATGATGGATATGGAAACAGCATCCGAAGAGTCATGGAACAGAAAAAGAGGGTGCCGGGAATCCGCGGAGTAGTAGCAGATATCCTCAAAGTGGAAAAGGAGTATGAAACAGCTATTGAGACAGCCTTGGGGGGCAGTATCCAGAATATTGTTACAGATAATGAGGAAACAGCAAAAGAGCTGATCAGTTTCCTGAAGAAAAATAAATACGGAAGAGCCACATTCCTGCCCCTTACCAGTATGAATAATAAGAAGCCCCTGAATAATCCTCAGGCTTTGGGGGAGCCTGGGGTAATAGGGATTGCCAGTGACCTGGTCAAAGTCGCCCAGGAATATCAGGGCCTTGCCGTGTATCTTCTGGGAAGGACTCTGGTAGTGGACCATATTGACCATGGAATCGCTATAGCCAGAAAATATCACTACAGCATCCGTATGGTGACTCTGGAGGGAGAATCCTTAAATCCGGGAGGCTCCCTTACCGGAGGTTCCTTTAAAAACAACAGCAATCTTCTGGGAAGACGCAGAGAGATTGAAGAACTTCAGGATGCTGTGGAAAAACTGAAAAAAGATATGGAGGATATGCAGAAAAAACTGGAGGAGTACCGGAATAAGAGAAACCAGTGCAGAGACCAGGCAGCCTCCATTCAGGAGCAGCTCCAGGAGCAGTATATCCGGGAGAATACCGTTCAGGTCAATCTGGATTCTATGGGTGGAAAGAAAGAAGAAATCCGTAAGGAATATGAAAGCCTGAAACTGGAGAAGGAAGACCTGGAGAAACAGATCAGAGAAATCCGGGAAAATACAGCGTCTATCCAGTTAGAACTGGAGACCAGCGACAGTCAGGAAAAACATCTGGAAGAGGAAATCAATAAAAATCAGGGGATTCTGGAAGAAAAGAAGAAAAGAGAGGCCGAGATTTCCGCAAGTCTGGAAAAAATCCATCTGGAATCTGCAGGCTTTACCTCCAGACAGGGATTTGTCCTGGAAAACCTGAACCGTATCCGGGAAGAAATTATGAATTTTGAGAGACAGAAGGATAGTCTGAGAGCCAGCATGGAACAGGGCAAAGAAGATATCCTTCAAAAAGAAAAAGAAATCTCCCAGCTCAAGGAGACCATAAAGGCCGGAGAAGAGGAAACCAGGAGAGACCAGGAAAAGATGAAAGAAGCCCTGGGCAGGAAAGAGGAGATGACCAGAGAACACAAAGGGTTCTTTGCCAGAAGGGATGAACTGTCATCCAGAATGAATCTTCTTGATAAGGAGAGTTACCGCCTTCAGGGGCAGAAGGAAAAACTGGAAGAAGAGCAGGAATCCCAGACAAATTATATGTGGGAAGAGTATGAGCTTACATACGGCCAGGCAAAAGAACAGGCTCTGGAAGAGACAAAAGAGAGAAACGAGATCAAGAAGGAGATTCAGCAGATCAAGACAGAGATCCGGCAGCTGGGAAATGTAAATGTAAATGCTATTGAAGAATACAAAGAAATCTCCCAGCGCCATGATTTTATGAAGACCCAGCATGAAGATCTGGTGAAATCGGAAGAAACACTTCTGGGAATCATTCAGGAATTGGATACAGGTATGAGACGTCAGTTCGAAGAGAAGTTTGCACAGATCCGAACTGAGTTTGACAAGGCTTTCAAAGAGCTTTTCGGAGGAGGAAAGGGAACCATCGAGCTGGATGAGGAGGAAGATATTCTGGAAGCGGGAATCCGCATTATTTCCCAGCCTCCGGGAAAGAAGCTTCAGAATATGATGCAGCTTTCAGGAGGAGAGAAGGCCCTTACCGCCATTGCCCTGCTTTTTGCTATCCAGAATCTGAAGCCTTCTCCCTTCTGCCTTCTGGACGAGATCGAGGCGGCTCTGGACGATTCTAATGTTACCAGGTATGCTCAGTACCTGCATAAGTTGACAAAAAACACACAGTTTATTATTATAACACATAGACGCGGTACCATGACGGCGGCAGACCGTCTCTATGGTATCACCATGCAGGAAAAAGGAGTATCCACCCTGGTTTCTGTAGACTTGATCGAGCGCGATCTGGATAAATAGGAGGATATTATGGCAGAAGAGAAAAAAGGTTTTTTTAAACGTCTGGTAGAGGGGCTTTCCAAAACCAGAGAAAATATTGTTTCTGGAATTGATTCTATCTTCAGCGGCTATTCCAGCATAGATGATGATTTTTATGAAGAGATTGAAGAAATTCTGGTCATGGGAGATATAGGGATCAATACCACTACGGCTATTATTGAAAGGTTGAAGGAACAGGTGGCCCAGCAGCACATTAAAGATCCTTCTCAGTGCAAGCAGCTTCTTATGGACAGCATTAAGGAGCAGATGGCGGTAGGGGAGACGGCCTATGAATTCGAAAAACGGAAATCTGTGGTCCTGGTCATAGGAGTCAATGGAGTAGGAAAGACCACTTCTGTAGGAAAACTGGCTGGAAAATTGAAAAGTCAGGGAAAGAAAGTTATACTGGCAGCAGCAGATACCTTTCGGGCGGCTGCAGGAGAACAGCTTACTCAGTGGGCCAATCGGGCTGGAGTAGAGCTTATCGGTGGCCAGGAGGGGGCAGATCCGGCTTCTGTAGTCTATGATGCCATAGCGGCAGCTAAGGCCAGGGATGCAGATGTGCTTCTCTGTGATACAGCTGGAAGACTCCACAATAAGAAAAATCTTATGGAAGAACTGAGAAAAATTTATAAAATCATTGCCAGGGAATACCCGGAGGCTTATCTGGAAACTCTTGTAGTTCTGGACGGAACTACGGGACAGAATGCTCTGGCTCAGGCAAGACAGTTTAACGAGGTAGCCAATGTTACAGGTATCATTCTGACGAAACTGGACGGAACAGCCAAAGGCGGAATCGCTGTGGCAATTCAGTCCGAACTGGAGATCCCGGTAAAATATATCGGAGTGGGAGAGACCATTGATGATCTTCAGAAATTTGATCCGGATGAATTTGTAAATGCTCTGTTTAATACAGGAGCTCAGGACCAGGAATAGATAGAAAGAAGGGCGAGGAATGTTGACATTAGATAAATTTGAAGAGGCAGCAGAGGTTGTAAAGAAAGTTACTCAGGAAACAAAGCTGGTATACAGTGATTACTTCAGCAGCCAGACAGGAAATAAAGTATATTTAAAGCCAGAGAATATGCAGGTTACGGGAGCTTACAAGATTCGGGGAGCTTACTACAAGATCAGCACTCTTTCCCAGGAGGAGAGAGAAAAAGGTTTGATCACAGCTTCAGCAGGAAATCACGCCCAGGGGGTTGCCTATGCTGCAAAAGCATTTGGAGTAAAAGCAGTAATTGTTATGCCTACTACCACACCTCTGATAAAAGTGGAAAGGACTAAGAGCTATGGGGCGGAAGTAGTCCTTTATGGAGATGTGTATGACGAGGCTTGTGACCATGCTTACGAGCTGGCCGAAAAGAACGGCTATACCTTTATCCATCCTTTTGATGATCCGGCAGTTGCTACCGGTCAGGGAACCATTGCTATGGAGATTATCAAAGAACTTCCACTGGTAGATTATATCCTGGTTCCTATCGGGGGAGGCGGTCTGGCCACAGGAGTCTCCACTCTTGTAAAATTGCTGAATCCCAACATCAAAGTGATTGGCGTGGAACCTGCCGGCGCCAACTGTATGCAGGCTTCCCTGGAGGAAGGCGAAGTGGTGACTCTTCCTGCCGTAAATACCATAGCCGACGGAACCGCAGTAAAACGTCCGGGAGATCATATTTTCCCATATATTCAGAAGAATGTAGACGAGATCATTACCGTGGAAGACGATGAATTGGTAGTGGCTTTTCTGGATATGGTGGAGAATCATAAAATGATCGTAGAAAATTCCGGTCTTCTTACAGTTGCTGCATTAAAACACCTGAAATTCCAGAATAAAAAAGTGGTATCTATTTTAAGCGGCGGCAATATGGATGTGATCACCATGGCTTCGGTGGTTCAGCACGGACTGATCGCCAGAGACAGGATTTTTACAGTTTCAACTCTTCTGCCGGACAGGCCAGGAGAACTGGTGCGGGTAGCTGGTATTATTGCCGCAAAACAGGGAAATGTAATCAAGCTGGAGCATAATCAGTTTGTCAGCACCAATCGAAATGCTGCTGTAGAACTGAGGATTACCATGGAAGCTTTCGGCACAGATCATAAGAAAGAGATATTGGATGCTCTTGAGGAAGCAGGTTTCCGGCCAAAACTGGCAACAGCAAGTCTGTAAAATAGTGTTGGACGGATTGCCAGGAGGCGGACTGCTGACAGGGGAAATCTATAGAAAAGAAAAAGGATGGGAATCCCAGGCGTTTTGCCCGGCGGCCCATCCTTTTTATGTGGAAAGATTTATTTTACAGTAATCAGCTCATACTCCTTATTTCCAATACCAATGGCAACGCCGTGGTCTATGGCAGATTCCCAGTTGGTATCCGGGAAGATGCTGTGGAAGTGATCATGGTGATGAGCAGCCCGTTCTTCCTCATCGCAGTCGCCCAGTTTGCTGTTCTGAATCACCGGCTGAGCATTTACTGCATCAGCGCAGGCTACGTCCAGGGCTACCGGATCAAAAGAGGCGAACATTCCGACATTTGGCACAATGGCAGCATCATTTTCTCCGTGGCAGTCGCAGTAAGGAGATACGTCAATGACCAGATTGATGTGGAAGCTGGGACGCCCCTGAATTACGGCTTTGGTATATTCTGCAATCTTGCAGTTCAGGATGTCGTTGGATTCATCGGAAGCGGCCAGCACAGCATCTTTTGGACAGACACCGATACATCTTCCGCAGCCTACACATTTTTCATGGTCAATATAAGCTTTTTTATTTTCAAACTGAGGAGCGTCATGGGCGCAGATTTTGGCGCACATCTTACAGCCAATGCACAGGTCCTGATCCACATGGGGTTTTCCGGCAGAGTGCATTTCCATTTTTCCGGCTCTGGAACCACATCCCATACCCAGATTTTTTAAAGCGCCTCCGAATCCGGCTGCCTCATGGCCTTTGAAATGGTTCAGGGAGATGACGATATCGGCATCCATAACAGCCCGGCCAATTTTGGCTTCCTTTACATAGGTTCCCCCTTCTACGGGAACAAGGGCTTCATCTGTGCCTTTTAATCCGTCTGCGATCAGGATCTGGCATCCGGTAGTAACAGGGTTAAAGCCGTTGAGGTTAGCACTGTCCAGATGGCCCAGAGCGTTTTTCCTTCCCCCTACATACAGAGTATTGCAGTCTGTAAGGAATGGTTTTCCTCCCAGTTCTTTTACTACATCGGCTACTGCTTTTGCATAGTTGGGACGGAGAAATGCCAGGTTTCCAGGCTCTCCGAAATGGATTTTGATGGCCACATACTTATTTTCAAAATCGATATTTCCAATGCCTGCTGTTTTGATCAGACGCTGAAGCTTCTGGAGCAGATTGTCTCCGTTTTTTGCCCGAAGATCCGTGAAATATACTTTTGAAGAACTCATAATTCTGTTTCCTCCTGTTTTTAAGCTTTTCTACTATTTTAGACAATGGGGGAGAATTATTCAATAAGAATTTTAGCCTAAATGAAGAAAGAGTGAATATAACTGTTCTCCTGATTCGTAATTTTGTGGTATACTAATGAGCAGTATGCATGCAAAAGATTGGAAAGGAAGGGATTTATGAGAGAGCTGTATATACAGGGAAAAGGAAAGATGGACTGTGAAGGAATCCTGGGAATGCTTCTGGGACTTGGAGCGGAGCCAGAGAAGATTCAGGAAAATCTGGAAATACGTTTCTCCTTTCCTGTCAAAATAGAAGTAACAAAAGTATCAGGAAAAGAATATAGCGCCCGGATCATCACGGAAGCCAGGGAAAAGATAGGACTGGACAGGGCAGAAAAATATTTTGCCGGACAGAGAGGAAAGAAGGGAATAGACAGCAAAGTCTCTGAAATGGCGGTAATGCTCTGGCAAGCTTCAAATATGCCTGCAGGGACTCCTTTTCTGAAGCTGGCAGGGGAGGGGACCTCTCTGGTCTCTCTCTCGGCCTTGGCAGAAGCCATGGAGCTGCTGGGATTTTCCCAGTGCAGGGTCTGGGAACTGGAAGAAGGACTTGGAGCAGGAGAAGGAGGATTGGTGCCCTCAAATGAAATTATGAGAATCCTGGAAAAAAGTTCCCTGCCGGTAAATTTTTCTTGCCAAAAGGAAGAGAACCTTACCCCTGGAAGTGCAGCTTTTCTTGCCGCATACGGAAAACCTGCCGGAGAGACAGGAAGGAAGGAGATCAGGGACTGGGCCTGCGGCGTCTCCTGGGAGAAAGAAAATTCCGGAATCATCCGGGGGGTAATATTAGAAGAAAAACAGGACATTCCGGCAGACGAAAGAGAAAAGGACAGGGTGCAGGTTCTGGAGACCAATGTAGATGACTGCTCCGGGGAACAGCTGGGTTACGCCATTGACCGTCTGATGAAGGCTGGAGCTCTGGACGCCAGCTGCTTTCCGATTTTTATGAAGAAAGGCCGTCCGGCCTATATGCTTCAGGTAATCTGCAAAAAAGAGAAGCAGGAGGAGCTGGAGAATATTATTTTCCGGGAGACTACCAGTATCGGACTTCGCAGATATGAAGAAAACCGTCGGATCCTTCCCAGGTCCTTTGAAGAAATAACCTTACGGGACGGACATAAAGTAAAAATTAAGATCTGCTGTCATCACGGAGAGAAATTTTTCTATCCGGAATATGATACAGTGAGGCAAGTCTGTGAAGAAACAGGACGGCCTTACCGGAGTGTTTATGATGAGGCGGCAGCTCTGGCAGGAGGTTACAGCAATGACATATGAAGAGAAAAAAGAACAATTTTATGAGAAAATGAAAGAGTATACCCGACAGGATCTCTGTATCGCTTTTTCCGGCGGAGTAGACAGCAGCCTTCTCCTTATGGCAGCAAAAAGGACTATGGAGAAGGAACATAAGATTTATGCAGTGACCTTTGATACCATGCTCCACCCATCCTGTGACCTGGAAACCGCCAGGCGGGTTGCCGGGGAAGCAGGAGTGAACCATGAGATTCTTTACCTTAATGAGCTGGAACAAGAGGAAATCCGTTTTAATCCGGTAAACCGCTGTTACCTGTGCAAAAAAGCTCTCTTTCAGAGATTGAAGGATTTTGCGGCCCAAAAGGGTGTGTCTCTGATTCTGGAAGGCACCAATGAGGACGATCTTCATGTATACAGACCCGGCCTGCAGGCTATCCGGGAGCTGGGAATCCTAAGTCCTCTGGCAGAGACAGGCTTTACCAAGGAGGAGGTAAGAAGATTGGCGGGAGAGCTGGGAGTATCTGTAGCCAGCAGGCCTTCTACCCCCTGTCTGGCTACAAGGCTGCCCTATGGAGCTGAGATAGAGCCGGAGACCCTGGAAAGGATTGCCAGAGGAGAGGAATTTCTCAGAAAAATCGGATTTCCGGTAGTCCGGCTGCGGCTTCACGGGGATATTGCCAGGATTGAGATCCCAAAAGAAGATTTTGGAAGATTTCTGGACAAAAAAGAAACTGTCGCTGAAAATCTGAAAAACATGGGATTTCCCTACATTACTCTGGATATCCAGGGATTCCGCAGCGGAAGTATGGATGAAAATCTCCAGTAGCAATTCTGGGTGTTTTACCTAATGGCCAGAATTGAAACACTGAAGAGCTGTCAAAAAAATTTTTGAGGTGTCAAGAAAAAACACTTGACACTACGGAAAACCTGATGTATGATAGCCAAGGTGATTGTCAGTGGAAAAAATAGTAGAGCAGACGCTGCTGTATGACTTTTACGGCGAGCTTCTCACAGAACATCAGAGAAGAATTTATGAAGATGTAGTGTTAAATGACTATTCCCTCAGTGAAGTGGCCCAGGAACTGGGAATCAGCCGTCAGGGCGTCCATGACAATCTGAAAAGATGCAGCAGGATCCTTGAGGACTATGAAGAAAAGCTTCATCTGGTGGAAAAGTTTGTTTCCATCCGGGAGAAGATCCGGCGTATCCATAAGCTGAGCCAGGAATGTGAGAGCCTGGACAAAGAAGAACTGGTGTCCCGGATCGAAAGTATTTCCCAGGAGATTTTAGAGGAGTTATAGCAGATGGCATTTGAGAGTTTAACTGATAAACTGCAGAATGTGTTCAAAAATTTAAGGAAAAAAGGCCGTCTGACGGAAGCGGACGTAAAAGCGGCGCTGAAGGAAGTAAAAATGGCCCTCTTAGAAGCGGACGTCAGCTTCAAGGTGGTAAAGCAGTTTATGAAAGCCGTTCAGGAACGGGCAGTAGGACAGGATGTTATGTCTGGTCTGAATCCCGGCCAGATGGTGATCAAAATCGTAAACGAAGAACTGGTAAAGCTTATGGGCAGCGAGACCACAGAGCTTGCCCTGAGACCGGGAAATGAAGTGACAGTCATTATGATGGCAGGTCTTCAGGGTGCAGGTAAGACCACCACTGCCGCAAAGCTGGCAGGTAAGCTGAAATCCAAGGGAAGAAAGCCCCTTCTGGCAGCCTGTGACGTATACCGTCCGGCAGCCATCAAGCAGCTCCAGGTCAATGGAGAGAAGCAGGGCGTAGAAGTGTTTACTATGGGTGACAAGAACAGTCCGGTGGACATTGCCAAGGGAGCTTATGAACACGCAAAAAATGAAAAATACAATGTTTTGATATTAGATACCGCAGGACGTCTTCACATAGATGAGGATATGATGCAGGAGCTGGAGAACATAAAAGCGGCTCTCACTGTGGATCAGACAGTTCTGGTAGTAGATGCCATGACCGGACAGGATGCGGTAAATGTGGCAGAGACCTTCCAGAACAAGGTGGGCATCGACGGTGTGATCCTGACAAAGATGGATGGTGACACCAGAGGCGGTGCGGCCCTTTCCATTAAGGCTATCAGCGGAAAGCCTATCCTCTACGTAGGTATGGGAGAAAAACTTTCCGATCTGGAGCAGTTTTATCCGGAGCGTATGGCCTCCCGTATTCTGGGAATGGGAGATGTAATGAGTCTCATTGAAAAGGCTCAGGCCAATCTGGATGAAGAAAAGGCAAAAGAGATGGAACAGAAGTTCCGGAAGAATACTTTTGGCTTTGACGATTACCTGGAGAGTATGAATCAGATGAAAAACATGGGCGGTCTGTCCAGCGTTCTGAGCATGCTTCCCGGCATCGGTTCCCAGGTAAAGGATATTGACAGCATGGTAGATGAGAAAGAACTGGCCCGGAAAGAGGCTATGATCCTTTCTATGACGCCAAAGGAGCGTTCTAATCCTGACATCCTGAATCCTTCCAGAAAAGCGAGGATTGCAAAAGGAGCAGGGGTGGACGTGGCAGAAGTTAACCGCATGGTAAAACAGTTCGAGCAGGCCAAGAAGATGATGAAGCAGATGCCCGGACTGATGGGCGGCAAAGGTGGTAAAAGAGGAAAATTCAAACTCCCCTTTTAACATATAAGAATGAGTAAAGATCAGGAGGTGAAAAGAACATGGCAGTAAAAATCAGATTAAGAAGAATGGGACAGAAAAAAGCTCCTTTCTATA
>ERZ1643250.1438-NODE-1438-length-20314-cov-17.807394_pt1 | contig 20314 bp, 16 predicted proteins | sample MGYA00579262_ERZ1643250 | MGnify/ENA primary metagenome ERZ1643250 (study PRJEB29033, sample SAMEA4952265) | chicken gut metagenome | biome: Broiler Chicken; feature: Gastrointestinal Tract; material: Caecum | place: Ireland | collected 2018 | study: Broiler... | reverse complement strand
AGATGAAAGAAAAGTATCCTAACACGATACTTTTCTTTCGCCTTGGCGATTTTTACGAAATGTTCTTCAACGACGCCAAGACCGTCTCCCGGGAGCTGGAGCTCACCCTCACCGGCCGGGAGTGCGGCCAGGAGGAGCGCGCCCCCATGTGCGGCGTGCCCTTCCACAGCGCCGAAAGCTACATCGCCAAGCTGGTGGCAAAGGGCTATAAGGTGGCCATCTGCGAGCAGCTGGAGGACCCCAAGCTGGCCAAGGGCCTGGTAAAGCGGGACGTCATCCGGGTTATCACCCCGGGCACCGTGGTGGAGAACTCCATGCTGGATGAAACCCGCAACAACTTCCTGTGCTCCATCTGCTACGAGGAGGACGGCCTGGGCCTGTGCTTTGGGGACATCTCCACCGGCGATTTGACAGCCGACCAGGTGCTGGCGCCCAACAGCGAAACGCTGCTCCACATTTTGGAGGACCGCCTGGCCCGCTACAGCCCCAGCGAGATTCTGCTCAATCCCCAGGCCCTGGACTTAACAGGCCTGGCGGACTTTATCCGGGAGAAGCTCCACGCCGCGGTGGAGTGTCAGGAGAGCGCCCTGTACCAGGATTTGGGCCAGTGCCAAGCGCGGGTCAGCCGCCAGTTTGGCGGCCAGAGCCTGGCCCAGCTGGAGCTCTCCGACAAGCCCCTGGCGGTCAAGGCGTTAAGCGCGTTGTTCGACTATCTCTCCCGCACCCAAATCACCGGCTTAGAGCGGATGAACGAGGTGGACATCGGCACCGACGCGGGCGTCATGGGCCTGGACATCAACGCCCGGCGGAACCTGGAGCTGACCGAAACGCTGCGCAACAAGGAGAAGCGTGGCTCTTTGCTGTGGGTGCTGGACCGCACCAAAACCGCCATGGGCAAGCGCCTTATCAAGGCCTGGCTGGAGCAGCCCCTTTTGAGCCCGGCGAAAATCACCCGGCGGCAAAACGCCGTGGAGGAGCTGTTCCAGAACCCCCAGCTGCTGGACCAGCTCACCGAGCAGCTCACCGGCATCTACGATTTGGAGCGCATCATGACCCGCATTGTCTACGGCTCGGCCAACGGCCGGGAGCTGCGCTCTCTGTCCACGGCTCTCAAGCGGCTGCCGGGGCTCCTCACATTGCTGGAGGGCTGCCAGGCCACGCTGCTCCAGCAGCTGCGCCAGGAGATGGACGGCCTGGAGGACGTGGCCCAGCTCATTGACGCCGCCATTGTGGACGACCCGCCCTTCACCATCCGGGAGGGGGGCATCATCCGGGACGGGTACAACCAAGAGCTGGACGAGGTCAAGCGGGACATGAACGGCGGCCGGGAGCTCATCGCCGCGGTGGAGGCCCGGGAGCGGGAGCGCACCGGCATCCCCAAGCTGAAAACCGGCTACAACCGGGTGTTCGGCTATTACATCGAGGTGTCCAACAGCTACAAAAACCAGGTGCCCGAGGATTACATCCGCAAGCAGACCCTCACCGGCGGCGAGCGCTACATCACCCAGGAGCTGAAAGACCTGGAAAACCGCATTCTGGGCGCCCACGACAAATCCATCGCCCTGGAGTCCAAGCTCTTTGAGGAGGTGCGCCGGTTTGTGGCGGACCAGCTGCCCCGGGTGCAGTCCTCCGCCAAGGCGGTGGCCGCTTTGGACGTGCTGTGCTCCTTTGCCGTGGTGTCCGTGAAGAACGACTACACCCGGCCCGTCATCAACATGAGCGGCAAGCTCTACCTCAAGGACAGCCGCCACCCCGTAGTGGAGGCTCTGCTCCACGACACGCCCTTTGTCCCCAACGACGTGGACATGGATATGCACGACAACCGGGTGGCCATCATCACCGGCCCCAACATGGCGGGCAAGTCCACCTACATGCGGCAGACTGCCATCATCACCATCATGGCCCAGATTGGCTGCTTTGTCCCCGCCGCCGTGGCGGAGGTCGGCATTGTGGACAGCATCTTTACCCGGGTGGGCGCCTCCGACGACTTGTCCGCGGGCCAGTCCACCTTTATGATTGAGATGGCGGAGGTGGCGGACATCTTGAAAAACGCCACCCAAAACAGCCTTATCATCTTCGACGAAATCGGACGCGGCACCTCCACCTTCGACGGCATGAGCATTGCCCGGGCCGTCTTGGAGTACGTCCACGATAAGAAGCTGGTGGGCGCCAAGACGCTGTTTGCCACCCATTACCACGAGCTCACCGCCCTGGAGGACCAGCTTCCCGGGGTGAAGAACTTCAACATCGCCGTAAAGAAGCGGGGCGACGACATCACCTTCCTGCGGCGCATTGTCCGGGGCGGGGCCGATGACAGCTTCGGTATCGAGGTGGCCAAGCTGGCCGGCGTGCCGGAGAAGGTCATCCGCCGGGCCAAGCAGGTGCTGGCCGAGCTGGAGAAAGAGGGAGCCGAGGGCACCCGGCCTTCCCACCACCGCTTCTCCGAGGAGCCCGTGCAGCTGACCATGGACACCGTGGACGGCGAGGTGCTGCAAAAGCTCCGCAGCCTGGATGTAAACGCCCTGACGCCCATCCAGTGCATGAACACCCTTTTCGAGCTGTGCAGTATGCTGAAATAATCTAAAACGAGAAAGGAGGCGGTACCATGCCGAAAATCCAAGTGCTAAATAAGCAGGTGGCGGAGCTCATCGCCGCGGGCGAGGTGGTGGATAGGCCATCTTCTGTTATCAAGGAGCTGGTGGAGAACGCCGTGGACGCCGGCGCCACCATCATCACGGTGGAAATCCGCCGGGGGGGCGTCACCTTTATGCGGGTGACGGACAACGGCTGTGGCATCGCCCCCGAGGATGTGCCCACCGCCTTCCTGCGCCACGCCACCAGCAAGGTGGTGGGGGAGGACGACTTGAACTCCATCGCCACCTTGGGCTTCCGCGGGGAGGCATTGGCCTCCATCTCCGCCGTGGCCCACGTGGAGCTGCTCACCCGCACCCCCGGCGCGGTGGCTGGAGTGCGCTACACCTGCGGCGGCGCCGAGGAGCCCACCTTGGAGGACGCCGGCTGCCCCGAGGGCACCACCATTCTGGTGCGGGATTTGTTCTACAACACCCCCGCCCGCATGAAGTTCCTCAAAAAGGACTCCACCGAGGGCAACTCCGTGGCGGGCATTTTGGACAAGCTGGCCCTGTCCCACCCGGAGATTTCCTTCCGGTTCCTCCGGGACGGCAAGGAACAGCTCCACACCCCGGGGGACGGCAAGCTCTCCTCCACCATTTACGCCGTCTACGGCCGGGAGTTCTCCTCCACCCTCATCCCCGTCCACTACGAGCTGGGCCATGTAAAGGTGGAGGGCTTTATCAGCGCGCCCACCTCCAGCCGGCCCAACCGCTCCATGCAGAACTTCTTCATCAACGGCCGGTACATCCGCAGCCGCACCGCCATGGCCGCCTTGGAGGAGGCCTACAAGGGCTCCATCATGGTGGGGAAGTTCCCCGCCTGCGTGCTGCACCTGCACCTCTCCTTTGGGGCGGTGGATGTGAACGTCCACCCCGCCAAGCTGGAGGTGCGCTTTGTCAACGAGCGCCCCATTTTCGACGCGGTGTACCACGGGGTGAAGTCGGCCCTCCACGCCGGGGACAAGCCCAAAGTCATGGAGCTGAAGCGGCCGCCTGTCAACCCCTATGCCCCTGTGCTGGAGCGCAAGGAGCAGTTGCGTATGGAGACCCCCCCGCCAGCGCGAAAGCCCCAGACACCGCCTCCGCCCGCTGCCGCCCCACTTGGCAAGCCGCCCCAGAGGGAGAGCGCCCCTCCAGCTCGGGAGCCCTCGTTCCTCCTGCGGGACAGCGAAGCCCCTCGCCGGGAGCACCGGGGTTTTTCCAGCTTTCTGGAGAATGTCCTGGACAGCGAGCCCCAGCCGGAGCCTGTGGCGTCCGCTCCCGCGCCTCAGCCTGTAGAGGAAAAGCCCCAGGAGTCCCAGCCTACGGCCCCCGTCCAGGAACAGCTTCCCCTGCCCGTGGAGGAGCAGCCCCCTGTGGAAAGGCCCCAGCCCCTGCGCAAGGAGTTCCACTCCCGGGTGATTGGGGAGGCCTTTGGCACCTACCTGCTGGTGGAATACAGCGCCGACGAGCTGATGTTCATCGACAAGCACGCCGCCCACGAGCGCCTGCTGTACGAGCGCCTAAAGCGGGAGAACGCCGGGGGAGAGGCCCAGACGCTGCTGGAGCCCGTCACCGTCACCTTGGACAAGGAGGAGTACACCGCCGCCTTGGACCACCTGGAGGACTTCTCCAAGGCCGGGTTTGAGGTGGAGGACTTCGGTTCCGGCACCGTGCTGGTGCGCTCGGCGCCCTTGCTGCTGGACGGCGGGGACGCTGCCGAGGCGGTCATGGAGATTGCCGGGTACCTGGCCTCCCTGAAAAACCGCATGACCACCGAGCACCTGGACTGGGTCTACCACAACGTGGCCTGCCGCGCCGCCATGAAGGCAGGGGATTCCATCACCCGGGAGGAGATGGTGTCCCTGGCCCAGGAGCTGGAGCAAAACCCCGACGTGCGCTACTGCCCCCACGGCCGGCCGGTGTACATCATCCTGCGCCGCCGGGACATCGAGCGCCAGTTTGGGCGGGTGTGATATGACAGCGGCAAAAATCCCTGTGGCGGCGGTGGTGGGCCCCACTGCCACAGGCAAAACGGAATTGGGCATCCAACTGTGCCAGCGCCTGGGCGGGGAGATTGTCTCCTGCGATTCCATGCAGGTGTACAAGGGGCTGCCCATCGGCACGGCCCAGCCCACGGCGGAGGAGCTGGCCGCCGCGCCCCACCACCTTATCGGCTTTCTGGATGTGGAGCAGCCCTTCAGTGTCTCCGACTATGTGGACGCCGCCGGGCAGGTTATCCGGGAGATTTCCGGCCGGGGCAAGCTGCCCATTTTGGTGGGCGGCACGGGCCTATATGCCCGCTCTCTGCTGCGGGGCTTCTCCTTTGAGGAGCGCGGCCGGGACGACGCCTTGCGCCAGCGGCTTTTCCAAGAGGCGGAGGAGCAGGGGACAGACGCCCTCTACCAGCGCTTGGAGCAGCTGGACCCCAAGGCGGCGGAGGAAATCCACCCCCACAACGTGAAGCGGGTTATCCGGGCCCTGGAATACATCCAGCTGTGCGGCGAGCCCTTCTCCGCCCAGGCGGAGCGCTCCCACAGCGCCCAGTCGCCCTATCAATACGTCATGCTGTGCCTGGGCTATGAAAACCGGGAGACACTCTACCGCCGCATCGACGCCCGGGTGGACAAGATGCTGGAGCAGGGCCTGCTGCCGGAAGCCCAAGCGTTCTACAGCCGCTGCCAGCAGGCGGGGAGCATCCCCACCGCCGCCCAGGCCATCGGCTACAAGGAGCTGTTCCCCTACTTCCGGGGGGAGGTCTCCCTGGAAGAGGCGGTGGAGGCCATCAAGCGGGAGAGCCGCCGGTACGCCAAGCGGCAAATCACCTGGTTCAAGCGGGAGGAGCAAGTGGAGTTCCTTCCCATCGACGCCTTCCCCAGCCGCCAGGCCCTTTTGGAGGAGGCGGTGTCCCTGCTGGGAAAATGGGGCGTCTGGAAAGGAGGCAACGCCTGTGAACAGTAAAAAGATACGGACCATCGGCGCGGTGCTGCTGGCTGTGCTGGTGCTGGTGTATGTGGGCTACCAGGGCTATCTGGCCACCCACCGCAGCATCCAGACGGAGACGGCCATGTACGGCCAGGTTTCCGACGTGCTCCAGGCCCAGAGCTTTATCATCCGCAACGAGCAGGTCATTGACGAAAGCGCCAACGGCGTGCTCAGCTACCGGGTGGCGGACGGCACCCGGGTGGCCCAGGGCGGCGTGATTGCCGACGTGTTCTCCACCGAGGAGGACGCCTCCGCCCAGCGCACCATCGAGCAGCTGGACGAGGAAATCGCCAACCTGCAGGCGCTGTCCCAGCCGGCGGACTACTTTGTGGCCAACCCCTCCATGCTGGCGGACCAAATCTACTCCGCCATGGAGGACGTGGCTTTGGGCGTCAACCAGAACAGCTTTTCCCAGCTGACCACCTGGAAGGAGTCCCTTCTCAGCGCCTTGACCCGGCGCCAGCTCATCACCGGGGAGGAGAGCGCCGAAAACCTCTCCCAGCGCATCAGCCAGCTGGAGAGCCAGCGCTCCTCCTTAGAGAGCCAGGCGGGGGATTCCATCGGCACCATCTCCGCGCCCCAGGCGGGGTACTTTATCAGCTCGGTGGACGGGCTGGAAAGCGCCGTGGACGTGGAGGACGTGGAGAACCTCACCGTGGCCCAGGTGGAGGAGCTCCTCTCCCAGGACGCCACCCGGGACAGCTCCGCCGTGGGGAAGATTTGCCAGGACTTCAACTGGTACGTGGCCTGTGTATTTGACGAGGACGACATGGTCCACCTGGAGGGCGTGGACAGCGTCTACCTGGACATCCCCTTTGCCAGCACCGAGCAAATCCCCGCCACCGTGGTGGCCCGCAATTACGACAAGGATTCTGGCGACACCGCCGTGGTGTTCCAGTGCTCCTATATGGATTCAGACATTGCCGCCGTGCGCAACGAGGCCGTCCAAGTGACTGTGGCTACCTACTCCGGGGTGCTGGTCAACGAGCGGGCCCTGCGCTTTGAGGACGTGGAGTACACCACCACAGACGAGGACGGCAACACCGTCACCCAGGTGGCGGAGAACGTCCGGGGCGTGTACGTCCTCTACGGCGGCCAGCTGGAGTTTGTCCAGGTGTTCACCGACCACTCTGTCAATGGCTACGCCATCTGCAAGACAGAGCTCTCCTCCGAGGAGCAGGCGGCCCTGGTGACCAGTTCAACCATTCAGCTCTATGACCAAGTTGTGGTAGAAGGGACGGATTTGTATGATGGAAAAGTCATTTCTTGAGCGCATCCAGATATTTGATGAGAACTACCCCCGCATCCAGGAGGAGATTGCCCTGGCCGCGGAAAAGGCGGGGCGCCGGCCCCAGGACATCACCTTGCTGGCCGCCACGAAAACCGTCCCCCTCGAGGTGATAAACCACGCCATCGACAGTGGCCTCTCCGCCATGGGGGAGAACCGCGTCCAAGAGCTTTTGGAGAAATACGACGGCCTGCACCGGGAGAAGTGCGACATCCAGTTCATCGGCCAGCTGCAAACCAACAAGGTGAAATACCTGGTGGGCAAGGTCAGCTGTATCCAGTCTGTGGGCAGCGTAAAGCTGGCCAAGGAAATCTCCCGCCTTTGCCTGCGGGAGGGCGCCACCATGAAGGTGCTGGTAGAGGTGAACATCGGCCGGGAGGAGAGCAAGGGCGGCGTGCTGCCCGAGGCCCTTTTCGAGGTGGTGGACGAAATCCGCACGCTGCCGGGCCTCCACGTGGAGGGGCTGATGGCCATCCCGCCTATCTGCGAGAAGAAGGCCGAACTTTGCGGGTATTTTTCCGCTGTGCGGCAATCTTATGTTGACATAGCGGCAAAAAAATTAGATAATGTATCTATGAACTGTTTATCCATGGGCATGTCCTCCGATTTCCAAGAGGCCATCGCCTGCGGGGCCACCATGGTGCGGGTGGGCTCCTCGCTGTTTGGGAAAAGGGATCATCCCCAGCACTACTACGCGATTTAGGAGGTACTTACTATATGGCAGGATTGGTCGAAAAGCTTCAAAAAATGTGGAATCCGCCAGATGATGAATACGATGAGTACTACGAAGATGAACCGGAACAGGAGCAGGAGTCCAGCCGCAGCTCTTACAGTGAGCCCCGGCGCTCTTCCAGCTATTCCTTCGCGGACTTCGCGCCCCGCGGCGAATCCTCCGGGGGAAACCGGGTGGTCAATATCAACGCCAAGGCCCAGCTGCAGGTGGTGCTCTTCAAGCCCATCTCCTTCGGGGAGGAGACCCGCGCCATTGCCGACGAGCTGTTAAAGCGCCACACCGTGGTGCTCAACCTGGAAAAGACCGAGAAGGACGTCTCCCGCCGGATTGTGGACTTTTTAAGCGGCGTGGCCTACGCCAACAACGGGAAAATCAAGCGCATCGCCACCAACACCTTTATTATCACACCCTATAACGTGGACCTCACCGGCGACGATGTGTTGGACGAGCTGGAAAACAACGGCCTCTACTTTTAAATAGACCATGGCAACGGAACAAGACCTTCTCGCCGCCCGCCTGGAGGACTCCATCAAGCTGTCCCGCAAGCGGCCCTGCTTTTTGGGCTTCCTGGATGAGGCCCAGGCCGCCTTTTGCCAGGAGCGGCTCTCCCGGCGGCAGGATGTGACCTACCTTTCCTGGGGCGGCCACGAATACGCGGAGCGGGTGGTGCTGGGCTTTTTCCCAGATTACCTGGAGCCCGCGCCGGAGTACTTTCCCATCACGCCCCTTGTGCTCTCTTACCGCAAGGAGGACAAACTCACCCACCGGGATTTCCTGGGGTCCTTTATGGCCCTGGGCGTGGAGCGCTCGGTGATAGGGGACATTATGGTGGGGGAGGGCCAGTGCGTGGCGTTCCTCCGGGAGGAGATGGGGGAGTATTTCCTCCGCAACATCCAGAAAATCGGCCGGGTGGGGGTAAAGCCCTCCCTCCAGTGGGACGGCACGCTGCCCGGCGCCCGGCAGTTCGCGGAGCGCAGCGGCGTGGTGGCCTCTGAGCGGCTGGATTGCCTCACGGCTTTCCTCTGCCGCACCAGCCGGGAAAAGGCCGCCGGGCTCATCACCGCAGGCCTGGTGTTCCTCAACCATCGGGAAGCCCTTTCCGTCTCCCAGCGGGTGAAGGAGGGCGACCTGCTCTCTGTGCGCAAGCAAGGGCGTTTTATAATCGATGAGCTTGGCCCTTTGACAAGCAAGGGGCGGCTCGTGGTGAAATGTAGGAAATTTCAATAAGGGGGGAACTTCCCATGTTGACTGTAAAGGAAATCAACGAGGTAAGTTTTGGTAAGGCAGGGTTCTCTGGCTACAAGCCGGAGGACGTGGACAATTTTATCGACGAAGTGGTGGAATCCTTCACCCAGCTTTTGGCTGAGCGGGATGACGCCTTGCAGCAAGAGGCCCAGCTGGACCAGCAGGTGAAGGAGCTGACCAACCAGGTGGCCCAGCTGAAAGCCAAGAACGCCGAGCTCCAGAAGAAGCTGGGCATTTTGGCCCAGAAGATTGAGTCCTACCGGGAGGAGGAAGACGGCATTAAGGAGGCCATCCTCAGCGCCCAGAAAATCGGCAAGGACGCCATCCAGGAGGCCAAGGACAAGGCAGCCGTGATGCTGGCCGACGCCGAGGAAAACGCCAAAGCCCTGCTGGCAAACGCCCGGGATGATGCCGCCAAGGCCGCCCGGGAGTACGCCATCCAGGTGGAGCAGAAGCGCAACGAGCTGGAAGAGATGAAGCGCCAGGTGTCCGCGTTCCGCGTCTCTTTGCTGGAGATGTACAAAAAGCACCTGGAGAGCATCAACCACATCCCCAGCTTCCGTTTTAAGGATACCCAGCCGGCTGTTTCCCGCCCGGAGCCTCAGCCCGCTCCCCAGCCGGAGCCAGAGCCGGAACCCCAGCCCGTCTACCGGGAGGAGCCCCGGCCCGTCTCTGCGCCTGTCTCGGTCCCGGAGCCTAAGCCAGAGCCGGAGCCGGAGCCTGTGCCCCAGCCTGTGGTGGAGCAGCCCAAAATGGAGCCTGCCCCCCAAGAGACCCCAGAACTTTCCCAGGAGGAGCCCACTCTTCAGGACAAAGTGGATTACAGCCGGGAGCAGCTTCGGCAGGAGCCCCACAGCTATCACCCGGATGACAACGACCTCTCCCAGGTGGGCATCGATTTAGAGGCGTATTCCGATATTCCCGAATCCCTGCAGCGGGAGAAGGCCTCCCACTTCAGCAACCTGGAGTTTGGCGACGACGTGGACCTGGGCCGCAAAAAGCGCAGGAAATAAAAAAGGACAGCCATAGCCTGTGAGAAAAGAGAAACCGCCCGTTTCTCTTTTTTCGCCATTCCCAGGGAAACAGCGCCCGCTGGGCAAGAATAGCAGTGGGCGGCGCTCCCTTTGGCTGCCGTGAAAAAGGAGAACACTTTCACCTTGAAAACAGAGAACAAAAACCGCAACACCGCCACGGCGGTTGTGGTGCTGGCCGTGGCCGCAGTGCTGCTGGCCATTGACCAGATGCTCAAATACTTTGTGCTCCGCGATTTGCGGCCGGTGGGCACTGTCACCGTCATCCCCGGCCTGCTGGAGCTCACCTATGTGGAGAACACCGGCGCCGCCTTTGGCCTGTTCAAGCAGGTGATGTGGCTGGTGGTAGCCGTCACCGTGGTGGCCACGGTGGCCATTATCGTGCTGCTTTTCCGCTATAAGCGCCACAGCTTTTTCAGCTATACCACCGCGGCCTTGCTGATGGCCGGCGGTATCGGCAACCTGATAGACCGCATCGCCCACGGCTTTGTGGTGGATTACATCCACGTGCTCTTTTTCGATTATGTCTTCAACTTTGCCGATTGCTGCATCACCGTAGGGGCGGTGCTGTTTGTCATCCACGTGCTGTTTTTCACCCGCGAGGGGAAAGAGACACTGCCCAGGGAGCCGGAAAGCAAATGAGCCGCCAGCTTCTCATCCCCGTGGAGGAGGCGGGCCAGCGGGTGGATAAGCTCCTCTCCGCCGCCCTGGAGGACATGACCCGCTCCGCCGTGCAGAACCTTATAGAAAACGGCTGTGTCACCTGCGGGGGGAAGGCCCTCTCCAAAAGCGCCAAGCTCAAGCCAGGGGACCAGATTCTGGTGGAGCTTCCCGAGGTGCGCCCTTTGGAAGTGCGCCCCCAGCCCATCCCCCTGGAGGTGGTCTACGAGGACGGCGACCTGCTGGTGGTGAACAAGCCCAAAGGCATGGTGGTCCATCCCGCTCCTGGCCACGAGGAGGGCACACTGGTCAACGCGCTGCTGGCCCACTGCGGCGACTCCCTCTCCGGCATCAACGGCGTGGCCCGGCCGGGAATCGTCCACCGCATTGACAAGGACACCAGCGGCCTGCTGATTGTGGCGAAAAACGACTTTTCCCACACCCGCCTGGCGGAGCAGATTCAGGCCCACACCTTCACCCGGGAGTACAGCGCTGTGGTGTACGGCTCCTTTAAAGAGGATTCCGGCACGGTGGACCAGCCCTTGGGCCGCCATCCCACAGACCGCAAAAAAATCGCCGTGCTGCCCAACAGCCCCTCCGCCCGGCGGGCTGTCACTCACTTCTGGGTGGTCAAGCGCTTCCAGGGCTTTACCCAGCTGCGCCTGCGCCTGGAGACAGGCCGCACCCACCAAATCCGGGTGCACATGGCCTACCTGGGTCACCCCGTGGCAGGGGACCCTGTGTACGGCCCGAAAAAAAGTATCACCTCCCTGGAGGGCCAGTGCCTCCACGCGGGGAAAATCGGCTTTGTCCACCCCCGCACAGGGGAATATCTGGAGTTCGAGGCGCCTTTGCCAGCCTATTTCACCGGGTTTCTGCAAAAGCTGAAGGAAGTGTAAGCCATGGACCGGGAAAGCAAATTCCGCATGGTGCTCCTGCTCGCGGCCGCCGCTGTCACGGCAGTTGTGTTGACGGGGCTGTATTCTGCGCGGCCTTTGGAGTTTTACCAGGTCACGGTGGAGGCCACGCCCGCCCCGGCGGCAGCGTCCTCCCAGGCCCAGCCCACCCAAGAGCCCGCCGGGGAAACCATCCCCGTGGAGGAGGACACTTCCAGCGAGGGCCCGCAAGAGGTGCTGGTGGAAAAGAGCGTCAACCTAAACACAGCCACTTTAGAGGAGCTGGACTTGCTTCCCGGCGTGGGGCCAGCCATTGCCCAGCGCATCATCGACTACCGGGAGCAGAACAGCGGCTTTTACGACATCGAGGAAATCATGGAGGTGTCCGGCATCGGGGAAAAGACCTTCGCCAAGCTGGAGCCCTACATCACAGTGGAATAAAAAAAGAGCGGTGGGGAAGTTCCTCACCGCTCTTTTTGTGCTGTTTTAAGCTGGGTCGCTGGCAAAGACAAGGCCCGCTTGCTTTCGCACCCGCTCCATAAAGCAGGAGACCTGCAAGCTCAGCTGGCTGCAGCGGGCGTACTCCTGGGCCGAGGCCTCCGGCTCTGTGATGTAGCGGTAGAAGTCCTTGGCCTCCCAGCCCATGAGCTTATACTTCTCATCGTCGCCGTAGAGCTGCTCCACCGTGCCGTCCTTGCGCCACAGGGAGAGCCCCGCCACCCGGGAGATGGACTCCACCGCCAAGGTGCCCTCCGTGCCCTGGAAATCGCTGTTGGCTCCTGCCTGCCCCAGCTTGGAGTAGGTCATCACCACCAGCTTGTCCGGGTAGCGCAGGGTGAGCACCCCGCCGCCGTCGGCGCCGCTGTCCAGCATCTGCGGGGCCACAGTGAAGCTCTCCGGCTCCCCAAACAGCGCCAGGGCCGGGTACACACAGTAGACGCCCAAGTCCATCAGGGCCCCTGTCTCCAGGGCCGGGTTGAAGATGTTGGGCAGCTCCCCATCGAGATAGCTGTCCAGCTTGGAGGAGCGCTGGCAGAAATCCAGCTTCACCAAAGAGAGCTTCCCCAGCTGGCCCAGGGCGTCCTCCAGGATTTTCCTCTGGGGCAGGTGCAGGTACATGATGGCCTCCAGGAACACCAGCCCCCGCTCCTGGGCCAGCTGTTGCAGCTGGGCCACCTTGTCCCCCTGGGCGCACAGGGGCTTCTCGCAGAGCACATGCTTGCCGCGCTCTAAAAAGAGCCTGCACTGCTCAAAGTGCAGGGCGTTGGGGCTGGCGATGTACACCGCGTCTATCTGGGGCGAGGCGGCCATCTCCTCCAAATCCGTAAACCACAGGGGCGCCCCGTGCTTCTGGGCGAAGGCCTGGGCGCGCTCCGCTGTGCGGGAGTAGACAGCTGTCAGCTCCCACAGGCCGCTGTCCTTGGCCCCGTGGATGTACTCGTCCACGATCCACCCGGAGCCGATGGTTCCAAATCTCAGCATTGGCGTAAAACCCTTTCTATCCGCTTATTCCACGTTGTAGATGGCGGTCTTGATGATGTCCTTGATTTTCTCCATGTCCTCCAGCACCACGTACTCGGTCTTGCCGTGGGCGTTGGCGCCGCCGGTGCAGATGTTGGGGCAGGGGAGGCCCATAAAGGAGAGCCGGGCGCCGTCGGTGCCGCCCCGCACAGGCTCGGAGTGGGGCTCCACGCCGTTTTCCTTCATGGCCCGCTCCATGTTTTCCAAAATCTCCATGCGGGGCTCAATCATCTCCCGCATGTTGTAGTAGCTGTCCTTCAGGGTCAAGGCCAAAGGCTGGGTGGGGTACTTGGCGTTGATATAGGCGGCGGCTTTCTCCATCAGTTCCTTCTTCTGGCGGAACAGCTCCTTGTCGTGGTCCCGGATGAGAAACTGCATCACGGTGTGCTCCACATTGCCGTGGATGGCGTCCAGGTGGATAAAGCCCTCCCGGCCCTCGGTGAGCTCGGGCACTTGGCCTTTGGGCAGCAGGGCGCAGAACTCCATGGCAACGCCCATGGAGTTGACCATCTTGCCCTTGGCGCCGCCCGTGTGGGTGGAAACGCCCTCCACCTCCACCACGGCGGAAGCGGCGTTAAAGGTCTCGTAATCCAGGCCGCCCAACTGGCCGCCGTCCACCGTGTAGGCGTAGTCGCAGCCAAAGCCTTCCACGTCGAAATGGTCGGCGCCCTCGCCGATTTCCTCGTCGGGGGTAAAGCCAATCTTCACCGTGCCGTGGGGCTTGTTCTCCCGCAGGATTTCCTCGGCCGCCACCAGAATCTCCGCCACGCCGGCCTTGTCGTCGCCGCCCAGCAGCGTGGTGCCGTCGGTGGTGATAAGGGTCTTGCCCACGTGGCCCAGCAAAGCGGGCTCCGCGGCAGGGGAGAGGGAAAGGCCGCTGCCGCCCAGGGCAATGGCGCCGCCGTCGTAGTTTTCAATCACCTGGGGATGGATGTTCTCTCCGCTGACGCCGCCGTAGGTGTCCATGTGGGCGATAAAGCCCACGGTGGTGCCCCGCTCCGCCGTGGCGGGAATGGTGCCGTACACATAGCCCATCTCGTCCATGCGGGCGTCCGCGATGCCAATGGACTTCATGTGCTCCACAATGTGGGCGCCCAGCACCTTCTGCCCCGGGGTGCTGGGGGTGGTGCCGGTGGTCTCATCGGAGGCCGTGGGGTAGGATACCAAATCGAGAAACACGTCTTTTACAGACATTACACTTCACTCCAATACTTTTTCAGATTTGCCAGGCCAATGCGCACCGCGTCCACGCAGGGCTCCATGCCCTCAAACTCAATAGAGATGGTGCCGTCAAACCCGGCGGCTTTCAGCAGGTGGAGGCAATGCTTCACTGGCACGTTGCCGTGGCCGATGATGGTGCCCCGCAGGAAGTTCCCGCCCCGGGAGCGGAACGCCCCCTCGCCGGGGTCCTCGCTGTAGAAGGGCTTCACAATAAAGTCCTTGCCGTGGACGTAGCGGGTGTAAGGGGCAATGCGGGCCACCGCCTCGGCGGGGTTCTCATCGGCGCACAGGAAATTGCCCAAATCGCACAGCAGGCCAAAGTTGGGATGGTCCACCGCCATGTACAGCTTTTCCACCCGGTCGGAATCCTGGGAGAAGAAACCGTGGTTCTCGGTCATGGTCATCACGCCTTTGGACGCGGCGTAGTCCGCCACCTCCCGGACGGCCTGGGCCAAGGTGGGGATGAGGCTCTCATAGCTGCGGTAGTTTTCCCCTTTGTAGCCGGCGGTGATGTCGTGGCGCATCCGGGGCGCGCCCAGCAGGGCGGCGATGTCCACATAGTCCTTCACCCGCTGGATTTCCTTCTCCTGGTCGCCGTCGCTGCCGTTGAGGAAATCCGCCCCAATGGCCAGGGAGGAGAACTGCAACCCGCACTTCTCCGCGGCCTGCTTCAGCTCCAGGGCCTGGGCCTTTTTCTCCTCCTGGGTGCCGCTGAAGTTCACAAAGTCCACGGCCTCCACAGCGTCAAAGCCCAGCTCCGCCGCCTTTTCCACACATCCCAAGGGGGTGAGCTCCCCCTTCTGGATGGCACTGTAAAAGCTGTACAAGCTGACAGAATACTCCATGCAAAAACAACTCCTCTTTTTAGAATATATAGCGTTACCCGGCTGGGAATCCCCGCCGGGTATGCTTGCCATTTTTCAAGATAGGGCCAGGCTCAGTCGCCAAAGCTGATGCCAATCTGCCGCGCCGCCTTGATTTCGTCGCAGTCCACCGGCACGCTCTTCAGCTTGCCGGCCACTTCCGCCAGGGGCACAGGCACGCACTGGCCGCCTACCATGCCCACCATCACGCCGAAGGTCTTTTCCTTGATGAACCGGGCAGCGGTGGCGCCCAGCCGGGTGCACAGCACGCGGTCATAGGCGCAGGGGCTGCCGCCCCGCTGGAAGTGCCCAGGGACGCACACGCGGATTTCGTTGTCAATCTTCCTGGCCAGCTCCTCGGCAATGCGGTACACAATGGAGGGATGGGGGAAGTTCTCCCGGGCCTTTTTCCGCTCCTTCTTGGTGAGGGCCGCCTCCTCCTTGGAGATGGCGCCTTCCGCCACCGCCAAAATGGAGAACTTCTTGCCCTTCTTAATGCGGTCGTTCAGGCACTTGGCAACCTTGTCGATGTCGTAGGGAATCTCCGGCAGCAGAATCACGTCGGCGCCCCCGGCGATGCCCGCGGACAGCGTCAGCCAGCCCACCTTGTGGCCCATCACTTCCACAATGAAGATGCGCCCGTGGGAGGTGGCGGTGGTGTGGATGCAGTCGATGACGTTGGTGGCAATCTCCACCGCGCTGTGGAAGCCGAAGGTCACGTCCGTGCCCCAGATGTCGTTGTCAATGGTCTTGGGCAGGTGGATGACGTTCAGGCCCTCTTGGCTTAAAAGGTTGGCGGTCTTCTGGGTGCCGTTGCCGCCTAAAATCACCAGGCAGTCCAGCTTCATCTTCTTGTAGTTTTCCTTCATGGACTTTACCTTGTCCACGCTGTTTTCGTCGATGACCCGGATGGTCTTAAAGGGCTGGCGGGAGGTGCCCAGAATGGTGCCGCCCAAGGTGAGGATGCCGGAGAAATCCCGCTCCTCCATCTTTTTATACTCGCCAAAAATCAGGCCCTTGTAGCCATCTTTAATGCCGTAAATCTCCACTTCCTTGCCAAATTCCTGATACAGGCCCTTGGCAACCCCTCGAATCGCGGCGTTTAACCCTTGGCAGTCGCCGCCGCTGGTCAAAATACCCACTCGCTTCACGTTGCTCATCCTCTCTGAAAGTATTCCACCGGCGCCCCGGTGTTTTGCGGAAGATGTAAAACCATGTCCACTAGCTTCATTTTAAACTAGAGGAAACTCCCCTGTCAAGGGGTTCCGGCTTCCTCCGAGGAATGAATGGGTATGAGGGGGCTGTCCTTTTCCACCTCTTGCTTGGCTTTCAGGCGCTCCTGGGCCCGGCGGTAGAAGGTCAGCTGGGCGGTGCAGGCGGCGCGGCCCCGGCGGGACACGTGCTGGTAGCTGGTGTCCGGCAGCATCATCCGGGCGTTGGTGTTGTCGCTGAGGAGGATGTCCAGCGTCTCAAAGGCGCGCTGCTTTAAGTCCTCGTCCTCAATGGGGAATACCAGCTCAATGCGGCGGTCCAGGTTGCGGGGCATCCAGTCGGCGCTGCCCATGTAGATTTTGGGGTTGCCGGCGTTTTCAAACTTAAAGATGCGGCTGTGCTCCAGCAGCTGGCCCACAATGCTGATAACGGTGATGTTCTCGCTGATGCCCTCCAGCCCGGGGATAAGGCAGCAGATGCCCCGCACAATCAGCTTGATGGGCACCCCCGCCTGGGAGGCTTCGTACAGCAGGGAGATGATTTCCGGGTCCACCAGGGAGTTCACCTTGGCGGTGATGCCGCTGGGCAGGCCGCGCTTGGCGTTCTCCGTCTCATTGCGAATCATCCGGCAGAAGAAGGGCCGCATGCCGTGGGGCGCCACCACAAAGTGGCGGTACTCCGGGGGCCGGGAGTAGCCGGTAATCACGTTGAACAGGGAAGAGGCGTCGGCGCCGTACTGGCTGTTGCAGGTGAACAGGCCCAGGTCCGTGTAGATTTTGGCGGTGGAGTCGTTGTAGTTGCCTGTGCCCAGGTGCAGGTACCGGCGGATGCCGTCGTCCTCCTGGCGCACCACCAGGGCAATCTTGCAGTGGGTCTTTAAGCCCTGCAAGCCGTAGATGACGTGGCAGCCGGCCTTTTCCAGCTTGTTGGCCCAGTTGATGTTGTTCTCCTCGTCAAAGCGGGCCTTCAACTCCACCAGCACCGTCACCTGCTTGCCGTTTTCCGCGGCCTTAATCAGCGCCGCCACAATGGGGGAGTTGCCGGAGACGCGGTACAGCGTCTGCTTGATGGCCAGCACGTTCTCATCCTCGGCGGCCTGCTCGATAAAACGCACCACCACGTCGAAGCTCTCGTAGGGGTGGTGGACCATCCTGTCCTTCTCCCGGATGGCCTCAAAAATATCGGTGTAGCCCCAGAAATCCGCCGGGGGGTTCACCGGTCGGATGGGCGCGAAGCACAGGGACTCAAAGCCCTTTACCCCGGCGAACTTGGAGAAGAAGGTCAAATCCAGGGGCCCGGGCAGCTCGTAAATCTCGTTTTTCTTAATGCCCAGCATCTCTATGAGGAAGGCCTTGATGTCGGCGCTGCACTTGGTCAGCAGCTCCAGGCGCACCGGCGCGCCCCGCTTGCGCTTCTTGATGGACTTCTTTACCTCGCTCATAAAGTCCTCGGCCTCTTCGTCAATCTCCAGGTCGGAGTTGCGGGTGATGCGGAAGGGGCAGGCCGCCACAATGTTGTGGAGCTCAAACAGCTCGTCCAAGTTGTGGATAATCACGTCCTCCAGCAAGGTGAACTGCCGGCCCTCCTTGGCGGGCAGCTCCAAAAACCGGGGGAGGATAGAGGGCACCTGTACAATGGCAAAGACCTTTTCCTCCTTGTCCTTGTTGTGCTCCTTGCTTTTCAGGCACACGGCAATGTTCAAAGACTTGTTGGCCAGTAGGGGGAAGGGCCGGCTGCCGTCCACAGCCAGAGGCGTCAGCACAGGGAAGAGCACCTTCTGGAAGTACTGGGAGAGATAGGCCTTCTGCTCCTTGTCCATCTCCTCCACAGAGAGGAACCGCACGCCCTGTTTCTCCAGGGCCGGCATGATGGAGCGATGCAGGCAGGAGTACTGCCGCTCCATGAAACGGTGGGTCTTTTCCTCCAACAGGGGCAGCAGCTCCTGGGGCGTCAGGTCAAAGGAGTTGCCCTTCTGCTTGTAGCCGGAGTTCACCTGGTCCTTCACGCCCGCAACCCGCACCATGAAAAACTCGTCCAGGTTGGAGCCGGTGATGGCCAAAAAGCGCAGCCGCTCCATCAGGGGATTGTCTTTGCGCAGGGCCTCCTCCAAGCACCGGGCGTTAAAATCCATCCAGCTCAATTCCCGGTTGTAATAGGGCATTTTTTTATCCGCCATGGGTGGTCACCTCATATCATGTCAAATTTGATGGAGAGCTCGGGGGAGAGCCCGAACACCTCTTTAAAATACTGGGCCGATTCCGCAAAGGCCCAGCGCTCCAGCAGCGTGTTTTCCGCCGCCTTCGCCTTGAACAGCACCTGGTCGTCCTCCAGGTGGATTTTCAAATCCCGCAGCTTGTGCCGGTGGGACTTGTCCAGCGCGTTCGCCAGCCGGAAGATGGCCGCCAGCTTGGAGATGACAATGCGCTCCTCCATGGGCAGCCAGGCAAAGTCTGGGTTTTCCTCGGTGGTCAGGTTGTTGGAGATGCTCCCCGCCACAAAGGCGGTTTCCAGCACCTCCCGCTGGCGCAGGCCGAAGATGTCCATGCCCTTGATCAAGTCGAAGGTGCACTGGTTGTGCTGCCGCACGTTGACAAAGCTGCCGCAGCTGTGCAGCGTGGATGCCAGCTCCAGAATCAGCCGCTTAGAGCTGTCCACGCCGTGGACCTTTTTCAGCTTGTCGAAAATCTGGCAGGCGATCTCGCCGGTGTGGGCGGAGTGCTCCAGGTTGCAGCCAAAGCTTTGGGCCGTGGTCTGGGCGCAGGCCAGGGCGCTTTCCCGCAGGTAGGTGCCCAGGGTGGCGTCCGCCTTGGGCACCAGCTGGTAGCGCAGCATGGCCTCGGAGATGTCCACCGGCGGGGAGATGACGTTCTCCGCCTGGGGGCAGAACCGCAGCATACCGTTGTAGATGGAGAGGGAGGTGTACAGCAGCGCGGCCCGCTCCTCGGTGATGTTAAAGCGGTTGGCGATGCTTTCCGCCGTGGCCGAGCGGATGGACTGGTACAGGGAAGTCAGCTTCTTCACGCTGATTTGATAGGGGATACCCGCCTTTTTGGCCTCGCACAGCTGGGCCACCAGCTCCAGCTGGGAGCCGGTGAGCACCAGGTTCTTCACCTGGAACCGGGAGATAGCAATGCGGTTGAGGATGGTGTCCAGGTACTCCTCGATGATATAATAGAAATCGTCGGCCTCCTGGTGGTGGAGGTGGCGCAGCACGTCGTGTAGCTTTAAGGCGCCCATGGAGATGTTCTGGGTGTAGATGATTTTCTGCCCGTCGTACACCGCCACGCCAATGCTGCCGGAGCCCACATAGGCAATCATGGTGTTGCCCGGGTGCAGCTTGGCGCCGTCCAGCCGCTCCATGACTTCCTTGTAGATATAGGCCTTCTCCTGGCTGTCTTCCAGCACGGTGACCTCCAAGCCGTTGCGCACCTTCAGCTGGTCCACCACCAAGGCGCGGTTCTTGGCCTCCCGCAGGGCGGTGCAGGAAATCACCTTGGGCTTTTCAATGTTGTAAGAGCGCAGGGCGGCGGTAAATTTCGAGAGCACGCTGGAAAGCTCCCGCAGGCTGTCAAAGCTGATGTCCCCGCTGGAGAACACATCGTGCCCCAGGCTCACCGGGTACTCCAGCCGGTCCAGGGTGGCCACGGTGCCCTTCGCCCATTGAGAGACCCGCATCCGCACGTTGTTGGAGCCAATCTCAATGACGGCGGCGGCGCGGGGGGCGCTTTTCTTATTCAAGGGGTATCCCTCCTAAGTGAGATAAAGTTATGTCTTGATTATACCAAAATCCCGTGGGATATTCAAACCAGCTTCCCAAGTTTTAACGGGCTTTTCGGGTATTTTACATGGATTTAACAGAAAACCCCCGCCAAAGCGCCCCCTTCCGCCCCCACCAGACAGGATAGACGGCTCTCCGGCGCCCCTTTTGGCAGGGGCAAAAAAATTTTTCAAAAAAATGAAAATTCCCTCTTGCTTTTTCGAAAAGTGTTTGCTATAATAATCAAGCGCCACACGGAGAGGTATTCTAATGGTAAGGAGCCACATTGG
>ERZ1643250.1436-NODE-1436-length-20338-cov-82.158655_pt1 | contig 20338 bp, 19 predicted proteins | sample MGYA00579262_ERZ1643250 | MGnify/ENA primary metagenome ERZ1643250 (study PRJEB29033, sample SAMEA4952265) | chicken gut metagenome | biome: Broiler Chicken; feature: Gastrointestinal Tract; material: Caecum | place: Ireland | collected 2018 | study: Broiler... | reverse complement strand
GTGCTGCCCCATACCTATGCGCCGGACTGGGCCAGTACACCCCTGACCCTGACTCCGGTGGTGTTCCTCGACCAGACCAATCTGGAACTGGACGCATCGGGGCTTACAATTTCGTGGAAACGAAAGGAAGGAAACGGAGCGGAGGCGGCTCTGACCTCCGGGGAGAGCGTATCCAAAGGGGTTCTTACGGTCAATGCTAATAAGCTGGCGGCAGCTACATCCGGGATGCTCACCTACCTTTGCTATATCAGCTATTACGATTCGGAGACGAAGAACACGGTCAATATCTCCGCTGACATCACTTATACACTGATCCGCAATGCGCAGAATGCAAGGCTGGCCTATCTTTCCGCAGACACTTATGTATTTAAGTATGACTCCAACTCTTCTCTGGTCGGGACGGCGCAGGCTACCCTGACGGCACAGGTGCAGGGAGTCACGATTACGGCATGGCAGTATAAGGACAGCACCGGGGCATGGAAGGATTATCCGACCACGCCGGACAACGCCAGCATTTCTGGCGGTACCTTGGTGGTCAAACCGGAGCATGCAGTGTTCTTTAACGGAGTAGCCCAGATCAAGCTGGCCACCGATGACCCGGATGTGTATGATACGACTTCCCTTACGAAGATCTATGATGGATCTCAGGGCGAACCGGGTGCAGCCGGTACCGGCGGGCTTTCCGTCATCCTTGGAAATGAGGCCCAGAATATCGCCTGTACTTCCGGCGGACTGGTAGCAGCGGCTACGGATATCACCATTCCTTTTATGGGCTATTTGGGTATCAATCAGACCGCCTGTACCTGCACAGTGGGGACGCTGCCCTCTGGGGTGACGGTGAAAAGCAATACCGCTGCGACCGCTTCCAAGGCCGGATCGGTGGTACTGTCTTTTGCCGCCAATGCGACCCTCGGCGGTGCAACCGTTCTGAATGGTACGATAGACCTGACCTTTACAATCTCCGGGGCCTCCGTGGCAAAGAAGTTTGCATGGACAAAGTCAAATAAGGGCAGCAACGGAGCCAGCGGTGCCAATGCAATCGTATTCTCTGTGTATGCGCCGGAAGGCACGGTGGTGATCAACCAGAGCGGCAGCCTTGCGTTGGCGGCAGTTGGCTATGAAGGCGCTTCAGAGATTACCACGGGAGCTACCTACCAGTGGGCGAAATACACAGGTGGTGAGTGGGAGAATATCACAGGAGAAACGTCCTCCACCCTGTCGGTATCAGGGGCGGATATCGTGAACATCCAGTCCTACCGCTGTACCATGACCTATAAGGGCAATACCTATGAGGATGTGATCACGGTGGAAGATAAATCCGACCCTTATGTATCGGAGATGCTTTCCATCGGTGGCTTTACGGTCAAGAATAATCTCGGCGGTGTGGTTCCTTACGTGATCGTCCGTACCAACCAGAAGGAAGTCGATCCGCTGCTCGGCAGTATCTCGGAGACCGCCCCGTCCAATCCAAAGGAAGGGGATTTCTGGTATCAGGTGGATCATTCGGCGCAGACGGTGACCCTGATGAAGTATTCCGGCACGGCCTGGGCGGCTGCCACGGAAAAGCAGTCGCTGACCTACACATGGTATGCGCAGGATAAGGACGGCCATGCGGCGGAGTTTGATAAGACCGGGAAGGTGATCTACCTTTCCGCTGCGGACATCGACAGCATCCTGACGCTGCAGTGTGATGTATCGAATTAACTGGAGGTGACCTTTATGGCGCTCATCACCAGCTGTCAGGCCACCTTCCAGAACTTTTCCGGTTATGAGGATGACATTGCTTCCTTGGAGGAAAACATCCGGGAATGCTACTCCGAGATTACGAAAACCTCAGAGCAGATCAACGCATCTGTGCGGGAAGAATTCGTTTCCCGTTCGGAACTGGAGACGATCCAGAAGGATTTCGAGACCAGCATTACCCAGAACAGCACAGAAATCCGGATGGATTTCACGGCGATTACGGATGAGATCAAGGAAAATGTCTCCACGAATCAGCTGCTTTTGGAAGAGTATATCCGGTTTAAGGGAGCGCTCATTGAACTGGGAAAAGTCGGGAACGCCTTCACAGCAGAACTATCCAACGAGGAACTGGCCTTTAAAGAGAATGGGCAGAAGATTGCCTATATCTCCAACCAGAGCCTTGTGATTACCAATGCGGAGATCCGCAACAAGCTATCCCTCGGCAATGAAAGCCGGGGGTGGTTTGATTTTATACCGAGAACCAATGGGAACCTTTCAATCAAATGGAGAGGTCCCGTCTAAGATGCTGAGAAACGGAAGGGGTGAGAACGATGGCATCCAGCGGCAGTTTTTCCGGTTCCATCCGGGACGGCCACTATAAGCTGCGGGTGGACTGGTCGCAGAGCAAGAATGTCTCTGCCAATACGTCTACGGTTACCTGTAAGCTGTATCTGGTGAATGACTGGAGTCTGAATATCAGTGGGCGAAGCGACAATACCTGCACAATTGACGGATCGGCTCAGACTTTTTCCTCCCCAGCGATTAGTACTACGGGAACACATTTGCTGGGAACGGTATCAAGGACGGTCAATCATGCCAGCGATGGCAGTAAGTCCTTAGCGATTTCAGCAGTGTTCCAGATCCGGGCAACCTTAAGTGGGACGTACTATGGAACAATCACAGCCAGCGCCAACATTACGCTGGATAGCATCCCCCGTGCCTCCAGCGTATCTGCTGCAAATATGACGATGGGGTCTGCCGGTACGATTTCGATCAGCCGTGCTTCTTCCGCTTTTACGCATACGCTGACGTATTCCTTTGGAAATACCAACGGGACAATTGCAACCAAGACAACGGCAACTTCTGTATCATGGACGCCAGCTCTTTCGCTGGCCAGTCAGATCCCAAATGCGATCAGCGGTACCTGCACAATCACTTGTACGACCTATAACGGAAATACGAATATTGGTTCCAAAACCTGTACGCTGACTTTAAGTATTCCTGCCAGTGTGAAACCGACTATTTCCAGCCTGACTGCTTCCCGGATTGATGGAGAAGTGCCAAGTACGTGGGGAATTTATGTGCAGACAAAGTCCAAGGTAAAGCTGACGATCAACGGGGCGGCTGGAAGTTATGGCTCCACCATCAAGTCCTACTCCATAACGGGCGGCGGGTACAGTGGTTCCGCGTCCACGCTGACGACAGGTTTCCTCAATAATTCTGGGACGATTACCTTTAAGGCCACCGTAACGGATTCCAGAGGCCGGGTATCGGCGGAGGCTTCCGTTTCGATCACGGTGACCGCCTATTCCCCGCCATATTTCAATTCCTCCCTGTCCCAGCGGTGCTTAAGCAACGGGACGCTGGATGATGACGGGACATACATCCATGCGCTGGTGTCCTTTGGCTATTCCACCTGCGGTGGGAAGAACACCCTCAAGACTTCCGTCCAGTACAAGCAGGTGTCCGCACAGCAGTGGACGGACGCCGGGGTGACTTTTGCATCCAATACGGCCTTTACCTACGGCAAAGGGCAGATTTCCACGGAGACCTCCTATGATGTAAGGTACACGCTGGAAGATGCGTTCAGCACTATCTCTGTACAGGAGATTGTCTCTACGGCTGCTGTAGTCATGGATTTCAAAAATGGCGGTAAAGGCGTGGCGATTGGAAAGGTATCGGAAAGCGATAACACCTTTGAGGTGGCCGAGAACTGGGATGTGAAAGTCTATGGGATGCTGCTGAAGGAATACATCCAGCAGTTTGCCAAAACGATGTATCCGGTAGGCAGTATCTATATGAGCGTCAGTGCTACAAACCCTTCCACCTATTTTGGCGGGACGTGGGTGGCATGGGGCAGCGGCCGGGTGCCGGTAGGAATTAACACATCGGATAGCAACTTTAATACGGTGGAGAAAACTGGTGGCGCATCGGCGGTTACTCTGACTACCAGCCAGATGCCAAGCCATACGCATACATTCACCGGAAGTTCTACCACGACCAACAGTGCAGGCGGTCATACGCACAATATTGGCCGTGATACGGATGGAGGTGCAGGCAGCAGCCGCTATACAGTGCATAGTGCAGGAACTTCTGGGGCGCAGGCTACCTCCCCGACCAGCAGTGCTGGGGCGCATACTCACTCACTGACTCCAAAAGGAAAGAACGCAAATACGGGAGGTGGTGGCTCCCACACCAACCTGCAGCCCTATATCGTCTGCTATATGTGGAAGCGGACAGCATAACTTTATATTTTCTGGAAATCAGCGACTACTCTTCGGGGTAGCCGCTTTTTTCATACCAAAATTTCAAAGGAGGAACGCACCATGAAAGAATTCTGGAACACCATCCAACTCATTTTTTCCGCTGTGGGCGGCTGGCTGGGGTATTTCCTTGGCGGCTGTGATGGCTTGCTTTATGCCCTGATCGCCTTCGTGGTGATTGACTACATCACGGGTGTGATGTGCGCCATCATCAACCGGGAGTTATCCAGCGCAGTCGGCTTTAAGGGGATCTTCCGCAAGGTGCTGATCTTCCTGCTGGTCGGGATTGCGAACATCATCGATGTGCAGGTGATCGGAACCGGGGCGGTCTTACGGACAGCGGTGATCTTTTTCTACATCTCCAATGAAGGCGTGAGCCTGCTGGAGAATGCAGGACATCTGGGACTGCCGATCCCGGAAAAGATCAAAACGGTATTAGAGCAGCTCCATGACAGAGCAGAAAACGGAAAGGAAGGTAATGAATAATGGCTTACACAAACAGTTCCCTTGTATCTTACACAAAACTCAGCCCCAACCACTCCGGGCAGAGGACGCATTCCATTGACCGGATCACGCCACACTGTGTGGTTGGCCAGCTGACGGCGGAGAGCATCTGCGGATGCTTTACCAGCCCGTCCAGAGAGGCCAGCTGTAACTATGGTATTGGAAAGGATGGGAAGATCGCCCTTTGCGTGGAGGAGAAGAATCGTTCTTGGTGTTCTTCCAGCAGCGCCAACGACCAGAGGGCGGTCACTATCGAGTGCGCCAGCGACCTGAATGCTCCCTACGCAATGACCACAGCCGTTTACAATTCCCTTGTGAAGCTGTGTACGGACATCTGCAAGCGGAATGGGAAGAAGAAACTTCTCTGGCTAGGGGATAAGAACAAAACGCTGAACTATTCCACGAAGTCTGATGAGATGGTACTCACCGTCCATCGCTGGTTTGCCAACAAATCCTGTCCGGGGGACTGGCTGTATTCCCGGCTTGGGGATCTGGCCTCCAAGGTAACGGCAGCACTGGGAGGCTCGTCTTCCGGATCGGCAGGCTCGGTCTTATACCGTGTCCGCAAAAGCTGGTCGGATGCCAAGAGCCAGAAGGGGGCTTTCAACAATCTGGATAACGCAAAGAAATGCGCCGACTCCAATGCTGGCTATTCTGTATTTGACGAGAGTGGCAAGGTGGTTTATACCGGAAAGCAGGCTGGTTCTGGTAGTTCCGGTGGCTCTTTCAGGGTGCAGGTGACTATTACAGATCTGAATATCCGGAAAGGCCCCGGAACCAACTATGGTAAGACAGGCAAATTTACGGGTAAGGGTGTGTTCACGATTACCGAGGTGAAATCCGGCACCGGATCGACTAATGGCTGGGGAAAACTCAAGAGCGGCGCTGGTTGGATTTCCCTGGATTACTGTAAACGGCTTTAAATAAAACGGAAAGAACAGGAGGCCCGTGGGCTGTGCGATAGATGCATGGCCTGCGGGCTTTATTTTTTTGTCTGCGATACCCCCTCAAAACGTTATCCAAATCTCCGTATTCTGAAGGAGGTTATCCTTCGGATAGGAGGAGAATTATGCAGCAAGTTAACAGAAGTGAAGAATTGATTCCAGTACAGGAAAAGTACGCCCTGACAATTCGGGAAGCATCGGAATATTTCAGTATTGGAATAAAGAAAATGAGACGTCTGGCAGAAGATAATCTGGGCAGGTTTGCGATTTATAGCGGGAACCGCTACCTCATAATCCGCACAAAATTTGAAAAATTTATGGAGGAAACTTCTACGATATAACTTCTTTTTCTCTGCCAAAAGTAGTTGCTATTTCTCCGGTTTAGAGTGATGAATGTCATGACCAAAGAAATGGGAGGTGGCACGATGCAGGAAATTTATAAGACTCCAGGCAGCCGGAAGGTAGAGATTCCGGTCAGCGAAAAGTATATGCTGACTATTAACGAGGCGGCTGCCTATTTTAGCATTGGAGTTAAGAAGTTAAGGAGAATGGCAGAAGACAATGAGGGAAAGTTTGCGATTACAATGGGCAGCCGATACCTTATTGTCCGGGAAAAATTTGAAGAATATATTGATTCTTTAATCAATGAAGAAAGTGAGGACGAACCGGATGAGCAAACCGATTCTTAAAGAAAAAGATATTTTAAATCCAAATGAGACGATTGAACTATTTGTACTCAGCAGAAGAAAGTTTTATAAGCTGCTGAAAGAAAACCGGAAGCTGGGATTTCTGGCTATGTATGGTTCCAGAAAGCTGATTATCCGGTCAGAATTCCAGAAATATCTGGATAATCACCCGGAATTGAAAAGGAGGGGAAGCTGATGGCAGGCAGGAGACGTGACTCCAAGCACCGGGTTCTCCGGCGGGGAGAATCCGTCCGGGCCGATGGGAAATACCAGTTTAAGTATCATGTGAATGGGACTCCACATTTTGTATATAGTTGGCGGTTGGAGCCAACGGACAAGCTGCCAGCAGGGAAAAAACCTTGCCTGTCCCTTCGGGAATTGGAAAAGCAGATCGGCTATGACCTGGATTCCTTATCTGATCCCACTGGGAAAAACATGACAGTGGAGGAACTGGTAGAAAGGTATCTCTCAACGAAAACGGGTGTGAAGCCGAACACCCTGGCGAATTACAAATTTGTGAAAAATCTTTTAAAAAATGAGCCTTTTAACGGAAAGAAGATTTCCCAGGTCAAGACTTCGGACGCAAAGCTGTTCCTGATCAAGCTCCAGAAGGATGGCAGAAGGTACAGCACGATCAAGACGGTCCGAGGCGTGCTGCGGCCTGCCTTTCAGATGGCGGTGGATGATGACGTTCTCCGCAAAAACCCATTTGGCTTTGAGCTTGCCACGGTGGTAGTCAACGACAGCGTGACCAGGGAGGCGATTACCAGAAAACAGATGCGACAGTTTTTGAAATTCGTCCATGATGATAATGTGTACTGTAAGTATTATGAAGTAGTTTATATCCTTTTTCACACAGGAATGCGTATCTCGGAATTTTGCGGACTGACACTGAAGGATCTGGATATGAAGAATCGAATCATAAACATTGATCACCAGCTACAAAGAACTTCTGACATGCGGCTGGTTATCGAATCAACGAAAACCAATGCAGGAACCAGGAAGCTGCCCATGTCCGAAGATGTATTCCGGTGTTTCCAGGCCATCATCGAGGACCGGGAAGCACCAAGGTATGAGAGAGTGGTGGACGGATACACAGGATTTCTGTTTACGGATAAAGAGGGGCTTCCCCTGGTGGCAATGCATTGGGAGCATCGGTTTAACCACATGGTAAAGCGGTACAACGATATTTACCGGGTTCAGATGCCGAATATCACCCCGCATGTCTGCCGCCACACTTACTGCAGCAATATGGCGAAGTCAGGCATGAATCCAAAGACACTCCAGTATCTGATGGGGCATAGCGATATCGGAGTGACGCTGAACACCTATACCCATCTGGGGCTGGAGGACGCGGTGGATGAGTTAAAGCGTGTGGAAGAACTGGAGAACGCCAGGAAGGAAATGGAAAAGATAAACGGAGAGGGAACAGTTTCACAGAAAATGTTTCGGGCAATATAATATGGAAAGAAGGCGCTCTGCTTTGGCAGGGCGCTATTTTTAAATCTATTACTAAACAACAAGGTCATTTTATTAATAAAATGAGGTGGCAAATTCCCTGCCTTTATAAACACCTCTCTCCAAAATGCTCGATAAAATTTAAAAGCGATATTGAGATTTTGAAAAGGAAGAAGTATAATATAAATGGATAACCATAATTTACCGATGTAAATTGGGCATACTATAAATGCTCTGTCCGATTAAGTGTAGTTCCATGCATTTAACTGGGCAGTTTTTTTTATTTTGGAGGCGGAAAATGAAAGCTAAAAGAAAACTTCCAGATAAAGAAAAGATAAGAAAAAGACAAAAACTTATAAAGGATTGGGAAAAGTTAATTGCGATTGAACCCCAAAATAAGACAGCTCCTAGGGGAATGGAGACAGGTAATGGGAAAACGGGTAGTTGTGGAAGGTTATATGATCAAATATTTGTTTGGAATCTTCCACCTGTTGTCACATGTCCAGGGATATCTGAGTGGTGTAAGAGTAATTGCTATAACGCCGATGATCGCTATGAAAAATTCCCAATCAATAAGTGGTGTGAAAACCTATGGTGGGTGCTAAATAACAAAGAAGAATTAAAGAAAAAAATTATTACGCAATTGCAAGAGAATAAAGCTAAAAGAATTGCTGTTAGAATTCATTCAAGTGGGGACTTCTTCTCAAAGGAGTATATTAATTTTTGGAGAGATATTATTTGGAAGAATCCAGCGGTGAATTTTTGGGCATATACAAGGAGTTGGATAATTGAGGAGTTGGCAGAAGATATAAAAAAGTTGGATGAACTGGATAATATGAAACTAATATTATCTTGGGATGAGACAATGATACAGCCACCAGATGGATTCGCTAAGAGTATTGTGGTAAGTTCTAATGAAGAAATTATTTTAGTAGCAAAGAAAAAGGGTGGGGTAGTTTGCCCAGAACAATATAACTTAGTGTCTGGATGTGCGGACTGTGGTATATGTATTTCTAAATTGTCGAGAACCGTTTATTTTGTTGTTCATTGATAGATTGGAGGGCTGCTCAATGAGTTTTAAGACAAAATTCGTAGCAATCGGAGGAAAAAGTGGTATAGGAAAAACAACTTTGATTAATAGCCTTATAGCGGTTTATCCTAATATTTTCAAACGCCCCATTTCTTATACTACTAGGCAGAGACGGGAGGATGAAAATAAAAGCGAGTATATTTTTATTTCTACAGATGAAATAAAGCTATTATATGAGCAGGGCAAACTGGCAAATCTTGATTTGAACTATGGTAATTACTATGCAATGGATAAGACTAGATTGGAACAGGAACTGAAAAGTGAAAATTTTATTATAATTAAAGAAATACATCCTCAATATCATAATAATGTTAAGAAGTTAGTTGGGGAGGGTTGCATTTCTGTTTTGGTTAAGGGTTTAGAATCGGATGTAGATATCAGAGGACGTGCAACAGAAGATGATAGTTTCTATGAGATATATCGAGAGGAAGAATTTGACTTAATATATATGTATGATAAGAATCGTAGCAAAGAGGATAATGCCAAAACATTTTACCGGAAGCTAATGGCATATATAAATACAGCGGAGATGTTTCCGCCATCTAAAATCATTGATGTAAAAAATGTTACAGGATATTCAAAAGTAGCTAATGAGTTTACCGAGGAGAAAAGAATAACGACGAAAAACTTTCATAAAATTTCACAAAACTTTTGGGAACACTTTATTGGAAAGTTACATATTGGCGATTCTGTGTTAGAACTCGGGCCTGGAAATGGATGGTTACGCAATAGATTTGAATGGCCCGTTGTTAATTACAACTGTGTTGATATTACTTCAAATATGAAAGCTGTTTTGAATATGGCAAATGGTATTGTTGCTAGTGCTAGATGTATACCGATAATGGGAAAAAGTATTGACTGCGTAGTTGCATCTTTGGCTGACCCGTATTTCTATCCAGAGGTGTTATGTGAAGTAAATAGGATATTAAAGGATGAAGCACTATTTGCTGTCACATTACCAGATAAAGAGTGGGCAGATAACTTACGAGGCGTGGGCAACCATAAAACATCATTTTCGCTAGATGAGGGAGACTTGGCAACTGTTTTCTCTTTCACATTTAGTGACGAAGAAATAGCAATGCTTGCAGAACAATGTGGCTTTTCTATCAATCAATTAACGCATCTATGTGGTGTGGAATTAGGAGATGATGAGATATCGCCCGCAATAACCAAGGCGGCAGAAAAAGCTAATAAGTCGATCGATGACTTGAGAATTATAACAGCGATAATTTTAAAAAAGAGAAAGGAATACTAAAAGATGGAAGAAATAACACTGAGTTTTGAAAAGAAAAAAAACATTTTGAAAAATGTAGAAGATCTTTTGCAGCTTTATCATGACGGGAGTCTTGGAGGAGAAATTATGCCAGAGGATGCAAACCCTGGATTAGGGAAAGGTACGAAGGAAAACTATTTATATTTTACTTTGCCAATGGCTTTAAATTACCAAAGAAATTCATATAAACTTTGGGAAGCGGCAAAAGCTGCATATCTTGATGCTGAAACCCGAGATATATTTTCACCAGAATGCGTTGTAAAAATGAAACAAGAGGAGTTGCGCTCTAAACTGTTAAGGTATAAGGTGGCACTTCAACCTAATAAGCATATAGAGATATGGGGGCGGTTGTGTAACACATTTATGGACAAATTCCAGGGTGATGTCAGGAAACTGTTTTGGGATAATGATAATTCCGTAAAAAAAATTAAGGAGTATATCCTAAAAAATAAAAAGGGGTTCCCATATTTATCTGGTACTAAGATTTTGAATTATTGGCTATATGTGATGATCCAATATACAGATGCAAAGTTGGAAGACAGGCAGTACATTACGGTCGCACCAGACACACATGTTATACAGGCAAGTGAAAAATTGGGATTGATTACACATGATGAAGCAGAAAAGCCTAATGTACGGGAGAAAGTAAGTTCTCTATGGGAAGAAGTATTTAGGGACACGGAGAGATGTCCAATAGATATTCATACTCCTCTGTGGCTGTGGAGCAGAGGTGGTTTTAAGGTGAAAGTGGGTGAATGCAATGCAGAACCATCTCAAAATTGGGAGCAACTTCGACTACCAGTTGATTGACAAGATTAAAGAGATAAATGAAAAGCACACTGATAGTATTATTGATGAAGTATATGGATCTAGAAGAGAAAGTGCAAGGCTTGCAGCTAGACCTGCATTTCGTCTTCCGGACGTAGACAGAAAAACATTTTGCGAATATGTTAAGCAATTAAAGAATATAGGAGTGTCCTTTAATTATACTCTGAATTCTAATTATCTTGGAAATAAAGAAGATATCCAAGAAAACGAAAATACAATACTCGAATATATAAGATTTTTATCAAATGCAGGAGTTGATATAATAACTGTGACTTTGCCACTTATGGCAGAATACATTAGGTCAATTGATAAAAAAATCGGCATTGAGATTAGTACGATTGCTCATGTTGATACAGTGACACAAGTGGCAATCTGGAAAGAACGATATGATATCCGTAAAGTATGTGGTAATTTGTACAAAAATAGAGAAGTAGCATTCTTGAGGAGTCTTGCAAATTATTGTAATAATAATGACATCGTTCTATCAGTTATCGTTAATGAGTTTTGTGGAAATGGGCTAGAAGAGAGAAGTGGGGCGACCAACTGCATATTCAGAGATCACTGCTATGAGTTGCATTCAATCGGTTATACCAAAGAAGATAGCATATATTATGATTACCCGATGAGTAGATGCATACAGAGTAGATCCAAGGCTACAGATTGGATTAAAATGAATTTTATCAGACCGGAAGATTTAAAATTATATAATACGATAGGTATTAATCATTTTAAAATTACGGGAAGAACAGGAAGTACAGATTATATCCTTAAAGTAGCTAGAGCATATGCAGATGGTTATTTTGACGGAAATGTTTTGGAGCTCTGGAAACATCTTGAAACCATTACTAGTGAAAAAGATGATACTAGTTATATACCAAACTGCTACATAAATAACAGAAAACTCGAAAACTTTTTAAGCTTTTGGTTTAAAAATGAGAAACATATTTGCGCAAATGAAGAATGCGGAGTGAGTTGTACTTATTGTGATAATTTTTACAAGGATAATATTGCGGGGAAGGAATAGCATTCCCCCTGCGATGCGAAGGTAATAATCGCAGTAGTAACACACCCCCATTCTTACTACGTTTTTACTACTTTTGACGGTCTCAATATGCCACATTTTGCCCCGTTTTGCTTATTCTGTGATTGTTTTAACAATCTCAGCGGCAATTACATATCCGGCAAATCGCGGCAAAACAGGGCAAACTAACGCAAATTAGGAGGACTTTAAAATATGATACGAGTGCTTTTCGTGTGCCACGGCAATATCTGCCGCAGCACGATGGCTCAGTTTGTTTTTCAGGATATGGTGAACAAACGCGGATTGAAAGATAAGTTTTATATTAATTCTGCTGCGACCAGCAGAGAAGAAATTGGAAATGGGCCGCACTATGGAACCGTGAGCAAGCTTCGTCAGGTTGGCGTTCCGGTTTTAAAGCATCATGCGGTGCAGATGACGAGACAGGACTATGAAGATTATGATTTCCTGATTGGAATGGAACATTTTAATCTTTGGAATATGAAAAGAATTACCGGCGGAGATCCGGATGGAAAGATGCATCTGCTTCTGGATTTTTCCGAGCATCCCAGAGATATAGCAGATCCGTGGTATACAGGAAACTTTGACGAGACGTATCGGGATGTAGTGGAAGGATGCGAAGCATTGCTTTCCTATCTTCAGGAGAACTCTTACATATAGGTGAAGTCAGTGAAATTCCGGCATATGTTTCCGGTACCACAGAGGAAGCATATTACGCTGGCATTTCGGATTTCGGCGTTCTTTTATGCCGATATTTTCAAAAAAGCCTTTCCATAATTCTACAAATGGATCGTTTGTCTTTTGAGACAGGCGGTCCATTTCCTTTTGAGAGAGATCCGTCAGATAGTAATCACAGTCAGCCGGATGGACAATGGCAAGGTTTCTGGTGTCATCAATGATCATCCAGTTTTCAGAAGGCAGCCGGTCGGCAAAATGAGGAGCAACCAGCGTCAGAACATTGGCTTTTGGCTCAATATGACTTACCAGAACCCGGTGTTCCATATTGGCAAACCGAATGAATTCTCTGTGGTAGTGTGCTTCGTTGGCCACCTTTCGGCTCAGTTCAAAAACCCGCATGACAACAGGTTCCTGAAGATAGTCAGTGACAGAAGCTCCATAGTGGAAGCCGGCAACGACAAAACGGTAAATGGCATCCAGTTTATCTTCCTGATCTGACATGGCAGCTTTATAAATCATAGAATAAGCATAAGGTGAAATCTTTTTCTGAATGGAGCGGATAACACTGGCAGTTTTCTCAGGATCAGAGTCCACATGCCGGTATTCACAGAATAATTCCAGATTTCCTACCGGTTCTGCTTTCAGACGGACGTTGGAGTGGCCCAGTCTGGAAGCCCAGGCATCATAAATACATGTCATCATATCATCAAATTGGTCTTTACAGGTAAAGATTGTAGTCATGTCTTAAAATCCTTTCCCAGCTATAGCTGTCCCAGAATTGATTTATGGGAGTCTTCCACAGTAATTTCCGACTGAAAATGAAAGTCGTCGAATAATGATAACTGGCGGTAGGTCTGGGGATGTTCAATTTCCCAGTTCTTTTTGGAATCCGTACGGATCAGCTGTCGTGTGATAAAATCTTCTTCGATTGGAATCCGGTGCATCATTTTCCCATTGCAGGTAATAAAATATTTGGCTCTTTTTAATACAACGCCGATTTTTTTCAGATGCTGAAAATCCAGCAGTCCGCCTCTTCTGCTTTTGACGATTCGTCCTGCGGATTTGGTTCCGATGCCGGGTACCCGGAGAAGGTCAGCGTAAGAAGCACGGTTAATCTCCACCGGAAAGTATTCCAGATGGCGGAGAGCCCAGTCACATTTTGGATCCAGAAGAATATTAAAATTCGGACGTTCCGGACTTAACAGTTCTTCCGCATGGAATCCGTAGTAACGGAGAAGCCAGTCCGCCTGGTACAATCGGTGTTCTCTGAGAAGAGGCGGAGCAGTGCCAATGGCAGGCAGCAGGGCATCTTCGTTCAGCGGCACATAGGCAGAAAAGAAAACCCGTTTCAGATCATACATTTGATAAAGCTTCTGCGTTGTTGACAGAAGCTGCAGGTCATTTTCGCCGGTGGCTCCAATGATCATCTGTGTGCTTTGCCCTGCAGGTACAAAATGTGCCTGGCACCGGGCAGAAGCAGGCAGATGTACAGAGACAGGATCGGAACCGGACGGCAGACGCCGGTAAGGATTTTCACGGAAAATCGTGTGAGGCAGATACTTGCTGCTGTTGGATCGTTCCATCTGAGGGTCTTTTCCGATGGCAAGACGGTGGCTGGTAATGCCGTCCTGAATCTGGCGGAGCGGTTTTACCAGGTTTTCCGGCTTTTTATGCGGAGCAAGCTTGGAAAGTCCTTCTGTAGTGGGAAGTTCTATGTTGACACTCATGCGGTCTGCCAGATATCCCATCCAGGCAATCAGTTCTTCCGGCGCTCCGGGAATTGCTTTTACATGAATGTAGCCATTGAATTTGTATTTGGTCCGCAGCAGATAGACAGCCTGATACATCTGTTCCATCGTGTAAGTGGGACTTTTCATGATGCCGGAACTTAAAAATAAGCCTTCAATGTAATTGCGGCGGTAAAATTCTGTGACAAGAGTGCATACTTCTTCTGGTGTAAAAGTGGCTCTTGGCTGGTCATTGCTGGACCGGTTCAGGCAGTATTTGCAGTCGAAAATACACTCATTGGTGAATAAAATCTTCAACAGAGAGATGCAGCGTCCGTCCGAGGAAAAACTGTGGCAGATACCGGAAGAGACAGCATTTCCAAGATATCCCTTCTTCCCCCGGCGGCTGGAACCGCTGGATGTGCAGGCCACATCATACTTGGCTGCATCAGCCAGAATATTCAATTTTTCCTGCAGAGTCATTTTACAGGCAGCAGTTTCCATAGGACAAAACCTCCGAACGTATGTTGGTTATATGATATCACAAATCGAACATATGTACAACACAAAACCGAACAAAAGTTCTGTAAAATGAAAAGAGGATAAGATATGAAAAAACGGCTCCTGTTCAGAAGGAGAATCTTCTCCTTTCGAAAGGAACCGCTGGTATCATTTTTAGAATTATAAATTTTCCCTCGGTTTGCTGCAGGAATTACGAATAACCAGAGAGCATGGAAGTGTCAGCCGCACTGGCGTCTGGTATTCCAGGGAGGTATCTTTGGACAGAAGAGTGATAAAGTGTGCCGCGTATTCTCCCATGAATTCTGCCGGGGCATGGACGGTAGTAAGCGGCGGATTGGAAAAACCTGCCACATTTATGTCGTCAAATCCCACGACAGATACATCCTCCGGAACTCTGTATCCGTTTTCATGAAGTGCCCGCATGGCTCCAAGTGCAATGGGATCACTTGCCGCAAACACAGCGGTGGGAAGAGTGCCGGAATGAATCAGCTCCAGCATCATCTGGTAGCCGGATTCAGCAGAAAATTCAGCTTCTCTGATATAAGGCTCGAAGATAAGTTGATGTTCCTGGCAGTAGCGGAGAAAGGTTTCCTTCCGCTCTTCAAAATAGTAGGTGTCATCTTCCAGACGTTCTCTGCCGCCAAGATATCCAATGTTTTTGTGGCCAAGACCGGTCAGGTAATCCATGATATCCGTAACAGCCTGGGTAAAATCCAGGGAAATGGTATTGCATCGAATCCGGGATGTTTTCATATCCAGGAAAATAATATTTTTCGTAATCGTTTCAAATTGATCCATCATCTCTTGATCAAATTTTCCAATACAGATCAGAGACTGGACTCCTTTGAGCGCTTCCAGATAATTGGAATCACTGCGGAATGTCCGGACAACTTCAATCTGGCGGCTGGCGCAGTATGTCTCAATACCGATTCGGATTGCCTGATAGTACGGATCTTCCAGTTCCTGAAACATGGAGTACCACTGGAAAATACCCAGAGCAGACTGGGAGGCGGAGGATTTTTTTTTCATGTAATGCAGTTCCTGTGCGATTCTAAGAATCCGGTCCCGGGTTTTAGTGGTGACACTCAAAGTGTCATCGTGATTCAGAACGCGGGAGACGGTTGCGGCAGAAACGTTTGCTTTTTCTGCAATCTCTTTTATTGTTGCCATAAGGTTTTTCTCGCTTTCTTTCCAGAGTCAAAATTGTTTTGGAATCATTATAACAAAGAAGCAAAAGAAAAGGAAGATAAACTCATTCCTGTTTACTAAAAAATGCAGTAAAAAATTTAGTAAAATATCTTGAAATATTTACTAAACGGTGTTACGATAAGTTTAAGAAATCAAGAACGTCTTAGAAAGGAGATACAGGCATGGCAAAAACTACTGCGGAGTTAAAGGATGCATTTAGAGATGGGGCATATGAGGAATTATTAAAAGATATTTATGTGGATAAAAATATGCTGGAATATCAGAAGGAGCGTTATATCAAAGCCCTGGAAGCGTTTGAAGCGTTATACGGAGAAAAAGAAGTTGAAATCTACAGCGCTCCGGGAAGAAGTGAAGTAGGAGGCAATCACACGGATCATCAGTATGGCAAAGTACTGGCAGCTTCTATTAATCTGGATGCTATAGCGGTTGTTGCGAAAACAGAAGATGAGCAGATCAGGATCAAATCAGAGGGGTATGAACCATTTGAAGTGAATCTCAATGATCTTAATTTGTCAGAAGAAGAAAAGGGAACATCCAAGGCTCTGACCAAAGGGGTAGCGTCTAAATTAAAGGAAAAAGGATATGAGATTGGAGGATTTCAGGCTTATATAACCAGTGATGTATTAAATGGGGCAGGAATGTCTTCTTCTGCGGCATTTGAAGTTCTGCTCGGAAATATTTTCTCCGGACTGTACAATGACATGAAAGTCGATCCGATTTTGATTGCTCAGATTGGACAGTATGCAGAAAATGTATATTTCGGCAAGCCATGCGGTCTGATGGATCAGATGGCGTCTTCCGTAGGCGGTCTGATTAACATTGATTTCAAAGATCCGGAAAATCCGATCGTAAAGCAGGTAAATGTTGATTTCGAGGAATATGGTCACAGTCTCTGTATTGTAGATACCAAAGGGTCTCATGCGGATCTGACAGACGATTATGCGGCAATTCCGGAAGAGATGAAAAAGGTGGCAAATTTCTTTGATGAAGATGTATTAAGAAGAGTGGATAAGAACGAATTCTATCTGAATCTGCCGAAGATCCGTGAAATCCTGGGAGACCGTGCAGTACTGCGTGCCATGCATCTGTTTGAAGAGAATAAGAGAGTGGATGAAGAAGTAGCGGCTTTGGAACAGGGAGATTTTGAGGCATTTAAAAAACTGGTAAAGGCATCCGGAGATTCTTCTTTCAAATATCTTCAGAATGTATACTCCGGTCATGATCTTCAGAATCAGAGTGTTTCTATCGGACTTGCGGTCAGTGATGTGGCATTGGGAGACCGGGGAGTCAGCAGAGTCCACGGAGGCGGATTCGCCGGAACCATACAGGCTTTTGTACCAAACGATATTGTAGGAATGTATAAAGAAACCATAGAGCATGTATTCGGAAAAGGTTCCTGTCATGTACTTAAAGTGCGCAAATACGGAGGAAAGAAGGTTTTATAAGATGGATCTGCAAAAAGAGATTACAAAGCTGGTACAGTATGGACTGGATCATGAACTGATCCAGCCGGAAGATAAGATTTATACGATCAATCAGTATCTGGAGATTTTTCATCTGGATGAGTATGAAGAACCGGATATATCCGGAGAAGAGATCGTTTTGGAAGATATTTTAAAGAATCTGCTGGATGCGGCATATGACCGCTACATTATAAAAAGCAACGATGTCGTGACAAGAGATTTGTTTGATACCAGGCTGATGGGAGTTCTGGTAGCAAAGCCAAGTCAGATCATAAAAGAATTCTGGGAGCATTATGAAGAAAGTCCGGAGGCAGCAACCAATTTCTTCTATAAATTCAGTCAGGATACCGATTATATCAGAAGATACCGAATCAAAAAGGATATGAGATGGAAGGTTGACAGCCCTTATGGCGAGATTGACATTACCATCAACCTTTCCAAGCCGGAGAAAGATCCGAAAGCCATTGCAGCAGCGAAAAATGCCAAACAGAGCGCCTATCCGAAATGTCAGCTGTGTATGGAAAATGAAGGATATGCAGGACGAATGAACCATCCGGCAAGACAGAATCATCGTATCATTCCGCTGACGATCAACGGAAGTAAGTGGGGATTTCAGTATTCTCCGTATGTTTACTATAATGAACACTGTATTGTATTCAATGGAGAGCATGTTCCGATGAAGATTGACCGGAATGCATTCCGCAAACTGTTTGATTTTGTAAAACAGTTCCCGCACTATTTTCTTGGATCCAATGCAGATCTTCCAATTGTGGGGGGATCTATACTGACGCATGATCATTTCCAGGGAGGACATTACGAGTTCGCAATGGAACGGGCGCAAATAGAAAAAGAAATTCAGATTCCGGGATATGAAGATGTGGAAGCAGGAATTGTACACTGGCCGTTGTCGGTCATCCGGATTCGCTGCAAAGATGAGAACCGCCTGATCGATCTGGCAGATTATATTTTAACAAAATGGCGCGGCTATACCGATGAAGAAGCATACATTTTTGCAGAGACAGATGGCGAACCGCATAATACGATCACACCAATCGCAAGAAAAAAAGGCGATGTCTATGAACTGGATCTGACACTCAGAAACAATATTACAACCGAGGAGTGTCCTCTGGGGCTGTATCATCCTCACAGTGAATACCATCATATTAAAAAAGAAAATATTGGTTTGATTGAAGTCATGGGACTGGCAGTTCTTCCATCCAGACTGAAAAAGGAGATGGAACTGCTGGCAGAATGTCTGGTGGAAAACAAACCGATGGAAAACTATGAAGAATTGCAGAAACATATTGACTGGGTTCATGATTTTATGCCAAAATATAATGAGATAAACCAGGATAACGTGATGGATATTCTGAAAGAGGAGATCGGACAGGTATTTGTTAAGGTTCTGGAAGATGCAGGTGTCTATAAATGTACAGAGGAAGGAAGAAAAGCTTTCCAGAGATTTATAGAAATTTTATAGAAAGGCGGAGTAAGGATGAAGATTTTAGTGTTAGGAGGAGCCGGATATATTGGTTCCCACACAGTGTATGAATTGATTGATGCAGGAGAAGAGGTTGTCATCATTGATAATCTTGAGACAGGACATATTGAAGCAGTGCACCCAAAGGCTAAATTTTATCAGGGAGATTTAAGAAACAGAGAGTTTGTTGACAGCGTGCTGGATCAGGAAAAAGATATTGATGCGGTCATCCACTTTGCGGCAAATTCACTGGTTGGAGAGAGTATGGTAAAACCTCTCAAATATTATGACAATAACCTTTGTGGAACAAAAACAATGCTGGAATCTCTGGTTGCGCATGGAATTGATAAGATTGTCTTTTCTTCTACTGCTGCAACGTATGGAGAGCCGGAGAAAGTGCCGATCGTAGAGACGGATAAGACAGAGCCGACCAACACATATGGAGAAACAAAACTGTCCATGGAAAAGATGTTTAAATGGGTAGGAAAGGCTCATGGACTTCGTTATGTATCCCTTCGCTATTTTAATGCCTGCGGCGCTCATGTAAGTGGAGAGATTGGAGAAGCGCATAATCCGGAAACTCATCTGATTCCATTGATTTTACAGGTCCCGAACGGACAGCGGGAGGCCATCAGCATCTTCGGAACTGATTATGATACAAAAGACGGCACATGTGTGAGAGATTATATTCATGTAACAGATCTTGCCCAGGCACATATTCTGGCAGTGAAATATCTGATGGAAGGAAATGAAAGCAACATCTTCAACCTTGGAAATGGTGTTGGATTTACGGTAAAAGAAGTCATCGAGACTGCAAGAAAAGTAACAGGAAAGCCAATCAAAGCAATCGAAGAAGGACGCCGTGCCGGAGATCCGGCAACACTGATCGCATCCAGTGAAAAAGCAAAGACAGTTCTTGGATGGAAACCAGAACATGCAGATCTGGAAGAGATTATTGCGACTGCATGGAAATGGCACAGCACACATCCAAACGGATACAGCAAATAATCAGAAAATGGGATATAATTTCTGCTTTGCAGAAATTAGGAACCAGGAATTTAAGAGAAAGACAGGGAAGCACGGGTTTTCCTGTCTTTCTTTTGTGAAAAAAGCAAAAGAATGTAACAGAAGATACTTTTTTTGTTGTATAATAGTAACGTATAGTGCGAGCTGTGAAATCAGCGTAGCTGATTTCCCCTGGCGAGCGGAGG
>ERZ1643250.1435-NODE-1435-length-20341-cov-63.173075_pt1 | contig 20341 bp, 20 predicted proteins | sample MGYA00579262_ERZ1643250 | MGnify/ENA primary metagenome ERZ1643250 (study PRJEB29033, sample SAMEA4952265) | chicken gut metagenome | biome: Broiler Chicken; feature: Gastrointestinal Tract; material: Caecum | place: Ireland | collected 2018 | study: Broiler... | reverse complement strand
ATTGACTATGATAACCGGAATCTTCTCGAATAATAATTCTTCTCGGATAATCGGTATAGCCTGTCACAAGGAAAAATTTGGCCACACCGGACAATTCACCTAACAAAGCTGCCGCAGGGCAAGAAGAGTATTCCGGATCACATCTGCCCCGGCCTGTTCATGGATTTCGATACGGATCCCCTGCATTTCGAGGCAGACCGATGGTGAAGAAACCGGAACGGTATCCGGATGTGATTCTGTTTCCCAAAGCGGGATCTGGACCACCTCCTGTTTCTGTGTGGCAGCAACAGAAGTTTCCGGAATCTCACAGGCTTTCTTTCGCAAAGCCTTTACGTGGTAATAAAACGTGCTGGTAGGGATTCCGTTCTGAATACACCACTGACGATCCGTAAGTCCGCTGGATCTGCACTGGCTGATCAGTTCTAACCAGTGATCCTGCGAGATTGAAGCTGTACTCATTTGATTCATCTCCTGTAAAGTTAAGAAGTTAGACTTTGGAGTAATCAGGTACAACAAAAGCAACGGTAGATATGAAGTGAAATCGCAACTTTTGTAAATCCAAGATCCGGATATGAAGTGAATTACTCCAAGTATCTGAAGTATCTCATAAAATCCGATTCATTGCTATCCGGTCGATTATTTAGCGCTTACACAACTCCTTTAAAAAACTTGTAGTTTTCTGGAGTTATTATCTCATGGATAGCGAAAACTAGCACGGTACTAATGATTTACCGTATACTTTTATTCTGCCTGGGCCGCCAATCAGAATCTGGGTCACTATCTTCAATTAGAACTATCCTCTGGTAAAATGTATTATTTTACCGCGAAAAATCAGGAATTTTTAAAAAGTATTATGAAAGTACCAGGAGAGTGCATGAACGATAAGAGCAGCAATTATATTTTTAACATGGAGCAGGCTACTATTCAGAACATGCAGGTAGGAGATAATAATAAAATGCTATAACAGTTATTTTCTATTTTAACTAGATTAGTTGCAAAAAGAATCTCACTGGCCAGGAAAGTCTGCGAGGTTCTTTTTGCATTTAGGAAGAAGCACCATGGTTGGAGGCATTAAAATTGGTATGGACCAGTTAATCGCTTACACAAATATGATGCTAAATAATGCTGTAAGCCTTCAAAGAGAAGAATTGCGGATATTAAAAATTAATGTTTCGGTAAATTCTGAAGCTTCCTGATATAAAGAAGCTTACAGAATGATAATTCAAGTTCGCGCTATCTAGGCAAAACAGGGTAGCAAGTCTGCAAATTGGAAATAATAATAAACTATTAATAAATATGAAGAAAATGAGCTACTGATACAGGGAAAAGATCTGGCAAAAACAAAAGACAGCCGCGGAAAGTGGTTGTTTACAGGGAGATTAAGACTTTCATTTATATCAAGCTCTACAACTCTACCCTTTATACACGAGAGTGCCTAATCGACATACACTGTTAAAACTCTAAGCACCTATTCCTTCTCGCCAGTCATTCTTTTAAGCACATCTTTGTATTCTTCAATTTTATCATTAGATATATGAGCATTATTTAAATGCCTCGAAGCATATTGGATTCTCTTTCTAGCTTCATTGTACTCACCATACTCCCAGTAATATTCAGCACCATACCGAAAACTTTCAAGTGTCTTCCTGTGACATGGGCCCAAAACTATACTTCTAGCAATAATTACTTTGTCAGAAAGACTTATTGCCTTTTTTAAATATTTTTTCTTCTCTCTTTCACCCTTTTGGACTGTTGATAAGAAATAGCATGCATTTGACTGATATTGAAGAGATTCCAAAGCTACTGGATTGCATTCTGAAAGTTTCTCTTTATAACACTGCTCTATATCTTCCAAACTGAAAATTTCAAGAAAATGCGGCTCTACATCTATAGATGTTTCTTCAAGTTCCTGCAGATAATTGTCTTTATCTATACGCTGATGATTCCTCAGTATTTGCTTCCGCTTTTGAAAAGCATTAGAAAAAATCTCTTCGGCAGAAAAGAATGCCTTTTCCAAATTGATCCCTTTATCAACTATTTCTCCTTTTAAACAGTATTCTGCATACTTTAGCAAATATGCGCCTTTATTATGGTATGACTGAACTGTTCTAGGATCGTCTTCGCCGTAATAACATTTCCTTAATAAATATGTAATTTCCCCATAGTATAAAGCATATTGGGCATTTTTATGCCGGGTAGATACATCTTCTATAAAATACCACGGAATATTCCCCCTCGTCTTTAACATTTGTTCCCAAAGATTTTTCATCATATAAGCCTCACTATCTTGGGGAATATTACGGATTTGCTCCAAAAGAAGGGTGTTTGCCGTTATAATATCTTCTATATTTTCATAGTAACCAGTATATTCCAAATCCCCTTCTGGAAGCATTAAGTATCCTTTATATAATGCATAAAAATTCTTAGCCAATTTATTACCTTTTTGCTCAGCAATACTGTGTATTCCTTCTAACGCAACATCTAAAGACCTTTTTCCATACACATATGACTCTTGATACAAATGATTAGCCGAAAGATCATAAGCTAGTGCGTTTAGCGCACTAGCAAGTCCATAGATATCTTTTTTCTCTTCTACAAGATCAAGATATTCCTTGTCAATTATTTCCGCTTTTTTACTGTCTCCGCAATTATAGACAACAATACCCAGGTTATGATAAGCATCAAAAACGGAGCTAAAGTCATCTGTCTTACAATTTTCTGCGACTTCCCTATATTCTTTAACTACTGCCCAATAAATTTCAATTAATGATTCTGAAATTCTCTCATTCACCTTTTCTATTGATTTTAAAAAAGCATTATAATAAGCTGTATATATTTCAAGAACATCTATACTCAGATAGTTATACACTCCATCTAGGATATTTTGACAATAAGCTTTAGTAAAGCCGAAAAAACTCCTAAGAATTCCCTCATCTATAACTGGCGCAACATCCTGAATCTCTAAAAAGGCCTCATACATAATGGAGTATACATCATAGCGGATTCTATTATTGACGCTTTTTCTAAGTGCTTCCGTTATTTCATCATGTAACTTTATGGAGTGATTACCTACAACTTCAATCATTGAATCTTGCGCAAGTATGTGTTTCGTATTTAGTAGGTATAACTGTATTTTCCCTCTTAAAACTGAAAGAGTATACTCATTCCAAATATCCGCACACGAAAGGATATGAAAACAATCTAGGTCTACAGGACTTTTTCCCATTTCAAAATAATACGTCAATGCTGGCTGATTTTCAATTTTTGCGAAAAGTTCCGGAGAAATATTATATTCTGTCGCACCAGGAGCCCGACTCTGTACATTCTCAATTTCTTTTTTCAACACCTGACAAAGAATATTAAGAATAATAGGACTGTAACGAACATTTTCAGCACTTGCGGTTCCATCACTCGCTACACTAAGTATACTCTCCGCAACCGCCTCCTCATTATTCAATGATTCTATCCCCTTAACACTTTTTATAATCTTTCTCGCCGCTTCATATCTTAGTCCTTTCAATGGATAAAAAGCATCGGCGGTTCCTTCGGGAAGATGATTTCTCGATGAAATAAACCAAAGGGCTGAAAACTCATGAATCATATTAAAAAACATATCTGCATTCTGGAATACAAAGCCTCCATTATGAATTGTAGCAGAATCCGGATTCTGAAAATTATCAATAAATATCAAAAGAAACTCATTTGTTTTCTTATTTTCATTATTTAATAATGCATTTTTAAAAAAACTAATCAATTTTTCTTCCTGGGGAAAGATTCCCTGCGAAGATTGAATTTCCTTAAGCAAATCAATATAATGTCTACATTTTTCATGATTCTTCACAACCTGTACAATTCTTGAAATCAGTCCTACAATAGAAATCCGATCAACAATGGGACCTGCGATTTCTGCAGACTTAATCAAGAACTGTGGAAAACCGACTTTATCAATATCATGTAGATTTGAGCTGAATGCTTTTATCAGCGGTTCCAAAAGCAGTTCTGATAGTTTGCTACTATGTTCTGCCATCTCTGCAGTAATTATATAGTTTCTTGACGTGTCATCACCCAGAACCGCTTTTTCTTCCAATTTTTTCGTATTTTTATACTGGATAAAACGTGATGCATCATAAAAGAGTTCATACAATGTATCAAATTTTTCAAAATCATATTTTCCATTTTCCAATTCCATTCTTAAACGAAACAGTAATTCTGGAATATCAAAACATCCTGAAGCATTAATATAAACTGCTTTCATTTTCTGTTGGTTACCTCTATTATTCATTTTATCACAATTTCTATATAATGCTTTTGTCAGTACTGTTTTGCCTATTCCCCCTCTTCCATATAGATTAACCACATAACTTGTGCCTATTGTATAATCCATTATATACTGTTCTAAATCTCTCTGTTCATTTTGACGCCCTATGCAAATAAATTTTTCATCCGTATTTTCGTTCATTTATAATTCTCCCATTTGAACACTATTTATAAATCTATTGGCAGCTTGGATAGTCGAACGTATTTCTTGAAGATAGTTTGCTGTTTCCATCATCCCTTGAAGTTTTTTCCCCCATTCGATCGGGAAGCCTACTGTTTCGATATACAGCCCATATGGAATTCCCAGTGTGCGTACTGCCTCTATCTGTTGATACGGAACATAAATCTGACTTGTAATCAAAAGAAGCTTACTCCCTGATTGTATTTGCTTTTTTTTAAGAAAAAATTTATAGGTATCACTTGAATTTGCTCTCCTGTTTTCAGGATCGGATGAAGGCCCTGAAAATGAAGACACTGATATCTCATTGTCACTCAGATATTTTCGAACTGCCCAATTCAAATTCACATTTTCGTTATGATATCTCTCTTCTATATATTCTTTTTTAAGATGAAAGGCTTTCTCTCCTCCTGAGTTTATAAGATCATACTCTGTTTCTGCCTGAGGCGCATAGGAATCTGTAGCTTCCCTTTCAGATTCCAAAATCGGACGCATGCCGGACAAAAGGGCTATTTCTTTCGCTTTTATTATTTTGTATTTAAGAAGTTCCGCCGCATACTGCGGCCTATAGAAGCACGAAAATCTTGCACCTCCTAAAGCTAAAACATAATCGAAATTTTTACATTCAGGGATTTGTACCCCAGTCAGTCCAAGTTGAAAAATTCCCTCTGCAACTGCTTTTTCTTGTTCAGGCGTAATATTTTTACTATTTACTTTCCACCTAGCATTTTCTCCTGTTTTTTGGTCTTGTGTCTTCTGCATACGTCGATAGTCCCAGCGATCACTGAATTCAAGCAACCAAGATAATTTCTCTTTTATAGGAAGCTCAGCAGGCAAATCACCACCAAAAGACAATACAATTTTTTTTAACTCAGGCGAATCAAGCCAACATTTCAGTTGTACTAACATCCTCTCATTTGCATAATTCAAATCAGAAGACATAGTAAAAAGATATTGCTTCTTCATAGTCTTCTCCTTTGCTACGATGTATTTGTGTTTAATGATATCCCTTACATAAATATTACGCCATACTGTAATATTTATATTTTTCCTAATCGTGTTCATATATACTCATTTTCTTCACCTCCGCCAGGTTCTTCTCTAGAAGCTCCTTCAAAAAGTCCTTCCCAATACATTCTGCGGCACAGCCACTGCCTCTACTAAGGGCAGTTCTCTGGCATATTTCCACACCTGGTCTATGTATTCCGCATAATCCTTCAGATTTCGGCAAGCTTCCAAGAGCGCTAAGGAAAAATACGCATTTTATGATCTATAAATTATGCTATTTTTATATGGTAACATTAATATAAAGCTGCCTAATTATCTAAATTCTTTCTCATTTCTTTACACTGCGCTCTTAATCGTCTAATATACCCCAAGACTTCATTCATTTTCGATTCGATATAAATTTTACCTTCATCCCCCTCTAACTCTCTATATTTTTCCTGTACCTGATTCAATACGCCTTGACAGACAAGAATTTCATTGTATGATTCTAACATGTTTGAAACAATTTCATTATATTTCTTTCTTTCGCGTTTATTCCTACAGACATGTTTCATACTGCAGGATATAATATTTTCTTGATATGTCTCCCAGTGGCTTTTAAACATTCTCATTTGGGTATCCAATTTTCCAACTTTATATCCCCAGATCCCCATTAGTTTTTCTATATCAACCTTTTCACTGCTATTTATATCACCGATTTCTAATAGTTCTGCTCCTTCTTTAGCAATCATTTCAGCATCTCTCCCCAGTAAATGAATGTAGGTCTTGCCTTTATTAAGCGCATTATCTGAAAATCCCCTTTTAGCAATTGCAAAGGCAAAGATACCGCCTATCAATGCTCCTAACATTGTATAAAATGTTGGAAAAAGTAATTCTGATATTAAGTTCATTTGTCCCATCTCTTATCTCTTCTCTTTTGTATTTACAATACTATTATAATCTTCCTTAAAGTTCCTGATTCCCATATAATCAAAATGAGGGAATTCCTCCACCAGCCATAACAATCTGGACCATAATAAGTAATAATCTGTGCTTTCTTTTACATACTTCAGTGCTGAATTATTAATATAACTCTCCAGACACATTCGAATATATGAAACATCTGCATTTCTTGTACTTAGCTTAAATAGCGTCACATTAGAAGTGTCTATCATATTTTCCCATATTTCATACGGCATAATACTCTGAATAGCATATATTTCCTGGGGAGTATATATCTTTCTTGTTTTTACATAAGTATTACGACAATGCTGAATTTTTCCACACCCGCCGCACCAGTGAGAGCAACCATTATTAAGCAAAAGCACACATGCGCTGCCTTGTTTCTGTATTTTACAAAACAAATCGCTATCTCTAATAAACTGACGCCCTACTACATATTCATCATATTTGCCGGATGTTTGAATAATTCTGCGCCTGTCATCCGGTAGACAGTTTACACTATGTACTATTTTTGCCTTTTGGAAAATAATTTTTGCCTGCTCATAATATTTATCTTGCACACAGACCTTATTTAGGCGCAAATTCCGGCAGTCAAATTCCTTTTTGGTGCTTTCAAGGTCCCCTGCTTTTAACAAATGTGTATTAAACACTACTTCAAGATAAATATTATGATCTTGAGCAACTTTCAGGATTTCCCAAAATCTTTCTGTCATCGTTTTATCATGAAACTGCTCAGCTACTTTAGTTCTGCCATGAAAACGATCGCCCAGCGGCGGCGAAAAATAAAGATTATCAATATAATCACCATATTCTAAAAAAAGATTTTCATATTCCTCTGGTTCTGAGTCCAAGGCCAAACCAATAGAAAACTTTTTTTTGAAAAAATTCTTATCCATTTCAAAGAACCTCTTCTTGCAAGAAAGCGTTTACCTCTTCTTTATGATTTAGAATCCACTCGACCATTAATGGATATAATTTCCTATTTGATGCGCACTCGATGTCATCTACAGCTGGTGGTTCTTTCCCCTGTGTCTTTATATGTACTGTACACCCTCCTTTGCAATAACAAAACCATGGACAGCTATTACATCTTTCTTCTCTTTTCATTTGAAAATATGGATGGGTTTCCATTGCCGCTTCTATACATTTGATAAGATTCCTATTATCTTCGATATTTCCAATACATTCTTCCGGGTAATCTGTCAAATCGCATGGGAAGATATCTCCTTTAGAATCAAATGTTATCATACGTCTTCCCCCATGGCAGCCATCGCATATACATACATCCGATTTTTTATTATACAGCAGGTTCAACATTTTAGTATAAACGTTATAATCACCAACTTTATAGCCTTTTTTAATAAGTTCCATTATAGTATAAAAAATATCTTCCGTACATTGTGCAATTTCATCAGATGTCATACAGAAATTCTCATTATCTGCAAAAGAACTTTTATGAACAAAATTCAATTTAATATTCTCAATCTTCAGATCTACAACTAAATAATAAATAATATCTCTTACATATTTATAAGACTTTTTAGTCAGTGTTGCAATCACGCTTATCTGTCCAGCATATTTATCTCTTAATTTGAGCAGATTTTTTTCTACTATGGAATGGGTAGGTTTCCCATTACGAAACACACGCTGTTGATCATGGATTTGTTTTGGTCCATCGATACTTATACTCGTCCAAATATTCCTTTTATAAAGTTCCTCTATCAATTCGTCGCTCAGAAGCACTCCATTTGATTCAATAGAGATACATGGATTAATTCCATTTGCAGTCAAATAGTCCTGGATTTCAAAAATTGTATTTTTTTCCAATAGTGGCTCGCCACCCCAAGGCTGAATCGTGATTTTATCTTCATTATTCTGCCGGCAATAAGTTAAAATATAATCACAGATTTTTTTTACTGTACTTTTTGAAATTTTCTTAGTTGTCGTATATTCATCACCCTCCCGCAGGCAATACTTACAAGCCATATTACACCGATTTGTCAAATCTATCATAAAATAAACCGGATGAACTTTATCATAAGATTTTATCCCATTCGTTTGATAATTCTTAAGTTTGATAAATCTATGCTGTACCAAAATAACAGCCAGTGCTTCATCTATTTTATGTTCTTTTACCTGCTTCAAAAGTATGTTATCTAATAAAATACTATATCCCGAATCACTTAGAAGAAAATTTCGAGTTTCTCCCTCGAAAACATATGCTCCCAGAAAATCTCCATCTATTTTATCAATATGATAAGCCTCTATTCTATAGTATTCCAAACTCACTCTAGTACACCCTCCTGTATTAATCTGTCTATAAATATCTCAGGTGGTTCCCCAACAAAAAGTTTCACATTTTGTATTAAAGTTTTCCTCTCCATACCATCTCTTAATTGTACAAAAAGATTAAAGAATCCTTCATTATCAGGTAAATTAAACAGTAATCCATTTTCACAGTCTATTCTTCCTACAAATACCCCTTCTTCATTCAGCGCAGCCGTTGCGTAGCTACTTAAAAAAAACATATCCAAATAATCCTCAGTATACAAATGCTGCTTTCCTTGTATTTCCATTGGTATCTCCTTTATTTATATGGCTCAACAATTGTATCTCCATAATATTCAAATGCCGTCTTATAAGTTCCCGGACAGATTTCCTTTACCTTACATTCTTGACATACCTGGCTAAATGTATCTACATTCGGATCCACTTGATCCAATTTTACCATATCGCCCGAGTCATCCGGGGATGCATACGCAGAATACCCTTCTGCTTTAGGTGTCAGAAATTCCCAATAGTATGGGTCACAGGAGCAAAAAGGTATATTAATCGCATACATATAACGGGCTGATCCCTTCTGGCGATTTTCAATATATGAATCGAACATTTTTTCTAAATACGGTTTGAGTGACACAAAAGAAAGTTTATTTTTCTCCAAATCTTTCTCTTCAATTCCGCAATAATCAATACTGCAGAGCTGAATATTAACAGAATCATCAAATTCTTTATCAATAAATTCATAAAATTCTGTTAATTCTTTATAATTAGCAACTGTAATACAATGTTTAATAATAACACTCACACCGATTTCTTCCATCATTTTAAGTCCGGTAATACTTCTTGTAAAGCTCCCTTTTGAGCCATTTATTCGCTCATGTTCCTCTGCGTTTTGACTATGTATTGTAGTAATTGCTGTGTATTTTTCTTTTATATCCATTCGTTTTATCTTCTCAATAAATGTTTTATCTCCATATTTTTCACCATTAGAAAGAACCGTAACACTGCAGTTTAATTTCTTAGTTATAAATTCTATTATTTCCATAAATTGGGGGTGCAAAGTTGGTTCCCCACCAGAAATAACAATTGTATCCACGCCCTGTGTTTTCACAAAATTTTCAGCAGTGTTCATAATATTTTCTATTTCTACAAATGGATACATACTCTCTTCCTTCGAACATGGACAAAAAGAACAATGCTGATTACATTTATAACTGATTGCCAAATATGCCGTTCTCATATTTTCTCCCCTCACCTTGCAAAATAATCATGTGCTATGTCTAATTCTCTGCGTTCATCAATATATCTCTGAACTTTTATTATAGTCTCCAAATATTCTTTGCTAAGCCTTCTATCAGTATATCTCTTTGATCGATTTAGTTCCACTTGTAAACCGGCTAAAATACAAAGTTGATTATATAAACAGATTGCTTTACTCTGATTCTGCATATCCCCTGTCAGCATAAAGTTGGCAGCAAAACAAATTCGGCATAACCTCACCAGCTTACATCCATAGCATATATTCCTTGGTTCAAGTGCAAAATCTTTTATTGACATCTCGGAAAATTTTCTGGAGATTTCTTGATCTCCTACTGTAAATTCTGTAAACCCATGACAGGGAGCATACCTGCCATTTGCATCATAACATTCTATCGGGTCATCGATTTCAACACAATATCTAAAATCCTCTGCAATCTCCCGATTAAAGTCCATTAACTGATAGTTCATCAGCAAACACACATGCATTTCCGGATGGTCGGAATAATAATCTACCAGCTTTCTTAGCTCACGTTTTAGCAACGGATATGTCCTTTCAATATTCCAATCTGTGGCCCATTGAAATGCATTTAAACACTCCATGCCCTTTTCTTGAATCCATATTGTATTTTCTGCCATATTTTCAATGGTGTCTTCATTAACCGTCATACTTACTGGACAATATTTCCATGTACTGGCAAAAAAATCAATATCAATCAGATTAAAACTGCCTTTACCATTTACAGTAACACGATTTAAATCATGGTCTTTTCTCTTGCCGTCAAGGCTAAGCATAACCTCATAACGATCCTTACGTTCTTTTAGCCATTCTTGAACCCTACCATGGATACGGGTTCCGTTGGTAGTTGTACGAAACAATACCGGAAAATCATAGTTTTCAGTGACAAAGGTATCAATCTTTTTTATCAATTCAAAATTTAAAAAGGGTTCACCGCCGTGAAGTTCAATAACAGCGGTATCATATCCTTCCATCTGCGCCAGACTTTTGCTCAAAATTTCTTTTGCCTTTGCAAAATCCATATCATTTCTTTTTTTATCTGATTCATAGCAGTATTTGCATCGCAAATTACAATTTTCCGTTAAAATCAGCATGATTTTTTTATGATTAGGTAAGTATCTCATTTTCTTTATTCCCTCTGAATTTAAATTCACATAATATTACAGGCAAATGATATCGGGGTTTTATTTCTACCCTCTTCAGCAGCTCCCACCTTTCCCAGCGTTCATAAAACACCTCTTCATAAACTGCATGTAAATAATAAATTCTTGTATCTCGTTTGGCTATTTTTTCCACATTATCCAAAAAAGAGTTTAATATTTTCCCACCGAATGGATTAAACAGCATATATACCGTTGCATCTTTTATTTTTACCTTAGTCGCATCTCCGTAAATTATTTTAACATCATCATTGCCATCAAATAATCTTTTTGAAAATTCCGCTGCCTCTCTGTTAATATCAATTCCATAAGTTTTTTTGCCTTTTATTTTACATGCCCTCAGATATCCAATAAGCCGTCCCATACCACATCCAACATCCACAAATACATCCTTTGATCCTAAATCTATCTCTTTTTTCAAAGCTCTTAGTATCCTATAATTTGCACTCTGTACAGGAAAAATCTCATTTCCTTTATTAAAAATCCAGACTTCTAAAGATGTATTTGCTATTTTTTTATCCATAATCCTCTCATATATTTTACAATATAAAAAATATATGAAATGCCCTCGTCTTAATTTTTCTTTAAATGAAAGTTCTTTTTTCTCAATGTATGGTTCCGTCATATTCAGTTTCCTTTATTAAATAATCAATAACCCTGGCAGCTGCCATCCGGAACCAAATCGTATATTTTTCCGGTTCTTTATTAATACTATCTAAAAGAGTTGGAAACGAAATATACATTATCTCATCTGTCTCTTCCAGATTCAATTCTATCTTTCCATTATATTTCCCTATAAAAACATGGTCAATTTCATTTTCGATCAGACCGTTTCCAACTTCTTCATTATAAGAAAAAGTAAATATCTCTTTCAGCTGAACATTGCTAATACCCAATTCTTCTTTCAAACGAAAAATTGCTTCTTCTTTGATAAATTTGGTAAAAGGATGGCTGCAGCAAGTATTTGTCCACAATGAAGGAGAATGATATTTCGCAGCTGCTCTTTTTTGAATAATCATGTTTTTCTTTCCATCATGAAGAAATACTGAAAAGGCTCTATGTCTTGCCCCCACTCTGTGTGCAAGATTTTTATCCATAGTGCCCACAGGTCTGTCCTTTTCATCAACCAGAAGTACTTGTTGATACTGTTTATAGTCTAAATCTTTTATTACTGTTGGTTCATAATTATAATAGTCAATCTCTCTTTTTCTGGCCAAGTCTTTTGTATACACAGAATAATATGGTTTCCAGATTGGCGTACTGAATCCTTGCTTTTGATCTTTTATAATAGAATAGGATATACCATCTATAAACAACCCCTTATCCATATATTTGTGATTAAGTTCTATGAATTGTTCTTGGTTTAGCAAAATATTCTTTATCAGTTCATTTTCATAATACAAAATATTATTCTGGGTATAATCAGGAAAACACGTTTGATAATAAACTTTCATCTCTGTATAGTCTTTTGAAAAATTCACACCCATAAAAACCGGGAAATAATAAATCTTTTCCAGATTTTGTCCCATATGCAGGAACTGATTTTCCAATATTTGCATTTCTAAAAGCTGCAGGCTCTCATCAATAATTTTTTTGCAATCCAAATATTTATGCCATCTTCCCAGGGTATCGTATTTGTCATCATAACTTTTTAATGCAAAATATACTTTTGCTTCCAACACATTTCCTTTTTCATCTAGTTCAACCCCCATTTTAAGAAGCGGAGATGTTCCGGTAAATTCTATACCGGCATAAAAAGACAACAACTGCACAAAATAATTTTTATAATCGTAAAGCAGACATAATCTTAACAGATCATCAAACCTTCTCTCGTTGCTTAATACATTTTTAAATGGCAAAAATACTAATCGCATATATTCTCTTCCTTCATCATCCTTACGGGAAGAAAAATCATAAATCTGAGCAAAAACAACAATTTTTTTGAAGAAATCTAAATTTTTATAATCTTCAACTATCTCATACTCATCACACTGCTCAGATAATCTTCTATATACTTTTGTGCCACTACATATATTGTCTTGTATGATTAATCCAATATATTCCAATGACTCATCGCCAGACAGTCCATACCGTCTGTATGCTTTCTCCATCTCTCTATCTATTTGAGAAATATTCATATCTTCTCCTTTACAAAGCAAAGCTGCTCCCTTAAATACTGTTCTGCACCTTGAATCAGAATTTCTGTATTTTCCACATGTTTTTTCTCTAATACATCTTTCCATGTAATCTGTATATTAATTTTATCCAAATGCATAGTTGAAAGCCTTTTAAAAGTAATTTCCATAAAGGTTCCTTCTGTCATTTCTAAAAAATCCAGATTATATTTTTTTTCAGAACTTACGCCTAATAAACAAATATCCTCTTCCGGCTCTGATTTTATATTTACATCATAAATATATTCTCCAAAATCTCCCCATTTTTCCCTAATAACTCTCCGGATATTTGATGGTTCTAAAATTGCCCGCAACCTTCCTCCGCCAGAACAAACTAACTCCTGCAATTCAGGATTTTTCCAGGCTTCAGAACCAAAGGCAAAAATATTTATTTTATTGCCAAACAATAATTGTTGATGAACATAGGCATTTTGCAACATTGTTGTTTCAAATCCGGAATTGGGAACTTCATCTGTAAACATTGTAAGAATACCATTTTTGTCTTCATGGTTTAAAATGGCATAAGCCACCTGCAAAACATGAGAATTTCTTCCATATCCTCCTACTATTTTAATATTTGAAATCGCTCTTTGGAATCTTAAGCTATCATTTGCCGGAATATATTCATCAACTAATCGGCAGTTTTCTGAATAAATCAGTATAGTAACTGTATCCATTTTATTCAGTGAATGGAACAATGCTACCATACTCAATTGCACTAAAATCAAGCGGCATCCCATACTTCCGGATACATCTACAGCAAAAACATGATTTACTATTTTCTCCTTTTTATTAGCATTTTCTACTACTTGTGCTGATAAATGTAAATACTCTTTATCTGCACAGGCGCCTATTTTTATGGGAAGTTTCTTCATCTCAGTTCTTTTAATTGGATCAGTTTCTGAAACAAAAACAAAATCCTGTGGATTCAAAAATTGGTGTTCAACCGTTCGCTCATTTTTTTTCATATAATTCCAATAAGACGAAGAATTCCCGGCTCCAATGTTCCATTTATATTGAGGTCTAACCGGCATGCCAGTCCAACCCTTAAGATCTACAGTATTCGCTAACCCTTTTTCCCAATATCCTGCTCTGCTCCAGCCTCCTTTCAGCCATGAAGCATAATTTGGGTTTTTCTTATATACCCGTTTTATTTGGGTCACATTTGAAGATTGACACTCGATTTCCCAAGCATTTGAAAAAACAACTTGTTCCTCAACTGTCAAATTATAATCAAAAACATGGCTGCTGTAGTATTCCGCTTCCTCTTCTGTACAGCCATATGCTATATAACTCTTTTTTATTTCTTCTTTCTTTTCTTTTGACACTCTGAAAGTCCTGCTCATTGGCTAAATCCTTTCCCATTCATCATATAATATACTTAGTCGTCTTTTATCTTCTTCCGATGATTCTGTACATATCCTGTCCATGATCATTTTGTATAAAATTGCCGACCTTTCACCCACAGTAATATACCGTATCAGGTCATACATCATAGATGAAGCAGAAAGAGAGCGCCCTTGAACCTTAAAGAGCCTGTATCCTCTCTCATATACTTTCTCCAGTTCTTCATATGTCATGTTGCATGTATCCCGCTTTCCCTGGAGAAATTGATTTAAAGAAACAAGATTCTGTATGCTCCGGCATTTTTCTCTTTTAAACCTGTTCAACTTTTCAAAATATTCTTTCCTTCTTTCCTGTTGATAGTATTCACATACAATGTCGCAATGCTCTTCCCGAAACATACAGTTTCTGACACAATTTTCATTAATCAGCACTTCTATCTTTTCTTTTCGCTCCAGTTTTTCAATGAAATCTATATTAAATCCATCATCAGGATGCAAAACAACACGATCAAATTTTTCTGTTAATTTATTATAATAATCTATATCTCCTTTTCCATGTTCATGCACAACTTTTAATATAGAAGAGTACAGTAAGAGGTGCGGATATTTCTGATGAATATATTGCGTTAAAATAGGGCTGGAAATTATCACTCCATTTCCATCTTTATGAGATATCCATTCCAATATTCTGTTAGACGGCCTGTCTTCCAGATCCCTCTCTGTTAATATGTAATTTGAAAATGTCAGCAGTACCGGAATATTTCTGGCGGCATATTCGTCCAGACACCATTTCTGATATTTCTCATCTACACTTTTTATCACACGTCCACTGTTCCATTTGCAGGGCATATTGCCATGTACAGTTAAATTCAATTTAAACCCACAGCTTTGCATTAAATCGTAGAAAAACAAAATAGCTCTATCATGAACAAATAATCCCGAAATGTTCCATACTGCATCATCATATCTCAAAAATTTATTTTCTTTCATATCAGATGCTCCACTCTTGTCTGTTTAGCTTATTCTCTTCCCTTAACATATGCCATCTCATTAAATCTTGATTACAATAGGCACAAATATCATGGGGTCTGTCCAATTTTCTAATAATTTCTTTTGCTGTTATATCTTTCGTCCTAATATCAATTTTACAGTCATCAGAATATTCTATTTCACTGAACCGCCCTTTTGCTCTTTCCATGCCAAATACAGCATGGCAGACACCAAGTTCATATTCCCGCATATTCATACACATAAATTTCATTTTACAAACATCATAATTATCCCTGGGATTTTGTGAAGCATCAAAATTATATAGTCTTGAAAAAGTTTCCATTTCCTGAGTAATATAATGTTTAACATGATACTTATTTAAACAAGTGTTAATATCGTCAATTTTTTCCTGTAAAACCGGATAATAAGTTATATCAAATGTAATCCTTTCCTTCTGCACTTTCTTCAATACTTTTTCCGTCATGCTTAAAATTGTTGTTCCATTTGTCACAACCTCCACATCAGCCAGTGGATATAATCTTCGAATCCATTGACAAATTTCAAGCCATTTGTGATTTAATGTAGGTTCTCCTCCAAGTATGCGGAATACGACAACCTGGTCAAATTTTTCTTTTAATAATTTCACTGCTTCCTTGGTTTCTTCGAATCCAGGCAACGAAGGATGTTCAGCCAAAGCAGAAAATACCGAGCAGCCGGCGCAGTTCAGATTACAATGGTCAGCAATATGTAGTGCCAGATAATCTATTTCTGTCCGATCCTCAAATTTGCAAATCAATTCCCGTTTTTCTTTATCTGTCAGCTGATCATCCTTGAATACTCTTAGCGGCGCATATAAAATCCTGTCTTTCGGTATTTTATTTCTAATCAGCCTGTCATATATTCCATTCTTTATATTAATACCTCTCATACAGGGAATAAGAAAATAATCAATTTTATTTTCATGGAATAATCTGTATGTTTTTCCAAAAGAAACTATATCGAAGCCATTTGCATTTTTCCCCCATAGCCTATGATCTCTCTCTATAACATATCTTACTTCATATCTGTCTTTAAGTATTTTATACAAATACCGGGCTTCACTGTCCCATGAAACTATACATATATTCATTTTCTACCTCATGCCAGACATCCCAGGCCATCCCAAGTCTGCAGCCAGGTAGTCGGCGCATTTTTTATATTTTCCAAGTCAAAAAATTCCTCTGCTACTTCCTTGCAGATCACAATTTGATATACATATCTTCGAAACCATTTTTCTGACATATATGCATAACCATCTTGCCCTATTTTAGACCCAAAGGAGTTTTTTACACACCATCTCTTTACAACCCCGTCTTCTATATCTACACCATACAGCAGCAAGGCGTGAGTCATGGAGGAATCTTTATATAAAATTGCCTCTCCCTTTTCTAATTCAAGCTGTGTATCAAACAGTGTTTCAAAATCAAACATATCTATATCAAATATTCCCTTTTCCTTATCCGAAAAGTGTTCCGCATCTATACCGGCCCATACAGGGATTCCCATTTCTAACTGTCGAATCGACATAGAAACAAATACATTAAACGGGATATTATAGTATGTAACAGAGCTGCCTGTTTCCTTATCTGCATACAACCATTTGACTTTGTAGTTCTGATCATAAGGTCTTTGCTTTACTGGGCAATTTATAAAGCTCACCTCCTGATCCGAAACATACTTTTTAATATATTTTTGATAAAATGCAACCGGCGTCATAGAGACTCCTTTAAATATAATTCTTTCCGGCATCTGCCCAAGGCACCGTTTCAGCAAGCCTACAACTTCTCGCTCCAGCAATTCTATCTTTTTTTCCCCATTACGGATCTGATATGTACAAAGTCTTAATTTTTGATTCAATCCGGCAATCATGATACTGGTATTTTCAAAATTAACGGAAGATTCCATACTATCCTCCGGAACAATTCCATACCTTTCTAATAATTCCAGAAAAATTTTTCTTTGCCCTGCGTCCTGCACAGGTCTCGTAATCCAATAATTCACCTGCGGATCATCCAGCGGCAAATCCTTAGTTTGAAAAATCTGCCGTAAAAATATATGTACTTTCAAACATAAATCATAATACTCAATAAATCCTGCGGATAGATGCGGCAATCTTTTTCCTGTATCTCTAAAATATTTATATTCCAGCTCATCCAAGGCAGACTCTATCCAGCAACGCCCCGAATGCTTCTGATTTCTTGCTGCTGTTTTTTCCAGCTGTATGGAACAGTTACAGTAATCATCAGGAACTTCTATATTTTTTACTGCTTGTTCTAAAATACTGCGATCCTTTATTTTTTTATTTTCCATCCTTGCTGAATTTTTCATACAAATCGATATAATCCTCCGCATAGTCCTTCACAGACGCTACCTGCCTGCCTTTGTAATAAATTGCATTCTCCGTAATTTTATAATGCGGACATTCATTACATAATTTCGCCATATAAGTGTCTTCCACCTTTTCTAGTACATTTTTAGCCAGATAATTATGCAAGATTTTTTCCCTCTTCACCAATAGTTCATATGTAATGTTTTCATCCTCATAAACATTCGCAAGTGCTGCTTCAACTGTAGCACAGTAAAGATTCACATCTCCATTCATCATTATCATACATCTGTGCCCATTAGGATATCCGGCATCATATACCCCTGTAAGAAGCGAGCACCCCATGTTATATTTTAAATGTTTAAATTCTTCATAAGCTCTGCCAACGGGAATCATATCTTCCTCTTCACTTTTGGACACCACCCAGTATTGTGAAGATTCTATTTTTTCCTTTAATTTATCACTCCAAAATTCTCTATGAAATCGATCATCGCTTATGCGAACAGTAATATTCAATGCCTTCACTTTCTTTTCTTTTTCTTCACTTAATAAAAAAGTTCCATTTGTGAAAATCACAATTTCCTTTGTGAAGGCTCGAACCTGACTGACAATTTCTTCTACAGTCTCGAATTTTAATAAAACCTCTCCACCAAGCAAATAAATCTGATCCGGTCTCCACCTTTGACACATCTTTATAAATTTCTCAATCACTCCAGGTTCCGTCATAGAATCCTGATAGGTACTATTTACCATACAATGTCTGCATTGAAAATTACACTGGCGTGTCAACATTAATGCCAAAACCATATTTTCCACAGCTCCATTTATTGCATACATATTTTAGTATTTTAAACAAGTAATTGATCGTTAATATCACAGCTATCCGGGGAAACAAAAACAGTAATGCATTATGTTACGCCACAAAGCATTACTGTCCTTCCTGAGCTTTTAAATAAATATTTTTTATTACTTAGTAATTGGTGTCTTCCATCCTCCGCTTTTTGACCAACCAGACTGCATCCAGCCCATAGCACTTCTCTTCTGAGAAGAAACAGCCTTAACCTCTACAAATTTACCAAGTTTCTGTGAAAAAACACTAATAGATTTCATTTTTTACTCCTCCTATCCTAAAATCTTACAAATTTCATTAATCTTATACTATCACTATTTTACGACAGAGTCAACTTATTCCTTTTTAATATCCTACAGCTCTTTGCCCTGTAACTTGCTTTCCATATCCTTTATGTTTAAAAAATCTGCCAGTTTACTTTCATAGTCATGGATATCATTAATCAGCTCATTCCGCTTTCTAAACATTTCCTTTACACTTTCACTGCTGTCCGCAAGAAAGTCTTCAACAGTTACTCTACTTCCATAGGGTTTTGATGGCCTTTCTTCTATATATTTATTCATCGCTTCAGCTAATCTTCCTATTCCATCTGCGAAAAATTTTGCTTTCTCTACAAATTTCGAAATTGTATTAAATGCTTTTGCCTGGTCCACAGTTTCGCATATCGACAAGGCACTCCACAATTCTCCCTTATGTAAATCATAATATGGAAAATTTATATAGATTCTATGATCATTTATTGTTCCTAAGAAATGTTCAACTAATATTTTCTCATAGCTTTCTGACTCCCACATATTTTTCGTAGCTCTTACGAAATCATGAAATGGTATAAAAAATACACTTACAAATTCCAAGCTTATCTGTTCAAGTACTTTACCTTTATCTAACTCTATTCCTTCTTTAAATATCTTATTGGCCGCCTCGTATGCTTTCTTGCCATAATATACCCCAAAAAACGAGATTATAAGCCCTATAATACCAATCACTATACTTATAATAATATTATTATACTGAATAAATTCCCACATTTTTTCTTCCCCGTCTTTTGTATTATAAATACCTTACTTTAGCAATATCTATTGCCAATCTTTTAACTCCTTCTGAACATAAGAAAACTTCAACCGTTTCTCCTTGACCTGTTCCACCTCCAATATCAACGCTCATGATAAATTATAAATCAGCTTCCGTCTCCTATTCATTTACCGCCAGATTCTCAATACCAATATACAAAAACATATTTTCTTCACATAAGCAAATAAGATTTAACACTGTACGTAATAAAAGTATACCACCTTTTATAATATATGTTCAATATGGCATATTGCTGATTTTTATTCTCACAGTGTAAAATGCAAACAGCCACTTTCTGCGGCCAGCAGGGCCGCATTTCCCGGCCAGTTAGGGCCATATTAAGCGGTCGGCTTTAGAGATCGGCAGGGCAAGAGGGGCTCCGCC
>ERZ1643250.1434-NODE-1434-length-20350-cov-7.425080_pt1 | contig 20350 bp, 18 predicted proteins | sample MGYA00579262_ERZ1643250 | MGnify/ENA primary metagenome ERZ1643250 (study PRJEB29033, sample SAMEA4952265) | chicken gut metagenome | biome: Broiler Chicken; feature: Gastrointestinal Tract; material: Caecum | place: Ireland | collected 2018 | study: Broiler... | reverse complement strand
TACAAGAATTTTGCTACAAGTGTTTTTCGTACAAGTGGTTTGCTACAAGTGTTTTTGCAGGCAAAAGTTTTGCTACAAGTGTGGTTATACAGTTGTTTTACATACAAGAGTTTTGAAAAGTACCAAGCAAGCAAAAAACTGTTTTTGCAACGTCGGTGTTTTCACACACGGCAAGTTTTATCTGTTGCAAGGCGCACGTTTTAAGTTTTTAATGCCATGCAACAATATCAGCCGAAAAGTCGGCAACGGGTTTCTTTGTGCAAAGGGTGTGTCGGGATTGGCAGAAAGTGCGAAACACCTTTGCAATGCTAGTGTTACGTTGTTGCTCAACTTTGTTTTTCTTTATGGTTGCATTACAACTTTGTACGTTTATTGCGACGCTTTGTCATTGACAAAACAGTTTGTTTTTTTATAAAATAAGTGTGCTTAATGTAATTATTTTGGAGGCACAACATGAAAAGAAAAATTTCTGCTCTTTTGGCAGTAGTTTTTGCGTTGGTTTTGGTGCTTACGGCATGCACTCCCACGGTGTACACCGTAACATTCGATGCGCAAAACGGCTCTGCGCCGACAACTGTCAAATTCGACGGCAGTTTCCAACTGCCTGCAACTCCTCAAAACGGTAACAAAGTGTTTGGCGGATGGTACACCGACGCACAATGCACAACACCGTGGACTGTACCGCAAACGCTGACGGGAAACATCACCGTCTACGCCAAATGGACGGAACCTTCCGTAACAACGGGCTACAACGTGGTGTTTGACGCACAAAACGGTACAAGTCCGATAATTGTTCCTTTTGACAGCAATTTCCAACTGCCTGCAACTCCGCAAAACGGCGACAAGGTGTTTGGCGGATGGTACACCGATGCACAATGCACGACCCCGTGGACTGTACCCGAAACACTCACAGGCAACATTGTGGTTTACGCCAAATGGACGGAACCTTCGGGAGGCAGTCAGGGCGGTGGTAGCCAAGGCGGTGGCAGTGGCGAAGCAACTCAACTCACGTCTGTGTTCCTCGACCAGTATCTCACCGTTGCAAACGGTTGCTTGCAGTACACGACGGGTTCCACTGCACACGGGTTTGACGACAACCGTGGCGTGCAATTTTTGCAAAACGGCGGTGCGGTAACCATTGTGTCTTCCTCCAACGTGGATGGCGTAACCGTGGTCAGCGTAACGGTTGCCACAAATTGTCCCACAGGAATGCAGGTACAAGTTTCCGTTGGCACGACGCCTCTCAAATGCGAAGGGGAAACGTTAGTAACAGTTGCCCAACAATCGCATTACACCCAACTTACAACATTGAATTTTGTAGCCGATGAGTCTGTCAGCGGTGCAATCACCGTCATTCTCACCCCCACGACAGCAAGCAAATCCATGTACATATCTTCCATAGCCGTCAACGGCGAAGTAGGCGGCGGCGGTCAGGGTGGCGACGGTGGCAGTCAAGGAGGCGTTTCCGGCAACGTAATGCCTCAACAGACTTACGACGCCAACACCTTTGACAGCGACAATTTGCAAGACAAATTGCTTGCCTACGACGGATCCATCGGTCTTCCTTCCACAGGCAACATCGACTGTCTGGTTGTTCCCGTGCAGTTTCCCGACACTCAGGCGATAACTTCCGCCGACCTTGAAAAACTCAACAAGGCATTCAACGGCACGGCTGCCGACACGGGTTGGCAAAGCGTAAGTTCCTACTATGCGTTGTCTTCCTACAACAAACTCAACCTCAACTACGATATTTGGGGCGTCAACATCGGCACAAGCGGCAACGTGTTTACCGCTTCGCACGACTCTACCTATTACAACAACTACAACCAAACGGTGGACGTCGGCGACTACACCTATACGCAGTACGGCGACGAAGTAATTTTGCTGGAAGTGTTGGAGTGGCTGGAAGGGCAAATCGACCTCACCAAGTACGACACCAACAACGACGGTTGCATCGACGCAGTGTACCTCATCTATTCCGCCGACGTGGACTACCAGTCGGACAGTTCCATCTATTGGGCGTACGTAACGTGGTACTCCGGAAACAGACAGTTTGACGGCAAGGATGCCTACTACTACCTGTTTGCCGGATTCGACTTCATGGACGAAGACGCCGACAGAGCAGACGGAACTGAATACTCCGGCACAATCGAAGGACTCAACATAAACGCTTCCACCTACATTCACGAAACGGGACACCTCATGGGGTTGGACGACTACTACGACTACGACATGACCGTCGGTAGCGGAGAAGGTCTGGGCGGTGCCGACATGATGGACTACACTGTGGGCGACCACGGCGTGTATTCCAAAATAATGTTGGGTTGGATTACCCCCACCGTTGTTACGGAAAGCAAAACTTTCACCATCGAGCCTTCCACAACAAGCGGCGACTGCCTGCTTGTAATGCTGGACTTCGACAATTCCTACTTCTCGGAATATCTGCTGATCGACCTGTATTCCGCAACGGGACTCAATGCGTTGCACGCATCGCAAGCCAACAGTTACCTGTACGACGGTGCTTCCTACGGAGTGAGAATCTACCACGTTTCCTCTTCCGTCAACAACCCGTACAGCGACGAATACGGTTCTTTCACCGACAACAACAACACCTATTCTTCCATTCCTCTCATCAAACTTGTGGAAGCGGACGGTGAAAATAAGTTTGCCGGCACTCGTGGGTACGCTTCGGAAAGCGACCTGTGGCAGACGGGGGACGTGTTCAGCCGTGTGTTCCCCATGTACACACGTAACGACGGCAAACTGGTAAATTTCGACATCACCGTGGACAGCGTTTCGCAGACTTCCGCAACGGTAACGATAACCTTCCAAGCGGAATAGTTGCGGTAAGGTCAGTCAGACAAAGTTTTGAAAGACGCAACAGGTTTTACAACTTGTTTTCGACAAAGTTGTGAGTAAAGCCTTGTGCGGTTTTACCGCAAAGTAAAGGTATTACTGTTCGAGATTTTCACGGTAACCTGCAAAGGCGTGTTTACAAAACAGACACTGAAAAATTTAAAAAAAGCCTTTCTTCGGAGAGGCTTTTTGTTTCTCTCGACAACAGCAACATTGCGTTACACTGTTTGACAATGAATATTTGTAATGTTATAATAAGCAACAGCGAGAAAGTTTTTGCAAACACCTTTGCAAACTTCAAAAAAAGAGGAATTTTATGAAACACACCGATATCATACAAATCGTAGCACAACCGCAAAAGTACTTTGACACCGACGTAACGGTGTGCGGTTGGATACGCAGTTTCCGTGACAGCAAAAACATGGCGTTTCTTGCCCTCAACGACGGCACAACGCTGGGTCATCTGCAAATAGTAATAGACAAAAACACTTGTCAGGCGGATACTTCCGCTTTGCGTGTGGGCGTTTCCGTGGCAGTGGAAGGAAAGGCGGTAAAATCTTTCAACGCCAACCAGACGGTAGAGGTAAACGCAGGCAAAATAACCGTTTTGGGAGATTGCCCGTTGGACTATCCCATCCAGAAAACAAAAACGTCTTTGGACTTTTTGCGCACATTGCCTCATCTTCGTGTGCGCACAAACACCTTCAACGCAGTTTTCCGTGTGAGAAGCAAGTTGTCGGCGGCCATTCACCGTTTCTTTCAGGAAAGAAATTTCATGTACGTACACACCCCGATAATCACCGGCAGCGACTGCGAGGGTGCGGGAGAAATTTTCCAGGTAACCACCGTCGGGTTTGACCCCACCGTCAAAACTCCCGAAGAGTACTACGCCAAGGATTTTTTCGGACAGCGTGCGGGGCTCACCGTTTCCGGTCAGTTGGAAGGTGAGGTAATGGCAATGGCATTCGGCAAAATTTACACCTTCGGTCCCACATTCCGTGCGGAAAACAGCAACACTACACGCCACGCTGCGGAATTCTGGCAGATAGAACCGGAAGTTGCCTTTGCGGAATTGCCCGACATAATAGAAATTGCCACCGAATTTATCAAATACATCATCAACGACATTTTGCACACCTGCAAGGAAGAACTTGCCTTTCTGGAAAAGTTTTACGAAAAGGGTTTGCGTGAAAAACTGCAAAAGGTGGTGGACGACGAATTTGTGCAGGTGGAGTACACGCAGGCAATTGAAATTCTGAAAAACAGCGGAAAAGAATTTCAGTACCCCGTGGAGTGGGGACGTGATTTGCAAACGGAACACGAAAGATACCTCACCGACGTGGTGTACAACAAGCCGGTGTTTGTCGTCAACTACCCCAAAGACATCAAGTCTTTCTACATGAAGCAAAACCCCGACGGAAAAACGGTGGCGGCAACGGACCTGCTTGTCCCCGGCGTCGGAGAAATTATCGGGTGCAGCGAGCGTGAGGCGGATTACGACAAGTTGTTGCAGGCAATTACCGACAGACACATGAAGTTGGAAGACTACGCCAACTATCTGGATTTGCGCAAGTACGGCAGCGTACCTCACAGCGGATTCGGCCTCGGTTTGGAGCGTATCCTTATGTACGCAACAGGCATGACCAACATCCGTGATACCATTGCCTTCCCACGCACCAAAAACGAACTTCGTTGAATTACCTTTTTACAGGGAGAAAAATATGAAAAGAACTTACATCAAAGACCTTACGGAAGGTCAGTGCAAAATCAAAGGCATGGTGGAAACCATACGTGACAAGAAAATCATGTTCATCGTAATACGTGACGTAACGGGCGCCGTGCAGGTAACCATCGAAAAGGACAAATGCCCCGAGGTGTATGCCGAGGCAAAAAAACTCACTCCGCACAGTTTCGTGTCGGTGGAGGGCGAGTGCGTCTTTTCCACCTACGTTCGCAACGGCGGAAAGGAAATTTACCCCACGGCGTTGGAAATAATGAGCATTGCCGACGTTTTGCCCATTCAGGCGGACAGCGGACAAGACCTGCGCATGGACTACCGTTGGATAGATTTGCGTGACGAAAAGAAACTGTTTATGTTCAAAATTCAAACGGCTTTTGAAAAGTACGCAGTGGAATTTTTCAACAAAAACAACTTCATCGAAATTCACACGCCCAAAATCACAGCGTTGTCCAGTGAAGGCGGAAGCGAAGTGTTCGAACTTAAAGACTACTTCGGACAAAAAGCCTGCCTTACGCAAAGTCCGCAACTGTACAAACAAATGAGCATGATGGCAGGTTTCGACAAAACCTTTGAAATCGGCGAATACTTCCGTGCAAACCCCAGTTTCACCAGCCGTCACGACACGGAATTCACCGGTATCGACGTGGAAATTTCCTGCATCGAATCTCACCACGAAGTAATGGACGTGGAAGAAGCGTTGCTTTCCTACATCATCAAGGGAATAAAAAACGAGTTCAACGACGAATACAAAAAGTACTTCGGCAAGGACGTGTTGGACATGGACGTCAAAATCCCCCGTATTCCCCTTTATGAAGTGTACAGAATACTGAAAGAGGAAAAGAACTACGAAGTACCCCGTGCGTTGAAGGGCGACCTCGACCCCGACGGTGAAAAACTGATTTGTCAGTACGTCAAGGAAAAGTACAACAGCGATTTTGTGTTCATCGTGGACTTCCCTGCCAAGGCAAGAGCCTTTTATTCCATGAAGCACGAAGACAACCCCGAACTGACCAAAACCTACGACTTGCTTTTCCGTGGAATAGAAATCACCAGCGGCGCACAGCGTGAACACCGTTACGAGCAACTGAAACAAAACATTGCCGAACAGGGCATCGACCCCGAAAGCATGCACGAGTATCTGGAATTTTTCCGTTACGGTGCGCCTACTCACGGCGGATTCGGTCTCGGACTTACACGCACGTTGGTGCGTCTGTTTGAGTTGCCCAGCGTAAAGGACGTAACATTCCTGTTCCGTGGTCCCAACCGCCTCAAACCGTAAAAATGTGCGTGTAAGGATGCTGTCGCAATGGCAACGGCTACCGTCAAAGGCGAAAGAGAAAAAGGTGACTGTTTTGCGCCGACGCTTTCAAATTGCGCTTGTTTTACGGCACAAACAACTGTGGTTGCAAAAACTTGCAAACGATATGTCAAAAATCGGTCAAAAACGGTTGCTTTGCGGCAATGTCGTTTCTGCATTTATTCCGAAAAGGAAAGCGTCGTCATCACTTTCACAACCTGATGAAAATGGTGCTGACATGCTGTGTACAACGACTGCAAAATCGTCGGCTTGCATTTATGTGCTGTTATTGGATTGTAAAATCAGGCGGACACCGTTTGCAGAAATTCACGTAAAGGTCAGACTTCTTGCAAGATAAAAGGACTGTCTAACGCCGATTTTTTTGAAAATACAATTTTGCTTGTATGTAGTCAGGACAGTAAAAAAGCGACTTCGTTGCAAGTCGCTTTTTTTTCCAACTATTCTTTTTCATCGGTCAAACAGGTGGGTAATTGTGTCGCAAACAACCGTTCGCATATTCTGATAGTCTATGTAGGCATGTTTATCGAATACGTATTCGTGTGCGAAAGACTGAACTATATTCATTGCAAGATGCACTTTTTCCTTAATATATAGCGTCGTTACGCCGCATTCCGTCAACAGTTGGGAAAGATTTTCCGTCAGATTATCTTCCAATTGCAAAAAAGCACCGTTTACGGCGGTGTCCGTTGCCGTCAATGCATGAAGAGCGTTGTGTAAGTGGGCGTTTTGCTGGTGCATTTCAATTGTTTTGTCTACAATTTTACAGACAGTCTGTTCAAAATTAAACGGTGGTGTTATTTCCGTGACAATATCCATTATCGGACGGCTGGTTTCTTCAATGTAGCGGTGCAACACGCTTATCATTATGTCCCGTTTGTCTTTGAAGTAGCCGTAAACTATACCTGTAGAAACTCCGGCTCTTTTTGCTATTTCTGCAGTATTGGTATTGTGATAGCCTACTTCGGAAAAAAGTTGCCATCCTGCCTGAATTATTTTGTTTTTCTTTTCGATGGAACGTTCCTGTTTAGGTTGTCTTACATTGTTTTTCATAAATCGATTATACTATTTTTCTTTGAAAATTGCAAGCATGAGTTAAATGACAGATGCAATTTGAAATACTCGCCCTGATTCACTGTGAGCATGAGTACCTCTTTCCCATCAATTTTTGGCGGAAATGTTGCAAAAACAAGGTTGTTTGCAGTTTTCAGGTTGTGTCAGAAATTACGCTTTTTTGCCTTTTTGATAAATTTTCGGAAGTTTCGCCTGTATCGTGTAGCACTTTAAAATTTTTGTTTGTGCAAATTTGTAAAACTACCTGCCCTTTCACTAAAAAAGGCTTAATACTTACGCTTGATGTATTTTTTCACAAGACAATTTGCAGATATCCGACAAAATTTTTTGTTTTTAGAAAAAAATATGAAAAAAGTTTCATATTTTGTTTGACATTACGACGAAAACACAGTAATATAGCAGTAGAAATATGAATAAAATTTCACATTATGGAGGAAATAAAATGCCTTTGATGCTTGCACCTACACAATCCAACCTTAAAGTTGTAAGTATTGTCACCGACGAAAAAACAAAAAAGCGATTGGAAAGCATGGGTATTTTTGTCGGAAGTGAAGTGGTCCTCTATTTGTCTGCAGGCGGAAACGTCGTTTGTCGAGTAAAGGACGGAAAAATTGCTTTGGACAGAGTGCTTTCTTCAAAAATATTTGTTACGCCGTGTTGAAAGATATTGCATCTGCAGGTTTTGTGTGACAGTAAATGGAATAAATGGTCGTTTATGAACAAAAAAAAGGAGGAAAAAATGAAAACATTGGACAAATTTGCCACGGGAGAAAGTGGCAAAGTGGTTTCTGTGATTGGCGAAGGGAAAATAAGACAGCGCTTGTTTGATATGGGTATCACGCCGGGAGCGGAAATACTTTTGCGTAAAAGGGCACCGCTTAATGACCCGTTGGAAATAACGGTTCGAGGATACGAACTGACTTTGCGCAAAACGGAAGCAATGAATGTAAACATGGAGGAGAAAAATGATTAAATTTGCTTTGGTGGGCAATCCCAACAGCGGAAAAACAACGTTGTTCAACGGACTTACCGGTTCTACTGCACATGTTGGTAATTGGCCGGGCGTTACGGTAGACAAAAGAGAAGGTATTTACAAAAAATGCTCCCAACCCATCACTATTGTTGATTTACCCGGTATCTACTCTCTTTCCCCCTACACGCAGGAGGAGGTGATTGCTCGCAATTTTATTTTGCAAGAGAAACCGCAATGTATAATAAATATTGTTGACGCTACAAATTTGGAACGCAATCTATATCTGACCACGCAACTGTTGGAAACGGACATACCTGTTGTTGTTGCGTTGAACATGATTGACGTTGTGCGAAAAAACGGTAACAGTATCAATGGCAATCAATTGCAAGAGCAATTGGGAGTGCCTGTTGTGGAAATTTCCGCACTGCGTGGAGAGGGGTTGGCGAAACTTATGGATTGTGCCTTCAAGCACAGTACGCAGTTGCGCCGTGGCAAAACCGTGTTGGAAAAAACATCGCTTTATCCTTTAATATGTGACATAACTGCCGCTTTACGACAAGAGAAAGTGGAAAATGCTCTTTTTCAAGCCGTTAAACTTGTGGAAAAAGACCAAACTGAATCAAACTTGCCGTCTGTTTCGCCACTGATTCAACAATTTCAGAAAGAGCATCCCGATATTGCTGAAAGCGATTTTCCTGCCATTGTGGCAGACGGAAGGTACAAATTCATCACAGAAAAATGTTCCTCCGCAGTGATACGAAAATCTTCACAAAAGTTTCAACTTACTGCTTCGGACAAAGCCGACAAAGTACTTACGCACAAAATTTGGGGAATTCCCATCTTTCTCGTAATACTGTTTGCCGTGTTTCACCTTACGTTCAGTGAAAATTTTCTGTTTTTGTCTTCCTTTTTTCACTTGCCGTCTTTGCAGGAATTGGGATTGCTCACCCCCGAAGGCGAACCGATAAGTTACGGTGTAAGGTGGCTTGCCTGCATTTATGACGGAGCGGTGTATTCGCCCGGCGTGGTACTGAACAACATTTGGAACGACATGTTGGTGGGAGAATTGTTGGGACGAATTCAGGTGTCTGTGGAAAACTCAGGAATGCAGTCTTGGGCAATAGGACTAGTCAACAGTGGCATAATTGACGGACTTGGAGCCGTTCTTTCCTTCCTTCCTCCCATTTTGGTGCTGTTTTTGTTTTTTTCCATTTTGGAAGACAGCGGTTACATGGCACGCATTGCCTTTATTCTTGACAGAGTTTTCCGTCGTTTCGGACTGTCAGGCAGGGCATTTATGCCTATGATAATGGGCTTCGGTTGTTCTGTACCCGCCATGATAAACACTCGCACTCTTGCCGACAGCAAAGAACGTATTGCCACAATAAGGGTAATTCCGTTTTTTTCCTGCGGTGCAAAACTGCCGATATTGACAGCCGTTGCCGGCGGAATAGTGTCCTATTTCGGTGTAGGAAACGCCGACATTATTACATATGCAATGTATCTTTTGGGCATTGTTACTGCAATACTGAGTGTTTTGCTTTTGCGAAGCACAACATTGAAAGGAGAAACGCCTCCTTTCATAATGGAATTGCCCTCCTATCACCTTCCGCAACTTAAAAATCTTTTGCTACACCTGTGGGACAAAACAAAGCATTTCATAAAAAAGGCCTTCACTATTATTCTTGCTTCCACAATAGTAATTTGGGCGCTGACACACTTCACTTTTGATTGGCAATTGTTGGACGATTCGGACATCGACAAGAGTGTTTTGGCAGGGTTAAGTCAAATGATACAACCGCTGTTTACTCCGTTGGGGTTTGGCAGTCAGTTGGGCAAATATGGTTGGGTGTTTGGTGTTGCCGTGGTTTCGGGACTTATTGCAAAAGAAAATGTAATTGCAACTTTTTCCACATTGGCGGTGTGTCTTGCCAAAGTGGCGAATATCGAATTTGGAGGACTGGATGTTACTGCAGGTGACGGAATTGACGCCGTTCAGGCAATGATTATGGCTACGGGAATTACAATGCCCGCACTCATTTCCTTCATTGCTTTCAACATGACGACAATACCGTGTTTTGCGGCTGTAGGTACGGCAAAAGGCGAATTGCCTGACGGTAAAAGTTACCGAGGAACAATTTTGTTTTGGCTGGCGACGAGTTACACTGTTTCCGCAATAATATATACTGTGGGTTCGTTTTGGTGGACGTCGTTTGTGTGGATTGCGTTTGCAGCGATTGTTGCTTCAATAATTATTGTCAGAAACAAAAAGAAAAAAAGGTGATTTAGCATGGGATTTTGGGAAATTTTTTTGATAGTTGTTTGTGTTTGTATCGTGTCGGGAACAGTCGTTGCATACGTTTTGCGTAAAAAAAAGGGAAAGCATTGTTGTTGCGACTGTTGTTGTAGCGAATGTTCGCACTGTAAAAATGTAAAAGTCCGAAAGTAAAGAAAAAATCAGAAAAGCGACTTCTCTGGAAGTCGCTTTTCTGTCCATTTATTGCGAAACGGCGCACAAGATATATAAAAATGGACTTTTTGTTTAGTAGTAAAACATTGCGCTTGAAGCACAACCGAAACAGAGAGTTTAATTCCCAAAAGAGTAGTGAAAGTACGCAACACGAGTAACGCTTTTTTCAAATTACGGATTTGGACGACAATTTCGCACAGATATCGTTCGGCGTGAGTTTTTCGGACTGTTGAAATCAACGTTGCGTTTGTTTGGAAAACTCGTTGTTTTTGTGCCGACAAGTCCTTCAAAAACTCGAAAACAAAAGTCCGTGTGTTTTTTTCAGGCAAACTTTTTCAGAAACACTCCACAGTAATGCAAACGGAGTCGGGGTGATGATAATTTGCACAATTTGCGGAAAACACACAATTTTTTCCATTTTGCTGTTTTTATTTTCAAGTTATGATATAATATACCGTGCTATGCAAAAGGAGAATAAGATGTATCTTGAAAAAATAAATTCCCCAAAAGATTTGAAAAAAATTGCAATGCGCAATCTGCCTGCGGTGTGCGACGAAGTGCGCAATGTGTTGCTCACCAAACTCAGCAATCACGGCGGACACATAGGTTCCAATCTGGGAGTGGTGGAACTCACCGTGGCGTTGCACTATGTTTTCAATTCTCCCGTGGACAAAATTGTGTTTGACGTTTCCCATCAGTGCTACGTGCACAAGATGCTGACGGGCAGAAAAGACGCTTTTCTTTTTCCCGAACGCTACGATGACGTCAACGGTTTCACCAACCCCGAGGAAAGCGTTCACGACCTTTTCACGGTTGGGCACACATCCACATCCCTTTCCCTTGCCTGCGGTCTTGCCAAAGCGAGAGATTTGTTGGGGCAAACACACAGCGTGGTTGCCGTGATAGGCGACGGTTCCCTTTCGGGAGGCGAAGCGTACGAGGGACTCAACAACATTGCCGAGCAGGCAACGTCGCTGGTAATTGTTGTGAACGACAACGAAATGTCCATTGCGGAAAATCACGGCGGATACATCGGAAATCTTGCAAAACTGCGTGCCACCAACGGCAAAAGCAAAAACAATATGTTTACGGCGCTGGGATTGCAGTACATGTACGTGGAAGAGGGCAATGACGTTTTGCAGGTGGTAAAGGCGTTGAAAAGGGCGCAAAAGGTGGCAAAACCCATTGTGGTGCATGTTCACACGCAAAAGGGCAAGGGGTTTGCGCCTGCCGAGCAAAACCGAGAACTGTTTCACGCAGGAGGCCCCTTTTCTTTGCAGACGGGGGCTTTCCTCAAAGCAAACTGCGGCGAAAATTACAGTGAAATCACCTACCGTTATCTGTCGGAAAAAATAGTTACCGACAAAAGCGTGGTGGCGGTGTCTTCTGCAACGCCTGCCGTGCTTGCCATGGACGCTTTGCGAAGGCAAAATTTCGGCGCCCGTTTCGTAGACGTCGGTATTTGCGAAGAACATGCCGTGGCTTTTGTTTCGGGAATTGCCCGTGGCGGTGCAAAACCCGTCTACGCAGTCAGCGGAACTTTTCTGCAACGCAGTTTCGACCAACTTCACCAGGACCTTGCTTTGGACAGCAATCCTGCAACGCTGTTGGTGTTTCTTACGGGCGTTGCACGGGGAGGCGGTGCAACGCACAACGGACTTTTTGACATTGCGGAACTTTCCAACATTCCCAACCTGGTGTACCTTGCCCCCGTGTGTGTGGAAGAGTACCTGGCAATGCTGGATTGGGCAACGGAACAAAACAAACTTTCCGTGGCAATTCGTGTGCCTACGACTGTCGTTCACGGCGACGCACCGAAAATGGACTACTCGCAACTCAACAGGTCGCAGGTGGTGCAACAAGGTAGCGACGTGGCAATTTTCGCCGTGGGAAACATGTTTACTCTCGGCAAAAAAGTTGCGGAAAAACTTGCAACCAAAGGGGTTGCGGCAACGCTTGTCAACCCCGTGTATCTTTCCGGTTTGGACAAAGACCTGTTGCAATCGATTTCGCAAAACCACAGTCTTGTGGTAACCGTGGAAGACGGGATTCTCGACGGCGGTTACGGTCAGAAAGTGGCGTCCTACTTTGGCGACAGCAACGTCAAAGTGAAAAACTTCGGCATCGAAAAGCAACACTTCGGCGATTTTGACACGCAACGGCTGATGCAACAAAACGGACTTACCGTGGACGCTGTTTTTGAATACGTACTCGACTTTTTGCAACAAAAAGCGTAGAATGTCTTACAAAACAATTTGTTTTTGCAAGGGTAACGGGTTTTCAGACGGGGCAGTTTGCGTTGTTTTGCAGGCGGCTGCAATCTGATTTCAAAAAGACGCATTGCAACACAACAAATCCGAGTGCTTTCAGGCAAGATGCAGAGGGCACAAACGCCGTTTACCGTGTAACTTCGCCCAAAGGGGCAAAAGACTGTTGTAGCGACACGCATTGCTTTTACGCAATAGTCATCCAAGGCGGACAAGGTAAACTGCCTTGTAAAGCATTGCTTTTTTCCTTTTCAGAGCAGCGGGCGTTTGTATTGTTGCGTAAAAGACATCGCTTGTAAATCTGAAAGAAAATACCAATCTGTGAACAATATCAACGAAAGCAAAAAAGCCTTTGAATATGGGTGTATCCCACAAACAAAGGCTTTTTTTCGTAATGTTTCAACTGTATGTTCAAAATTTTTGTTTTGCGTGGTAATTGCGTTTGACGTGTTTGTAAATTTTGCCCTTTTTCAGTCGTTGTCGGCGTCAACGGTATCGGTGCCGTCGGTGTGTTCCGTCGACTTTTCGTCTGGCTGAGCAACTTGCTTTGCGCGCTTTTTGCGTGTAAAATTCATATTTTCCGGCAACACCCACGAAAGCACGAAGGCAATGACAAACATGTTAAGTACGTTGTTGGAAAGCAGGTCGCTTAAATTTTGCAACCCCGCACTTTGCAAATAGGAAAAGAAATCTTTTGCCAACGTCAGCCCGAACCCAAGACACAGCGACAGCGAAAGAATCAGAATGTTTTTGTCGGAAAATCCCGCTTTACTGCACATTTTTATGCCCACAACGGCAATGGAACCAAACAGTATCACCATTGTGCCACCCAACACGCAATCGGGAATGGTGCACAAAAAGTTTGCCACAACGGGGAAAAATGATGTCAGCACTAAAAAGCAAGCGCCTACAAACACGGTAAAACGGTTGGTAACCTTTGTTTGCGTTACGATTCCCACATTTTGCGCAAAGGTGGTCAGCGGCAATGCGCCGAAGAAACAGCACAAAAAGGAATTGAATCCGTCAAATACCACTGTGCCTGTAATTTCTCTTGTTGTAGGTTGACGTCCCAGCACGTCGGTGCAAAGGGCGGTGGCATCTCCCAAGCCTTCCACAACGGACATCAGAAAGTACACCGTGGTAAGCACAATGGGCAAAAGTTCAAAGCGCAGTTTGGACAAATCCACAATGTGCGGATAGGTGATGACGTCTTCAACGTTTTGCACTTTCAACAGTGAAAAGTCAATCATTCCCGGTACGCACAGACAAATGACGTATCCCACTATAATGCCGAAAACAATGTTGAGGTTTTTCCACACGCCTTTGGCAAAAATCTGCCACAAAACAGCGCTTAACAGCGTTGCCGTTGCCACCAATATGTAGGCAAAGTAGGGCACTTCCGTTTCGTTTTGCGCAAGTTGCTGAAGCACGGCGGAGCCTCCCACAAATTGCGTGGCACCGCTTTGCAAAAGGCTCAGTCCTATTGCGAAAACCACCACGCAGGGCACAATGGGTTTCAGAATTTTTCCCCACCAGCGTATGAACAAACACAAAAATGCCGAAATCAGTCCTCCCACCAAAACTGAGCCTAAAATGGTGTAGTATCCCGCTTCGCCGCCCCCTGCCGAAAGTCCTATTGTGGAAAACACCCCCACGAAAGTGAAGGAAGTGCCAATCACTATGGGAAGACGGGCGCCTATCAGCAGTTGAATTATCGTTCCTGCCCCCGCCATGAACAATGCTCCCAGCATTGCCTGCGTTGCAATGGGGTTGTCGGAAAGTCCCAACACGCCGAGAACAATCAAAAGGGGCGTTATGTTTGCCATAAACATCGCCAAAATGTGTTGTATTCCGAAAGGTACGGCTCTTTTGAGAGGCGGTCTTCCGTCCAATGCAAACAAATTTTCCTCTTTGGCAGGTCCTTTGAACACGGAAACAATACCGTTTTTAAGGTCGGCAAAAAATTCTTTCATAAAACCTCTTTTCGTGCAGTTGTTGAGTTGTGGTAAAATTGTACACAACCTACGCAAGGCTATTATAATACATCACGCTGTTTTTGTAAACACGCAAAACTGCTTGCAGGGCAGAGGTCGTGAGGTTTTGACCTGTCGCATGGGCAACGCAAACCTTTGCAGGGGCTTTTTCTGTTTTTACCTAACGTCAATGTGTTTTGTTTCGTCAAGGTAATGTTTATCTTTACTGCGCAAAATCACCTGTGTTTTCAAAATTTTGCGTTTGTCGGGAAACGGCGAATTTTTCTTGTTGCAAAGCAACTGAAAAAGTGGGAAGTTTGTTGAAAAAACCCTTTGTCGGAAAACAAAGTACGTGTTACATTAGTATTGACACAAACGGTTTTGTTTGGTAAAGTAATGGCAAAGGAGTGTGACGCCATGGCAAATTTTGACGAGCGTTATTTCAATTCCGGGTCGCAACAGGAGTACGACACCTCTCTTGTGGGGGAAGGCGAACAAATTTTGTGGCAGGGAAAACCCAACCGAAAAGCCTTCATTCTGGCGCAGGCGGTGAAAATGTTGCCATTTGCCATTTTGTGGCTTGCAGTGGACGGCGGAATAATTGCTACCATTGTCAGCACTGCTAAGGACCTTCCGCCGTGGACGGTGGTGTTTTTTGTGGCGTTTTTCCTCATTCACCTTTTGCCTGTGTGGATCTGGGCTTCCAACTTGCTTACGGCAGGCAAACGGCAAAAAAACACCGATTACATTTTCACCGACAAACGGATAATTATCAAAAGCGGATTCATCGGAATAGACATAGTCAACATCTATTACACCGACGTTTTTGGCGTAAATCTCAAAGTGGGGCTCACCGACAAAATGTTTCATGTGGGGGACATTTACATTTCCGGCAAGGGTAAAGCGCAGGTGCTGTGGGACATCGACGACCCCTACAATGTAGTTTCCAAACTGCAAAAAATCGTCAACGACATAAAAACGGACACAATGTTTCCCAACAATCTGCGTCCCGACGAAAACGACGGTTACAACACACGTTACAACGGTGGACAATAAAACCGTTACCGTGTACACAAATTCTGAACAAAAAAAACACCGCTCCTCATCTGGTGCGGTTTTTTTGTGCCACACTGCAACGGCACGGACATTGCAAAAGTTTTTCAAACAAGGCGTTATCGGCACTTTTCCCGGCGTTTTTGCAAAGCACAAACGGTTACATGTCGGGTGTTTCGGCGATTGCACACTGCGACGAAATTGTTTTTTGAAGGTCGGGTTTGGAAAAGTTCAAAGTTTTCATTTTTCTTTCCAACTGTGCGGGAAGGTTTATGCAACGCAGGAAAAAGACAAGGTATCCTGCCAACCAAACAAAAATCAAAATTTCCGAAAGAACACAGCACAGTATTTTTAACGCTACGTGCATTTTCTTCCACAACGACGCTTCCTGACGAATCTCTCCCGAAAGTGTTTTTCCGTCAAGTTTTGCTACGTAAACGTAGGAGCCGTACACTCTGCTGGAAACAAGCAAAATTTTCACGTTGCCTTGCCCGTCCGTTGCAACAGTTTGTGTGCCTTCCCCCACAAAGACGTTGCTTTCCCTTCCCACAAGGCTTATTTTGGGTGCAAAGAAAACGTACAGTGCACTGAGTGCGATAAACAATCCCACGGCTATTCCGGAAAAGGCATTGTAAATGTCGGTGTTTTTGGTTTCCGTGAAGTCCAACAAAGACATTTGCGTGGTCAAAATGGCAATCAAAGCCATGCCCATGTTGGCAATTTTTATGTTGCGGTAGTACAGACCTTTGCGTTTGGTGCGAATCATTCCCGCAACGGCAAAACCCAATTCGGCAAAGGCAATAAACGCCAGCAGTACCACGTAGTTCAAGGTGTACGTTGACGGCGTTCGCTGCACAAAAAACAGCCTTGCCATAAAGGCGATGTACACAATGCTGGATGTCAGCAACGAAAGCGCAACTATTGTGTTGCGCTTTCGTGCGTTTGTGTTTTCCTTTATGCCAATCAGACATTGCAGTTTTGCAAAAAGCATTGCAAAGGTGTACATTGCGACTATGCACAGGTCAAAATCGTTGAAAATTCCCAAAAACAATTTTCCCGTTGCCAGCAGGGCGGAAAAGCAAAGTCCGACAGTGGTGTTAAAAACTATCTTCTTTTCGGCGGACATGCCCGTGTATTTGTCAATAAGTTTTTTCATTTTTACCTGTGTTTTGCAAAAGTATAGGCGTTTTTGTCGCTTGTGTGTCAGACGATGTGCCTTTTGCGTTGCAACGTTCCGTTGTTTCTACAATAGTTTGTTTTTCAGATAATATCTCGGCTCAGCAAGTCGTTGCCCTTTTCCAGCACCGAAGCAAGTTTTTCCTCGTTTTCGTCAATTATCGGAAGCAATTGCTTTGTCTTTTTTGCTACGGCGTTTTTGTAGATGAGGTAGTTTATTCCGCAAAGGGCAAAGCCTGCAATTCCCAACACCGACCCGCCAATGACGGAAGGCAGATTGTTGGTGTTCAAAAGCACAAGACTCATTCCGCCGCCAAGCACCAAAGTGGAAAAAATGCCGAAAATGAATGCGAAAATGCTTGCCCCACGTGTTTTTGCACTTTGCAGACTGTTTATCGTGTCAAACAGGTTTTCCGCCTGCTGTTCGAGTTTTGTCAATTCCTGTTTGTGACGTTGCTTTCTGTCCCTTTTCAGCGAAAGGGTAATTCCGTCAATGGCAGTCGGCGTGGTGGCGGTAACTTCCCACCCGAAAGATTCGTACATATCCATTGCTTTGAATTGGTTTGCCGTCGAAACCGTCTTTGTCCTGTATTCGTAGGTTACAAAATCTTTTTCTTTCATGGTGATTCCTCCGTGATGTTTTTCTACGAGAATTTTACCGTGACTTTCTCGTGAGACACGTGTATCATAAGAAAAAGACCAAAAAAAATCAACAGTCTGAAAGGGCAAAAAGACACATTGTGCCGATGTGTCACGCCAAATGAGACACAAAAGGAGGTTTTGTATGGCAGATTACGCTCCCGAGGAATACACACGCCACTACATTGTGCAGGCGCTTTTCAAATTGATGCAGGAATATTCCTACGAAAAAATAAACGTAACGGACATTGTACAAAAGGCAGGCGTTGGCAGGGCAACCTTTTACCGTTACTTCAAAAGTAAAGAAGACGTGATAACCTTCTATTTCGACCACAACCGCAACAACTACGTTTTTCAAAAACGTTTCTATCCACGTTGCAGGGAAGACTACGTCAAAGTGGTGGTGGATGTGCTCAACTTGTTTTTGCAAAACAAGCAACCCTTCAAACTGTTGCGAAAGGCAAGGCTGGAGTACCTGTATCTTGACTACCTCAACAAAAATTTTGTTACGGCGTTTGGCAAAGATTACCCCGAAAAATCGCCCTACATGCCCTATCTGTATTCGGGAATGTTGTTCAACGTGTCTATGAAGTGGCTGGACAACGACTGTGCGGAAGACGTCAACGCTTTGGCGGAAACAATAGTAAACGCCATTTTCTAGTTTCAATTTTGCAAAATAAAGTGCCGTTTTGTTGAAAAGTTGTCGCTTAAACGGCTGTCGTAAATGCGACAGTGGCGTTTTTCAGAAGAAAATGCAAAATACCGCAGGCGTGAAAAAATTGCCCGATTGCGTGTGATTTGCACAGACCGTCAAATTGTGTTTTTGTACGTGTGCTTTGTATTTCATTTGCAAAAAAGAGGTGCAACATTCAGTTGCGATGTATTGCGTAAAAATTCAGAAAAAGCAACCTCTGTTTGCAAAAAAAAGTGCGGCATTACCGCACTTCTTTGTTAAAAATTCATTATCGAACACCTGACATGTCGGTACTATTTTAGCGTGAGATGTATCCATCCGCCGTCTTTTTCAAAAGTCAGTTGGTTGACGGCGTACTCTGCCCCGTCCGCTTCGCCGTCAAATTCTACCGTGGGATAGGCAGGCTGAGTTGACATGTAGTAGTGGAAACTCACCGAGTAACTGTGTCCTTTTGCGTAGATGAACTGCACCGTTACCTTGCCGTCAACAATTTGCAAGTCTTCTATGTCAAACATCTGACTGGGGCGCAGATACATTGTTTGCTCGTAGTCAAGGTCTTCCAGCACAAAAGCCATCTTTTGGGTGTTTTCGTCGTTTTGTATTGCGGAAATGTCAAACACAATGGTAGCCGTCCATGTTTCCACCCTTTCCAAAGGCTCAGGTTCCGTTACCGTTACGGTGCAGGCAAGCACTGCCTTATCTCCGAATTTGTGTCCGTTTTCCACAACAAGCACAATTTTTGCGCTACCTGCGCTAACCTTGGTGCGGTCTATGCGAAGGACAAACTGATTTGCCTGGTTGCCGTCACGGTACAACGCTTCCACCTTTATGGCGTCATCGGGAACAACGTCGCCGTTAAGCGAAAAGGCATTTTCCGTGTGGGAGGTAAGGGCGAAATTTGCGGGGGACTGCGACGGTTGGGAAGTTATTGTTGCAGTAAGCAAAAAATCGTCGGCAAAGTCCAGATATTCATCCCCTTCAAATGCGGCTTGCCATTTTTCAACGGTAGTAACGTTGTCGCTGTCCCAAGAAAGGAAGTTGTCGGAGTCGTTGTCGGGGTAGTAACTTGCGTCCACCGTTACCGAAACGGGTTCGCTCGGCATGCTGAAAGTGTAGTTGCCGTCGGCAGACGCTTTCAGTTGCAAATTTGTATTTGTCCCCTTCACGGTAACGCTGTTCAATATGGTGTCGTCGGGGTGCGTAAGTACAATTTTGAAGGATACTGTTGCGCCTTTTGTGGCACTTTGGGGAAGCCCCGTCACGGAATAAACTTCCGATTGCGCAGGCGCCTGTATGGAATAGGTGGTGTTTTCCTCTTGCGGCTCTTTGGGCTTGCAGGCAAACAATGAAAACGTGAGGGTAAGCAGTAAAATTGCCGTTACAAGTTTCAACATAAACTTTTTCATATCAAAACCTCCTTCTATTCCTTTTGATAGTTATAATTATATTTTTGCTTTTTCCGTCTGTCAATGATTTGATTTCTATAAACTATGCGGGAAAATTTATGATTTGTGTTCATTTTACGTGGCTGTTTGGGTTGGGGCAAGCCTTTTGCGTGTATTGCCTCCGAAGCCATGCCCAAAAACGCTCTTTTCCAAATGTTTTCAAAACTGCTTTGCGTCTTTCACTTGGCAAAACTGCACGCATTTGATTCTTAAATTTGTAGCAATGCATCTGCAAACTTTATTGAAGTTTTTTGATATTCCCTGTGTTTTTGCACATTTTCGGGAAAATAATTTTGAAAAACAAAAAAAAGGACTGCCCGTTTGTAGCAGTCCAAGAAAAGACACATAGCGAAGCAAGCGCGCATGACGCCACGAAGTGAAGCGGTGCGCCAAAAAAAGGACTGCCCGTTTGTAGCAGTCCAAAGATAAACACATAACGAGGCAAGCGCGCTTGACGCCACGAAGTGGAGCGGTGCGCCAAAAAAAGGACTGCCCGTTTGTAGCAGTCCAAAAATAAACACATAACGAAGAAAGCGCGCCCTACGGAACGAAGTGGAGCGGTGCGCCAAAAAAAGGACTGCCCATATGTAGCAGTCCAAAAATAAACACATAACGAAGGAAGCGCGCCCTACGGAACGAAGTGGAGCGGTGCGCCAAAAAAAGGACTGCCCGTT
>ERZ1643250.1427-NODE-1427-length-20443-cov-7.060035_pt1 | contig 20443 bp, 21 predicted proteins | sample MGYA00579262_ERZ1643250 | MGnify/ENA primary metagenome ERZ1643250 (study PRJEB29033, sample SAMEA4952265) | chicken gut metagenome | biome: Broiler Chicken; feature: Gastrointestinal Tract; material: Caecum | place: Ireland | collected 2018 | study: Broiler... | reverse complement strand
ATCACGGTGGCTTTCAGCATTTCTACCATGCTGTACCGTATTTCCAGCGGCTATCCGTTCTTTATCATTGCGTTTTTGCAGGTGGTCGTGTTCGCGGGAATTTATTTCAAGCTGGGCGACCTGCTCAGTATGTTTTCGCTGCATGACGACGGTGCGCGCGGCATGGGGCGGTATATCCTGCACCGCCCACGGATGTTCCTGCATCATCAGTTACACAGGCTCAACCGGACGATGCGCGCGACAGCAGCCAACAGGCCGAACAATGGCGGCACGCAAAGTAATTATTCGGGCAATAGCGCAGGTGCGGCAGGCGGCGCCTATCGGTACCGCAGCAACCGGCCGAACAGCACAGACAACGGTGCGTCACAGGCAGGGGTGGTACACAGTTTACCGGAAACATCTGCAAAGGAGATTACGTCTGGTAGGGTATCCCATACAGAGGGCTATGCGGATAAAGCCGTTTCGGCTGATGCAGAGAACCGCAGACCGGATGCCCCTGCGGTTTATCTGCTTGGCGCAGCGCGACAAGTATCCGGACAGTCCGAAACGGATGTGCCGCGGCAGGCAGCAGATTCGGATAGTGCAGCGCCGGACAGTGCGCACAGGGCGACAGAAAGCAATGCGCGCCCGATGGCAGTCCCGGTTTCTCACAACTATGATATTTCGGATAGGAAAAATATGAAACAGGCGGAGCAGTCGTCCATACACGCAAGGCCGGCCGTAGCAGCTCCAGCGGCAAAGCCGGTGCAGGAGGAAGGGCAGCGGACAGCGGCAAAACAGCCTGCCCCGCCACAGCAGGAGCGCCCTGTCAGCCCGGTACACAGTACAGAGACACAGCCGCATGAGCGTCCGGCAGCGGTGGCAGCGCCGAAACTCGTATCATCTACAGGTAATGCGTCAAGCAATCCAGCACCGCACAAGTGTCCGCTGGCAGCACAGCCGGTAAGTCCAGTCCAACAGGCCGCGCCGCAGACAGAAGCGGCAAAGCAGCCCGTCCATGTCGGGATCCGGAGGACGGATGCAGTAAACCGCCCGGCTGTGCGGCAGGACGCAGAGGGCAAGCCTGTTATGCCTATGCAGGAAAACCATGCCGCGCGGGAACAGGCCAAACCGGATGTTTCGCGGCCTGCGGTGAAGGGTTCGGCTGTATCAAAGCGGGCTTCCGCAAAGGGGAAGCCGGGAAAGGCACAGCGGAAAAATGCTTCCTCTCCGAAAAACAGGGGGGATAGCAATACCGGCCGTACAGACAGCACGAAGGACGGGGGCGGCAGATGAAGTTGAAATATTTTGCGCTGCCCCTTGCAGGGCTGTTTGCCGCCTTTTTCTGCCTGCTCCTGCTGGTTGCCCTCCTGTTTGCATCAGACGAGGACAGCGGCGGGGGCAACATTTACTATGGCGGCGCAAACCTGTCTGCCGAGGTGCTGGCGCACCGGCCGATGGTGGAGCAGTACGCGGCGCAGTACGGGATTTCCGAATACGTTAACGTCCTGCTTGCGATCATACAGGTGGAATCCGGCGGCACGCTGGAGGACGTGATGCAGTCGTCAGAATCTATGGGCCTGCCGCCCAACTCTCTGGATACAGAAAGCTCGATCCGGCAGGGCTGCAAGTATTTCTCGGAACTGATCGACAAGGCGGACCGGCTCGGCTGCGATCTGGACAGCGTGATACAGGCGTACAACTATGGCGGCGGGTTTCTGGATTATGTCGCGTCGCACGGCGGCAAGTACAGCTTCGAGCTGGCGCAGGCGTTTGCAGAGGAAAAGTCCGGCGGTGTGCGTGTGCCTTATAAAAACGAGATTTCAGTTGCGGAAAACGGCGGCTGGCGGTACGACTACACGGTTACGCTCGGCAACGCAGAGGGTGCCGTTTACGAGATCGAAAACGCTTCCATGACTGACGCTATCCCTGTTGAGCTTGACTTTGTAGACGGCAGCGTACAGGTGGATGGTATGAGTGCGGATTACTCTTTTGACAGTGAGACCCGTACCCTAACCGTGCCGCTGGGCGGCATTGCGCCTGCTATGAAAAAGGTTGTCACCTTCTCGGTGGTCGTAAATGAATCGGCATACGGTAAAACGGTTTATAACACAGCGGTCATGAGCGGTGACAACATCCCGGACACCGAAGGTACGGACGACGGTGTTTCCGTTGGCGACGGCAAAGCGCGACCCAGCATCGAAAAGACGGCGGACAAGTCCTCTGCCAAGGTCGGCGATAAGATCACCTATACGCTGACGCTCTCCAACAGCGAGACCGCAACTGTACCCGTAGAAAATGCGGTCGTTTCCGACGTTATCCCTGCTGGCCTGACATTCGAGTATGGCTCGGTCATGCTGGACGGCAGCGGCACGAGTGATTTCACCTACGATGAAAATACCCGCCTGCTCACGGTAAACGTCGGCAGTATCGCCCCGGACAGCAGCCGTACAGTAACTTTCGTCGTAACGGTGAACGCGGATGCCTACAACACGATGATTCAGAACCTTGCCACCCTGACTTCGGACAACACCGAGCCAGTACAGGACAAGGACGACGGCGTTGTCGTTGCGGACGGTATGACCGACCTGTCTATTAACAAGAGTGTTAATAAATCTTCTGCTCGTGTCGGCGATACTCTGACCTACACGGTGGAGGTTTCCAACGGAACGGGCGCAGAAGTTAACATCCGCGACGCGGTGATGCAGGACACCATCCCGGACGGCCTGACATTCCGTGGCAACGTCACGGTGGACGGCTATTCGGCGGTTTATCAGTATGACAACGGAAGCCACACCTTGACCGTTCCGCTGGACGCAATCGCCCCCGGACAGATCAAGATGGTTCGCTTTGATGTGCTTGTTAATTCTTCTGCCTACGGCATGACGATCGAAAACACGGCGATTGCCAGCGGCAGCAATGCACCGGATACGGAGGACACGGACGACGGTGTAACCATCGAGGACGGCAAAGCAGACGGTCATGCAGGCGCAAAGTCAGCTGACAAGACGGTTGCAAGTGTAGGGGATACGATCACCTACACGATTACTCTGCAAAACAGCGCACTTGCTACGGCAGACTGGGCCAGCGCAACCGTGACCGACGTACTGCCAGACGGTGTAACCTTTGCAGGAAACGTCCAGAAGGACGGCCAGGCCACGACCGAGTATTCCTATGAAGCGGCTTCCCGTACTCTGACGCTTACCCCGTCCGCGATCCAGCCGGGCGAGCAGGTATCCTACACTTTTGACGTGACCGTAGACGAGGGTATGCAGGGTAAGTATATTGTTAACGCCGCCATTTTAATGGATGGCGACGACCAGACGCCGCTGCCGGATGCAGGCGTGCAGATCGACGAGGGCGAAGCCGACCCGCTTGTATCCAAGTCCGCGAGTGTGTCCGAAGCGGAAGTAGGCGATACATTCACCTACGAGATCACGGTCAAAAATGGCGATAAAGCGACTGCGCCGTGGAAAAACGTCACGGCGTACGACACCCTGCCAGCAGGTGTTAAGCTGTTCGGCAACGTGTATCTGGATGGCAAGGTAGCGCTGCACAAGCTGAATGGCAATGCGCTGTCTGTGCTGGTAGGTGATTTGGTCGCAGGCGAAAGCGTAGTAATTTCTTTTGACGTGCAGGTACTTGATGCCGCGGCTGGTACGACGCTTCAAAACAGTGTGAATGTGACCGGCGACAACGGCAGCGGTACAGCAACAGACGATGGCGTGACCGTACCGGAGCTTGAGCCGCAAAACCCTACTAATCCCACCGGCTTCTATGTCACGAAAGATGTAGATAAGACGGTGGTTGACGTGAGCAAAGGTACACCTGATGAAAAGCGTACGGCAACTTTCACGATTACGGTCGGCAACAACAGCTCTGAGACTTGGAAGAATGTCGTGCTGAAAGATACGCTGGATACCTCAATGGTAACGCCAGTTCTGCAAAGCAATGTTTATATGGATGGAGTCCTGAGCGATAAGTGGAGTTTTACCCATAAGGTGTTCTCACTGGAACTGGGCGATATTGCTCCGGGGCAGTCGCATACGATCGTGCTTACCGTACAGTTCAAGGCTGACGCAGGCGGTAAGACCTACGTCAATTACGCCACCGGTGAGGGTGATAACGGAAACGCGACCGGGAAGTCGCCGGAAATTGAAATTATTAGTCCCGTCGATGACCCGATCACAGATATCCACTATCAATTGTTTGCCGGATATGCGGATGGCAACTGGCGGCCGGGAGATCGCATTTCTCTGCAGGAAGCCTGCACGGTTGCATACCGTTTGATCTCCAACGGCGGCAACACCTGGTTGGAGCGCGGAACTACAACTGTGCCGGATTATGAGTACAGCATCCCGGAGGAAGCAAAATACTTTGTTTCTATCGGATTGCTGCCTGTCGACGTATTCGACACAACACAAATGACCGAGGGTGAGGAATATGAGATCAATTACGAGATCACAAAGAACGGCTACCTCCGCATCTGGGCGACCGCGGCTCAGCTAAATGCCTTGGTGAAGTATGCGGCAGGCTCGAACGCAGGCCTCGGCGGTGATGTGTCGCGCCTGACCTTTGCCAAGCTGATTTGCCAGATCACCGGGCGCGATACCGATCCGGATACATCGGGTTACGGTGGGAATATTCACAGTTTCCCGGATGTAAGTGGTTCTGCTGAAAGCATTGTGACCGAGGTTTCGCATGAGCATGATTTTATTCTGGACACCGACGGAAATGAATACTGGATTTAACTCCTAAAGGTAAAGGAAATCCCTCGTTTATCAAAACGGGGGATTTCTTATATCATAACGGATTTGACGCTTAAGACATTGTATATCTCAAGGTGAGAAATATGAAATATGATTCTTTTGAAAACTTGCCAGATATTTTGACAATAGATGATTTGCAGATAGCACTTCGCATCGGCAGAAGCACCGCATATAAACTGGTACAGGACGATCAAATTCATTCTTTCAGAATTGGCAGATCAATCAAAGTTTATAAGCGTTCATTGGTTGAATATATCGAAAAAGCGCTATATAATGAGGATAAGTTGATAGGTAGCGTTTCGTTGGAGGAGTGGTGAAAGGTTATGAACGCTACCTTATATGAAAAACACGGGAAATATCATATCTCTGTGTCATGGACACAAAATGGGAAGCGGTATCGCAAAAGTAAGGCGACGGGGCTGCCTATTAAGGGGAATAAACGAAAAGCACAGGCGATGGCTGATGCTTTCTTGCAGGAAATGCAGGAAAAGGTTTCGGAGGGCTATGTTGATATTCTCTTTGCGGATTACATGAAACAATGGCTGGAAGATGTAAAGTTCCAGATTTCCGAATCTACTTACGACGAATATCACCGCCAAATTCACAATCGAATTTGCCCTTGGTTTGAAAGCAAAAAAATTCGCCTATGTGATCTGAAAGCATATCACATAGACGAGTTTTACCGGATGAAAATGCAGAAAGATAAAGTAAATGCCAAAACGGTTCATCGCTATCATGCCAATATCCGAAAAGCATTGCAGCGTGCAGTTAAGCTGGATATTATACCTACGAACCCAGCGGATAAAGTTGACCTGCCTAAAGTCAAAAAATTTCGCGGCAGTTACTATACCCCAGAGGAATTGCAGCGGCTGTTCGTCTGTACAAAAGGCACAAAGTTTGAAACCGTTGTTTTGCTGGCTGGTTATTTAGGCGTTCGAGAGGGCGAAGCGTGCGGCCTGCAATGGAAAGACGTTAATTTTGAGAAAAACATCATTTGCATTCGTGGGTCGCTTAAGATGCACGACAAGTACAAGGATTTGTATTATGGTGAAACTAAAACGGAATCCAGCTATCGAACTCTCCCGATTCCACAAAATCTTGCGCTTTACTTGCGTCAGCTCAAAAAGAAACAGCTTGAACAGCGGATGCTGGGCGGGGCAAGTTATAACAGGGAGTGGGACGGTTTTGTATGCGTAGATGCGATGGGTAATATCACGAATCCAAAATATATTTCCAGATATTTTTCTGATCTTTTACGAAAAAATGGGCTTCGCAGAATCCGTTTTCACGACCTCAGACATTCTTGCGCAACTTTACTGCTGGAAAATGGAGCGACTTTGAAGCAGGTGCAGGAGTGGCTGGGGCATCACAGTTATGTGGTCACAGCGGACACATATGGTCATGTTTTGGCAGAATCCAAGCGCGAAATGGCAGATACGATGTCAAAACTTTTGGGGCAGGGACATGCTGTTTGACCGCTTTGAAAATGGGTTCAAAAAACGATTTGACAGACATTTGGCAGACATGAAAAATATGGAAATTCCGAAGGCTGCAAAAAGTTATGAAAAAAAGCAGCTTTTCGTACGAAAAGCTGCTTTTTCGGTGGCAGCCGAAGAAGGATTCGAACCCTCACAAACAGAGTCAGAGTCTGTCGTGCTACCTTTACACAATTCGGCTATTCACAATGCCGCATTGCCTTGCGACTCGTATAGTATACACCGGGAATGGCTCTGCGTCAAGCTTTTTTTTCAGGAAAATAAAAAATGTTTTATGCAGAAAGCTAAGTACAGGATTGGAAGAAATTCAGGCATCTGACCCGAGTGCACACCGCAGCTTTTCCAAAGCGCGTTTTTCAATGCGCGATACATAGCTCCGTGAGATTCCCATCAGTTTAGCGATCTCCCGTTGCGGCAGCGGCGCAGGGAGGCCGAGACCGTAGCGCAGCCGGATGATCTCGCGCTCGCGCGGGGAAAGGCAGACGGTAAGCGCCTGATGCATGGCGTTATACCGGTCGTGCTCCTCAACGGCGGAGAGCCCGTCGTCCTCACAGCAGATGACATCCTGCAGGGAAAGCGCGTTGCCGTCTCCGTCGGTCTCGAGCGCGTCGGACAGGGACAGCTCGCCCGTGTGCTTGCGTTTCTGGCGGAAGTGCATGAGCAGCTCGTTTTGGATACATTTGGAGGCATAGGTCGCAAGACGGATGTTTTTGTCCGGTCGGAATGTGCTGACCGCTTTGATCAACCCGATCGTACCAATTGAAATCAGGTCATCCTGTTCGGCACTCGAAGCATAGTATTTCTTGACAATATGCGCGACCAGCCGAAGGTTGTGTTCAATGAGCTGCGCGCGCGCATTTTCGTCATGCTCCTGCTGCATTTTCCGAAGCAGTTCTGCTTCCTTATCCGGTGTGAGCGGTTTCGGAAAGCAGCCGTCCGCACCCTGCACGCGCAGAATCAGGAAGAAAAATGCGCCGCCGAGCGCAAATAAAGCGGGAAAAAGCATGAAACAGCACCTCTTTCAGTTGGGATGCTGTAAGTATATGTGCGCGGCAGGATGTCCCATGACGAAGAAAATAGGGCTTGTAATTCATACCCAAATCAATTATAATATGTAAGTATCAATGGCAAAATGCACGAGGAGGTGTAAGCTGTGAATGGAGAAAGTATGCCGGGCGCAGGAGAGTACCTGACGATGATCGCAAACTTTGCGCCGATCGTCATCCTGATTGTTCTGTTTTATTTCCTGTTGATTCGCCCGCAGCGCAAGCGCGATAAGGCCGAGCGCGAGATGCGCAATTCGATCGAAGTAGGCGACGAGATCTCGACGATCGGCGGGTTTATCGGCCGCGTTGTCAACATCAAGGATGATGTGCTGATCATCGAGTCGTCGAATGACCGCACCAAGCTCAAGATCTACCGCTGGGCGATCCGCGGCAAGGAGGCTCCGGCGACCGAAACGGTCGAGGCGCCCAAGGAAGCGAACAAGGACGCCAAGTAATATCCTGGGTTCTTGCCGAATAGGATGAGATATCTTTTCATTCGGCGGGAGGATGTACGATGATGAGAAAAACCAACGAGGGCCGGTCGCCGGCCGGTATATTGCTGCCGGCAGCGGCAGCCGGACTTCTGGCAACGCTGCTTTTGATGCTGGTTGGCGCAGTACTGATGCACCAAGGAACCTTGCCGGAGGGAGCAGTCGCACCGTGTGCGCTGGTGTTTTTGGCAGCGGGCGGCCTGCTCGCCGGTCTTGTTGCAGCAAAGTGCGCAGCAGGACGTAAGCTTCCGTGGGCATTAGGCGCGGGCTTTGTGGTTTTTCTGATTCTGCTGGTTGTGGGTGTGTTGTTGCAGTCGCAGCCAGTTAATCCTGTACGCGTGGCGGCCAGCCTGCTTTGTGTGCTGGCGGCCTCGGCGCTCGGCGGTATTGCCGGCGCCAATATGCGCAAAAAGAAACGGTATAGTCACGTAAAAAAGTAGGAGGGAATACCATGAAGCATGTATCTACGCTGACCTCTGCAACCCTGAAGCAGACTGCGGCACACGGTGGCTGCGGTGAGTGCCAGACTTCCTGCCAGTCTGCCTGCAAGACCTCTTGCACGGTAGCGAACCAGAAGTGCGAGCACGCGAAATAAGACTGCTGTCTTATTTCGCTTCGACCGAAACCGCGGTTTCGATCGAGGACGATGTGCCGGGCATGCCGCCCGGACAAAGCGCAGGGCGAAAAAAGTTCCGACAAGCGAAACTTTTTTCATTACCTGTATAAAACCCACGCATAGGCCGCGGGTTTTTGTGAAAATGGCTGCAACGCAGCCATTTTCTATTGAACAGCGCGCAAAGCGCGCAGATGGGGTAAAAAGGCGCGCCGTCCGGCGCGCCTTGTTCCTGTATATCGGAGGAAACAGACAAAAATGATTCATCGCTATCAAAAAAACGGGCTGAACTTCGTGCTGGACGTCAACTCCGGTGCAGTGCACCTGCTGGACGATATCAGCTACGCGGTATCCGGCCTGATTGACGAGAATATGGCGGAGGCATGTCCGCAGTCGGTGGTGGATGCACTGGCGCAATATCCAGCTGACGAGGTGCGAGAAGCCTACAACGAATTGCATGAGCTGAAAAAGGCTGGTCAGCTGTTTGCGGAGGACGATTATATTGACGTCAGCCGCTACATCCCGGTTGGCGCGCCGGTCAAGGCGCTGTGTCTGCACGTCGCGCATGACTGCAACCTGCGCTGCACCTATTGCTTCGCCTCTACGGGTGACTTCGGCAAAGGCCGCAAGATCATGCCGCCCGAGGTGGCGAAAAAGGCGATCGACTTTGTCATCGCGCGTTCGGGCAAACGCCATAATATCGAGGTGGACTTCTTCGGCGGCGAGCCGCTGATGGCATGGGATACGGTCGTGCAGACGGTCGATTACGCGCGCAGCCTGGAGGAAAAGTTTGATAAGAAGTTCCGCTTTACCATCACGACCAACGGCCTGCTGCTTGACGAGGATAAGCGGGCATATATCAACGAAAATATGGACAATGTCGTTCTTTCGCTCGACGGCCGCCCGTCGGTCAACGACGAGTTCCGCAAGACCGTATCCGGAGCGGGCAGCTATGATGTGATCGTGCCCAAGTTCAAGGCGCTGGTCGATGCGCGCGACCCGCAGAAGGATTATTATGCGCGCGGCACCTTTACCTCGCACAACCTGGATTTTGCTGACGACGTGGTGCATATCGCGGACGCGGGCTTTGACCGCCTTTCGGTTGAGCCGGTGACTGCCGACCCCGGCTGCGGTTACGACCTGACCGAGGCTGACCTGCCCAGGATCGAGGCGGAATATGACCGCCTGACCGAAATCATGCTGGAGCGCCGCAAGCAGGGCAAGCCTTTTACTTTCTTCCATTTTATGGTTGATCTGGATCAGGGTCCCTGTGTGGTCAAGCGACTGCGCGGCTGCGGCGCGGGTTATGAGTATGTCGCTGTTACACCGGACGGTGATATCTATCCCTGCCACCAGTTCGTCGGCAAAGACGAGTTCAAGCAGGGCAGTGTGCTCGACCAGTCGTTCGACATGGATATCGCAGCCAAGTTTGCAGGCATGAACATTTACACCCGCCCCAAGTGCCAGAAGTGTTGGGCGAAGTTCTACTGCTCGGGCGGCTGTTCGGCGGCGAACTACAACATGAACCACGACATGAACGATTCGTATGATCTCGGCTGTGAAATGGAGCGGAAACGCCTGGAATGTGCAATCTATCTGAAAGCGATGGAAAAGCTTGGCGCGGATTAGTCCATTGTGCTAAATAATGCAAAAAATGTGTAAATGTGATTGCAATCGGAACGTTTTGTGACGTATAATATGAACTGTATTTTCTATTGTCCTGGTAAAGGAGATGGTATCTATGCCGCAGAACGTTATGGTATCCGTAATCGGCGAAGGCGAGTATATGCCCAAGATGGTACGCGCCATTTTAAGCCGAGAAGTGATCCCGTCGCGCAATCTGTTTATTTCGGCTAAAAATAAAGCAGCCTGTCAGGCGGCCGAGGGTTACTCAATTTCCATCTGTGAGGATGATCTTTCCGCGCTGATTAAATGTGAAATCGCGTTGGTCGTTGCGCCGCGGCGCGAAATGTCTACCGAACTGGCCCGGATCTCCGGCAGCGCGCAGAAACGCGTTATCGTTACGGTGTGTGACAGTGAGCAGATCAATCTGGCATTCATTGAAGAGCGTATCACGACCGCGACCGAGTTCATCGCAGCTGTGCTGCATCGCGATGAAAACGGCAAGCTGTATGCGACCTACGAGATCAGCCAGAAGGCGCGCCTGTTCCTGCACCAGCCCTGCCGCGATCTGGTAGACGCCATGTGCGCGATGATTAACGAAGAGGGCTGATGTTCTAATCAAACCAAACCGGGAATATGCTGTTCTATGACCTTCCAAAAGGGGGAGACGTATGAACAAACAGCATATTCTCGGTTTTTTTGACACTTTGGTGCGCACGCCGGCGTTTCTGTTCCTGTGTGCGATGTTTTTGTGCGGTGCGCTCGCCGGGGGGCTGACCGGCCTGCATGCGGGCGAGGGGGACAGTGCCATCGGTCTGACGACGCTGCTGGCCGCTCTGCCGGGGCAGGTGCTCAAAAGCGTGCTGTGCGCAATACTGTGGCTCGTGCTGCCGCTTGTGTGCGCTCTGCTGCGTCCCGTTCCGCTCTGCCTGTCCGCGCTGACGGCGGCGCGCGGCTTCGTGCTCGCGCTGACCGTGGCGGTCGGCATCGGGCAGGGGGAGGGAGTCCTGCTTTCGCTGTGCTCCGCCGGGTTGCCCGCAGTGCTCAGTGTGTCCGCGCTTCTGGCCGCCTGTGCCATGGTCTGGCAGAGCCGCGAGGCTGCGGGCCGGTATGCCCTGCGCGCCTGCCGCACCCCCTACCTGCTGTGCGTGGCACTGGCCGCGCTGAGCGCACTGCTCCGCGCAGGTATGGCGGCGCTGTGGAACCTGTAACAAAAGCCGGACAATCGCGTCCGGCTTTTCTCATTCCTCAGAACAGGGGATCTCCCCGTGCTGCACTTCGTATTCCCTGATATAGGTCTCCAGAATATATTCCGGCTGTTTATTATAGGAGCGCTTGCTTTGTTTGGCAAGCGTTTTGATTTTTTTGTCAATACAGGCTCGATACGAAGCGGATAAGGGGCTTGCTGTCGGCACATTGGTTATGGAACAGGAGCGGGTGACAGAGAAACAGGGATAAGGTTGCATTTTTTAGTTTGTTATGCTAATATTTAGTAAGCTAAATTAACTGACGGAAGGGCGGTGCGGGCATGACCGGAGCGGAGCAGCTCAATTCCTTTCTGGTCGATATGTTCGGCCGCATCAACAAGATCGAGGAACGCACCATGGCGGAAGGCCTGGGCAGTGCAGTCTCGATCACCGAGATCCATATCATTGAGAAAATCGGTGCGCAGGGGCCTGTGCGCATGAGCGAGATCGCCAAATCGATCGGGGTCACGCTGGCCACGCTCACGGTTGCGTGCGATAAGCTGGTCGCCAAGGGGCTGGTGCGCCGTGTGCGCAGTCTGGAGGACCGCCGCGTCGTCAACATCACGCTGACCGCTAAGGGGCGCGCGGCGTATGAATACCACAAGGCCTTCCATGAACGCATGATCGCTTCCGTGTTGGATAGCCTGTCGCCCGAGCAGACCGCTGTGCTCGCGCAGAGCCTGGAAAAGCTGCAGGACTTTTTCCGGCAGGAGGAGGCCGCAATGGAAGGGGAGGAGCATGGATAACCTGATCTTCTGCCTGAATGCGACCGTGCCGATCTTCGCGGTCATCCTGCTGGGCCGCCTGCTGCGCGGGCGGCATTTTTTTTCGCCGCAGACGCTGGCCGATATCGACCGACTGTCGTTCAAGGTGCTGCTGCCCGTACTGCTGTTCCGCGATATCGCGGCCGGGCGCATTACCGAGCAGTTCGACCTGAAATTCTTCCTGTTCTGCGCTGGCATCACGATCGTGTATTTTTTCGCGATCTGGCTGGGCGCGGCCAAGCTGCTGCCGGATAAAAGCATGGTCGGCGCGTTCACGCAGGGCGCATTCCGCGGCTCACAGGCGATCCTGGGCGTGGCGTTCGTGCAGAGCCTGTACGGGGATGCCGGGCTGGTGCCGCTGATGATCGTAGCGAGTGTGCCGCTGTATAACATCTTTTCTGTGCTCGTACTGGCGGTCACCGCTCCCGCAGGACAGGGGCGGGACCGGAAAGGGCTGATCGGGCGCACGCTGGGCGGTATTATCACCAACCCGATCATTCTGGGCATTCTGGCGGGGCTTCCGTTTTCGCTGCTGTCCGTGGATTTCCCGCCCATGGTTGCCAAGGGGGTGGATCTGCTCGCGGGCTGCGCCACGCCGCTTGCCCTCCTCAGCATCGGCGCTGGGTTTGAAGGCGCAAAGGCGCTCAAAAAGCTGGGTCCTACCTGCGCGGCGACGCTGATCAAGCTGGTTCTGCTGCCTGCGGTTTTCCTGCCCATTGCGGCGTGGATGGGCTTCCGCGATCAAGCGCTGGTGGCCATCGTCATCCTGTGCGGCGCACCGAGCACGGTTTCCGGCTATGTGATGGCGAAAAACATGGGCGGCGACCATGTGCTTGCGGCTTCGATCGTTGTGCTGAGCACCGCGGTCAGCGCGGTGACGCTGACCGCGATCCTGTTCATTCTGCGCACAGCAGGGATGATATAAGAAAAGGCGGCGCGCCGCACCGCCTTGACATTGCCCCTCTGGGCTGGTATTGTAATAATAACAATGCCAGCTTGGAGGGGATTTTTGATGCCGGATTTTACGAATATCGATGCCATGCAGTTTTTCGACCGCCGGCCGCGCGAGCTTGCGCTCTATCAGGATTTCGCGCGCAAGGCGCTGGCCGCCTGTCCGGATACGCATATCCGTGTGCAGAAAACCCAGATCACCTTTGAAAACCGGCACGGGTTTGCCTTTGTCTCCCTGCCGCGCCGCAAGGTGCAGCAGCCGACCATCGTCGTCAGCTTCGGCCTGTCCTATCGGGTGGACTCGCCGCGCATCTGGGTCGCGACCGAGCCATATCCCAACCGCTGGACGCACCATATGCTGGTGTCGGACGAAACGCAGCTGGACGACGAACTGATGGGCTGGATCAAAGAAGCCGCCGCATTCGCGGCGGCAAAGTGAGGCTCAGCGCCAGTCCACATCGCGGCCGCAGTGCGTGCACCGGATTGTACAATGTCCCCATGCCAGTCCAACAGCTGCAATCAGTATTCCAATCAGCGCAATCTGGACCAGGTCCAGCGCTGGCAGCAGGACATACAAATGCGCATAGATCAGCCTGCTCAGGAAAACAATCATAAGACCCGAAACGATCAGTCCAAGCATGATAAAAAAACGGGTGCGCAATTTCATGAGAAACGCTCCTTTCCGGGTGAATGCATTATGCAGTCAGTGCCAGTCAAGATCCTTGCCGCAATGCGGGCAGTAGGGCGTAAAGTAGCAGCGGAACAAAAATGCGCCGCAATGCGGGCAGCGGATGCTAATGACGCCCCAGATCACGCCGCCCAGCGGCAGCAGGGCGCCGATCGAAATCAGCACGGAAAGCGCTGGCCAAAGTTCGCAGAGCAGGGCGATCAGTATCCCTGCGACGAACGCCCCACACATGATGAAAAAACGATGCTTCAGCGACATGAGCAGCCCTCCCACTGATTTCCTGACCCCATTATACCATGCGCCGTCCGGAGGGACAACCGCAAAGGAGGATGACGGATGCTCACCTACCATCTTGACCCGCAAAGCAAAACCCCGCTGTATGAGCAGCTTTACCGCGCGATACGCACGGATATCATGTCCGGCGCGCTGGCGGGCGGCGAGCGCTTGCCGAGCAAGCGCCAGCTGTCCGCCAATCTGCGCGTCAGCCAGATCACGGTGGAGACTGCCTACGGGCAGCTGCTCGCAGAGGGCTATATCATCTCCGAGCCGCGGCGCGGGTATTTCGTGCAGCGGCAGCTGGCGGTGCCTGCGCAGGCGCAGCAGCCTGCCGGAACACATCCCACAGCCGGGGCGCAGGCTGCCGTCCACGTGGACGACTGCCCGTATGATTTCCGCACCAACATCGTGGATACCGGGTGCTTCCCGTTTTCTACGTGGGCGCGACTGTCGCGCAGCGTGCTGAGCGAATACGACGACCGCCTGCTGCGTGCCACCGACCCCTGCGGTGCGGCCGAGCTGCGCGAGCAGATCGCGCGCTATCTGCATGATTTTCGCGGGATCAACGTATCGCCGGATAACATCCTGGTCGGCGCGGGGTCGGAATATCTGATGCATCTGGTCATCCAGCTCCTGGGGCGCGACCGGGTGTATGCGCTGGAAAACCCGGGCTACCGCAAGCTGTACCAGATCTTTGAGGCAAACGGTGCAGCGGTGCGCCCGCTCCCGCTGGATAAAAGCGGCCTGCGCGCGGATGCGCTCGCGGCGAGCGACGCATCGGTCGTCTACCTGACGCCGTCGCACCATTTCCCGCTGGGCACAGTCATGCCCGCCGCCCGCCGACTGGAGATCCTGCGCTGGGCGTCCGCTGCTCCAGAACGGTATATCATCGAGGACGACTACGACAGCGAGTTCCGCTATGCCTCGCGCCCGATCCCGGCGCTGGGCGAACTCGACCGCGCAGGACGCGTGGTATATGTCAACACCTTTGCCAAAAGCCTGTCGCCCGGCCTGCGCATCGGCTATCTGGTGCTGCCGGACGCCCTGATGGCGCGTTACCGGGAGCGGTTTTCGCTCTATTCCTCCACCGTGCCGAGTTTTGACCAGCACACACTGGCCGCCTTTATGCGCACCGGCGGATTTGAGCGCCACATCAGCCGCAGCCGTAAGGTGTATCAGGCGCGCCGCGATGCCCTGATGGCTGCGCTCGACCGTGAGCTGGCGGGATTGCCGCATGAGGTCTCCCGCTCAGAGGCTGGACTGCACTTGCTGCTGCACATGCGCAACGGCATGCTCGAGCGCGAGCTGATCGAGCGGGCGCGTGCTGCGGGCGTGCGGGTGTACGGCCTGTCGGCCTACTACCTGCCGCCGGTCGAGCCGCCGCGCGCAACGCTGGTGCTCGGCTACGCCGGCCTGACCGAACGGCAGATCAACGAGGCCGCCGCACGGCTGCGGCAGGCATGGTCGTAAGGGATATCGTGAACGCCACGAAAAATAAGCCCGGCTTTTCAGCCGGGCTTATTCTGTGTATTCTCTTTGTTTTCGTCCTTTTTCTTCACGGAATGTGCAAAAACGACCGACTGATCACCAAATCGCTGCCGCAGTGCGTCTACCGTCTGGTCGAGTTTGTGCTGTCTGTCCCGCCGCTTGACAGCGTCCGCGGACTCGAACAGGGAAAGCTGCTCGCACGACTGGTTTTCCGGCAACAGGTTCGCCGCGGTGACCGACAGCAGCCGCACCGGCTTATCCATTTGCCAGTGTGTACGCAGCAGAGCCATTGACGTTTCAATCAGCGCGCGGGTGGAGTTGGTCGGACGCTCGAGCGTTGTCTGCCGCGAGCGGTTGCGGAATTCCGGGTCGCGGATGCCGAGCTGCACGGTCTGGCACACCAGCCCGCGCTTGCGCAGACGGCGTCCGACGTTGTCGCACAGCGCAGTCAGGCCCAAACGGCATTCGTCCTCACCCAACAGGTTGTGTGCAAAGGTCATGCTGTTGCCCACGCTCTTGACCTCCCGTTCCGCATAGAACGAACGCACCGGCTCGTCATCCTCGCCGCGGGCATAGCGCAGCAGGGTATCGCCCATTTTGCCGAAGATGTGGTGCACAAACGACGGGTCGCAGGCCGCCAGATCACCGATCGTATGCACGCCCACGCGCGCGAGCCGGTCGGCCGCGCGCTTGCCCACGTACAGCAGCGTGTTCACCGGCAGCGGCCAGACCTTGTCCCGGTAATTTCCACGCGAGAACACGGTCGTGCCGTCCGGTTTTTTGTAGTCGCTGCCCAGCTTGGCAAACGCACGGTTGAATGACACGCCGACCGAGATCGTCAGCCCGACCTCCTCGCGCATGCGGCGGCGCAGTTCGTCTGCGATCTGCTCACCCGTGCCGAACAGGTGCATCGATCCGGTGACATCCAGAAAGGACTCATCAATGCCGAACGGGTCGACCAGATCGGTGTATTGCAGATACAGCTCATTGCATTTGCGCGAATATTTGACATATTCCGAACGGTGCGGCGCGACCAGCCGCAGGTCGGGGCATTTGCGTTTGGCCTGCCAGATGGTCTCGGCAGTCTGCACGCCGAACGCTTTGGCCTTTTCGTTTTTCGCCAGGATGATGCCGTGGCGGCTTTCCGGGTCGCCGCAGACCGCGCTTGGCCCGTCCGCGAGCGTGGGATCGAGCAGGGTCTCGACCGAAGCGTAAAACGAGTTGCAGTCGCAGTGCAGGATCGTACGGTCCACGTCTGTCCCCATCCTTTCGAACATTTGTTTCTTTTATTATACCCGGAAATTTTGCGCTTGACAAGCGTTCCCGGCAGGCCTATACTGAAAAGGCAAGCAAGGGTGCCGTGATGAGCGGCTGAGAGGGCGAGAGCCTAACCTTTTGAACCTGTTGGTTAGCACCATCGTAGGGAAGCTGTCGCATCCAAGAAAAATAAATGCCCCGGTTTACCGCATGGTGAACCGGGGTATTTTTCTTGCGGAAAAGAGGGATATTTGTGAAGATTAACGGAAAAGATCATCCTTGCAAGCCGGAAATGACCATACGGTCACTTTTGACAGAGCTGGGGCACGACCCGCAGCGTGTCGCGGTGGAGAAGAACGGGCAGATCGTGCCGCGCGCCCGCTTTGCAGACGAGGCGCTGTGCGATGCGGACACGGTGGAGATTGTGCAGTTCGTGGGCGGGGGCTGAGTATGTACCTGACACAGGAAGAGCTGCACGCCGCCCTGGTCGAGCGGCACGGCGCGGAGATACAGGACAAGTTTGACCACGCCTCTGTCGGCATCGCGGGGTTGGGCGGGCTCGGCTCGAACATCGCGGTGCATCTGGCGCGGCTGGGCGTCGGGCGGCTGGTGCTGGTGGATTTCGATGTAGTCGATATCACCAACCTCAACCGCCAGCACTATACGATGAAGGACATCGGCATTCCCAAGACGCTGGCGCTGCTGGAACAACTGGAAGCAATCAATCCATACTTAAATTACGAAACGTATACCGAGCGCGTGATCCCGGCCAACGCTGTGCGCCTGTTCGCAGGGTGCGACGTGGTGTGTGAAGCTTTTGACCGCGCGGATCAAAAAGCCATGCTGATCGAGACGCTGCTCGAGCGCCTGCCGGATACGCCCATCGTGTCGGGCAGCGGCATGGCAGGATACGGCTCTGCAAACGCCATGCGCACTGAACGCCGGTTCGGCCGCCTGTATGTCTGCGGGGACGGCACGAGCGACATTGCGGACGGCATCGGGCTGATGGCGCCGCGCGTGGCGGTATGCGCGGCGCAGCAGGCGACCATGGCGATGCGGCTGCTGCTTGGCGAGCGCGAGCCGTAAACGGGCATAAGAAAAAGGCCCTGCGGCCTTTTTCCGATGTACTTATTCGGTTTTCGGCAGTTCGGAGGCGCAGTGCGCGCACTTGACCGCCTCGATCGGGATCTCGCTGCAGCAGTAGGGGCACTTTTTGGTGGCCGGCGCAGCGGGCGTTTCGGGCTTTTTGCCGAAGCTCATCAGCTTGTTAACCGCCTTGAGCATGCAGAACAGCACGAACGCCATGATCAGGAAATTGATCACCGAGGTCAGGAAAGCGCCGTACTTGAGTTCGACCCCTGCAATGTTGAGCACAAACTTACTCAGGTCGGTGTTGCCGGCAAGACCAAGAATGGGATTGATTAGGTTTTCGGTCAGCGAGGTCACGATGCTGGTAAACGCGCCGCCGATGATAACACCGATCGCCATGTCCATCACGTTGCCGCGCAGCGCGAAGGCCTTGAATTCTTCAATAAACTTTTTCAATACTTACACCCCTTATTTTTTTCATTATTAACAGTATATCGGACGGATTTCATCCGGTCAAGATAAATGCGGACAAAAAAGGAGAAAATTCGACATGGAAGACAAACTGGTTCTGGGCGGGCATGAATTTACCTCCCGCTTTATTCTGGGCTCGGGCAAGTATTCGCTCGACCTGATCAACGCCGCGGTGCACAATGCCGGTGCGCAGATCATCACGCTGGCGCTGCGCCGCGCGAATGAGGGCGGCACAGCCAATATCCTGGACTACATCCCCGAGGGCGTGACCCTGCTGCCCAACACCTCGGGCGCGCGCAACGCGGATGAAGCCGTGCGCATCGCGCGGCTGTCGCGCGAGTGCGGGTGCGGCGACTTTGTTAAAATCGAGATTATGCGCGACTCCAAGTACCTGCTGCCGGACAATCAGGAGACCATCAAGGCGACCGAGGTCCTCGCGAAAGAGGGCTTTGTCGTCATGCCGTATATGTATCCGGATCTGAACGTCGCGCGCGACCTCGTGAATGCGGGCGCAGCGTGTATCATGCCGCTCGGCGCGCCGATCGGCACGAACAAAGGACTTGCTACGCGCGAGTTCATCAAGATCCTGATCGACGAGATCGACCTGCCGATCATCGTGGACGCGGGCATCGGCCGCCCGTCGCAGGCATGCGAAGCCATGGAGATGGGCGCGGCGGCAGTTATGGCGAACACCGCGATCGCGACCGCGGGAGACATCCCAGCGATGGCCGAGGCGTTCAAAAAGGCGATCGAGGCAGGCCGCACGGCGTACCTTGCCGGGCTGGGCCGCGTGCGGGAGACCGCGGCGGCGTCCTCGCCGCTGACCGGGTTTTTGCGGGACTGAGTCCCCGCTCTAAGGAGGACACGGCTCTTGGTGCGCCCCTGCAAGGCGCGGAGGGGCACTTCCCCAAGTGTGCGGGGAAATGCCGCTGCGCGCGGCGGGCGCACAAGAGGGGACAAACTGCGTTTTTCCCCTCTTGCGAATCACCTCTTTTCCTTCAGGGCGCGCTGCGCGCGCAAGGGTAAGTGACCCAGAACGGCTGCCGCCCGGTTGCGGAAAAAGAGTAAGCAGAACGGCTGCTACCCCGCAGGGGCGCGACGCCGGCCACTCTCCCGCAGGGGCGCGCATTGCGCGCCCGATGCACTGGATATCCCCCGACATTTTATCTGATACAAATACAAAAGAAGGTATTACCTTATGAATGAGACAAAAGAGGAGATCATCTCCGCGAAATACATCACCGCTGAGACCGACCACATGGCCTATCAGCCGGGCATGGACAACATCGGCTCAGAGATCCAGGACGAGGTCATCGCCCGTATGAACGCTTACGACGCGGACCGCTACACCGCCGCCGATGTCCAGCGTGCGCTGAACAAGGATGTGCTCGGGCCGGAGGACTTCGCCGCGCTGCTGTCGCCCGCGGCCGCGCCCTTCCTCGAGCAGATGGCGCAGCGCGCGCAGGCCGAGACGCGCAAGCACTTCGGCAATTCGGTGCAGATGTTCACGCCGCTGTATATTGCCAATTATTGCGAGAATTACTGCATCTACTGCGGTTTTAACTGCCATAACAAGATCCGTCGCGCTAAGCTCGACATGGACGAAATCGAGCAGGAACTCAAAGCGATTGCAGATACCGGTTTACAGGAAATCCTCATGCTGACCGGGGAAAGCCGCTCGATGTCGCCGGTCAGCTACATAGGCGAAGCGGTCAAGCTGGCGCGCAAGTATTTCCGCGTGATCGGCATTGAGATTTACCCGCTCAACGTGGACGAATACGCCTATCTGCACGAGTGCGGCGTGGATTATGTCACCGTGTTCCAGGAGACCTACGATGCGGACAAGTACAAGACCCTGCACCTCGGCGGGCACAAGCGCATTTTCCCGTACCGCTTAAACGCACAGGAGCGCGCGCTGATGAGCGGCATGCGCGGCGTGGGCTTTGCAGCGCTGCTCGGCCTGTCCGACTTTCGCAAGGATGCATTCGCAACCGGCATGCACGCCTATCTGATCCAGCGCAAATACCCGCACGCGGAGATCGCGTTCTCCTGCCCGCGTCTGCGGCCGATCATCAACAACGATAAAATCAATCCCAAGGATGTGCACGAGCCGCAGCTGCTGCAGGTTGTGTGCGCGTATCGCATTTTCATGCCGTTCGCGTCCATCACGATCTCGACGCGCGAGCGCGCAGGTT